>CESO01086491.1_pt1 | contig 10606 bp, 8 predicted proteins | sample 356341 | NCBI WGS metagenome assembly CESO01 (sample SAMEA2621812, study PRJEB7988) | marine metagenome | biome: marine biome (ENVO:00000447); feature: deep chlorophyll maximum layer (ENVO:xxxxxxxx); material: "saline water (ENVO:00002010), including plankton (ENVO:xxxxxxxx)" | depth 35 m
TATGTTATAGCTCAATTTTTTCCAAGACTAGCAGTTTATAACGATGTTGAGGGTTGGCAAAATCACCAATTTTGGGGGAACGGCGAATTTGCTTTAAATTTTGGTGATTATAAAGTAAATATTACTGTTCCTGCTGACCATATTTTGGAGGCTACAGGGGAATTACAAAATCCAAAAGAAGTTTTAAGTAAAGTAGAATTTGGACGTTATAAAAAAGCATTGATTACTAAAGACAATCCAGTTTTAATAGTTAATCAAGATGAAGTTGAATTTAAGGAAAAAAATACTTCCAAAAAAAAGAAAACCTGGAAATTTATTGCAAAAAATGTTCGTGATTTTGCTTTCGCTTCGTCTAGAAAATTTATTTGGGATATGATGGTAGTACCAATAAATGGTAAAAATATTATTGCCTCCTCATTATATCCAAAAGAGGGAAATCCCCTGTGGGAGGAATATTCCACAAAAGTCGTGGCTCAGACATTAAAAACTTATTCGAATTATACTTTTGATTATCCATATCCTAAAGCAGTATCTGTTCACGCAAAAAATCAAGGTATGGAATATCCAATGATTTGTTGGAATTATGGAAGACCTGAAAAAGATGGTTCCTATTCTGATAGAGTTAAATATGGTATGATAAGCGTTATTATTCATGAGATAGGTCACAATTTTTTCCCAATGATTGTAAATTCTGATGAAAGGCAGTGGGGATGGATGGATGAGGGAATTGATACATTTCTGCAGTACCTTACTGAAAAAGAGTTTGATTCTGAATATCCATCAAGAAGGGGTCCTGCAAATAAAATAGTACCATATATGTCTGGTAATCAAGAATATATAGCCCCAATAATGTCAAATCCAGAGAATGTATTTCAATTGGGACCAAATGCATATGCTAAACCTGCTACTGCTTTAAATATTCTAAGAGAGACAATAATAGGGAAAGAACTTTTTGATTTTGCTTTCAAAACATTTTCTGAAAGATGGATGTTTAAGCATCCCACTCCTGAGGATTTTTTTAGAACAATGGAGGATGCTTCCGCTGTTGATTTAGACTGGTTTTGGAGAGGGTGGTTTTATTCAACTGATTATGTAGATATTGGTATTAAAAATTTTAAAAGATTTTTTATTTCTCCTGATCCAAGCAAGAATGTAAAGGATGTTTTTGACGGTTATGGAATTTCTAAAAACGAATTATCTCCTCTAGTATTTATGGTATCTGATGATGAAGAATCTTTCGATTCTAATTTAATGGATGGAAATCCAATTGAAAAATCTTTACCTCTAAAAAAATTCATTGATGAAAATTACTTCGAGGAGGATATAAACAAGTTGAGAACATCAAATTATTTTTATGAAATTGAATTTGAAAAGCCTGGAGGATTAGTTATGCCAGTAATTTTTGAGTTGACTTATTCTGACGGATCAAAGGAAATCTTTAGATATCCTGCTGAAATATGGAGAAAAAATGATAATTCATTTAAAAAAGTTTTAATAACTGAAAAAGAAGTAAAAAATATAAAACTTGATCCTAATGAGGAAACAGCAGATATAGATTTGTCAAATAATAATTGGCCAAAAATTGAACTTCCTACAGATTTTGAAATGTTTAAATCAAAAATTAAAGGATAGATATCTTTTTGATTACAATTTTTTAAAAAGTTAAAACCTTATTATATTTATAAAAAAATATGTCAATGTTTTTTATTAGTGGTGCTGAAATAATATTCGTTTTTTTTATCGTTTTGCTATTGTTTGGTGCAGATAAAATCCCTTCCATTGCAAAGGGCTTAGCTAAGGGTATTAATCAAGTCAAACAGGCTACTAACGACATAAAATCTGAGATTCAAAATACAACCGACATCGAAAATCCAACTGAAAAAATAGTTGATGAATTTAAAGATGAAATAGATCAAGTTAAGGATGGATTTGACGAAATGACTGATTCGGTTAAAAGAAAGTTTTAGTGTTTTAAGCTTAAAGTTAAACCGTCTCTAACCGGAAGTAATAGAGATTTAAGTCTTTTATCTTTCTTTAATCTACTATTATATTTTTTTATAATTTTTGTTTCTCTATCGAAATCTTCTGTGAGAACTTTTCCGCTCCATAAAACATTATCTGTAATTAATAAGCCTCCAGATTTTAATTTTGGAAATACTAAATCAAAATATTTAATATAATTTTCTTTATCAGCATCTATGAAAATTAAATCAAAATCAAAATTTAATTTTGGAATTATATTAATTGCATTTCCTAAATGTTGAACTATTTGATTTTTGAAAACAGATTTATTAAAATATTTTCTTTGAATTGTGGAAAGCTCTTCATTTCTGTCAATTGTATGAATCTCGCCGTTTTTTTTTAGTCCTTCACACAAACATAAAGATGAATATCCAGTGTAGGTTCCTACTTCTAAAATATATTTTGGATTAATTAATTTAGATAAAAAACTTAATAGTCTTCCTTGAAATGAACTAGATATCATTCTTGGGTTTAAAACCTTTAGATTAGTCTCTCTGTATAGGTTTTTTAATAAAATTGACTCAGATTCTGAATGATCAGTTGCATAATTCATTATATCATCACTAATAAAATTCATATTTTTTTATTTTTTAGGTCTAGCATATGGAAATCTTTCTAACTTTTTAGGTAAAGTATAGCAATCAAGTCCGTTTATTGCTGTAACTCCACCTTTATCTAACTGTATCATCCCGTCTTCAAGCAGCATATTTTTATTAACAAATATGTTTTCAATAGATGCGACTATTAATAAAGTTCCATTCTCTTTAATTTCATATTCATTTAAATATTTGCATTCAATTTGAACTGGAGCATTTTTAACAAATGGCAAAGCCTTACCATGCTTATACTCTTCGATTAATTCAGTTTTTTCAAATTCAGATATTTCAGATGCGTATTTTGCACTTGTGTGATGAGCATCTTTAATTTGAGAATAGTGTATGTGATTAACAGAAAATTTTTTTTTATACTTAATATTTACATATGTGTCTCTTGGAACAGTTTTAGGTCTCAAAATAAATCCTAGCATAGCTGGATCACTTCCTAGGTGAGTAATTGAACTAAAAATTGCTATATTATTTACATCTTTATCAGAAACAGTTGCGATTAAATTTGAGGATTTATAGCCTGTGCAACTATTTATCAAATTTAATCTATAAATTTTATCCATCTCATTAATTTGTTTTTTTGTAAAATGCTTCATTTGTATTTATTTAAAGATTAATTTATTTTATTCAAATATGTTAATTTCATTGGGTTTATTTTGTAATTTTACTAAAAATAATAATAAAGAAGGTTATGGCTTTTGATTTTGAAATGATTAAATCTCTTTATGCTAAAATTGAAAATAGTGTAATATCTGCTAAAAAAATATTAAAACGTCCTTTAACCTCAAGTGAAAAAATATTGTATTCTCATCTTTGGGATTCTAAGTTAAGGAAAAGTTATAAAAGAGGAGAGGATTATGTTGATTTTAGACCTGACAGGATTGCGTGTCAAGATGCTACTGCACAAATGGCTTTGTTACAATTTATGCAAGCTGGTAAATCAAAAGTTGCAGTTCCCACTACAGTTCATTGTGATCATTTAATTCAGGCAAAAGAAGGTGCTAAAATTGATCTTAAATCTGCTAATTCATCTAGTTCAGAGGTTTTTGATTTTCTTGAATCAGTATCAAATAAGTATGGAATTGGATTCTGGAAACCTGGAGCTGGAATTATCCATCAAGTTGTTCTGGAAAATTATGCTTTTCCAGGTGGAATGATGATTGGGACTGACTCTCATACAGTAAATGCCGGAGGTTTAGGCATGTTAGCAATTGGTGTAGGTGGTGCTGACGCTGTCGATGTTATGGCAGATATGCCATGGGAATTAAAATTTCCAAAATTAATTGGGGTTAAACTAACTGGAAAATTGAACGGATGGGCATCTCCTAAAGATGTAATATTGAAAGTCGCCGGAATATTAACGGTAAAAGGTGGAACTGGAGCTATTATTGAATATTTTGGAGAGGGTGCTAAATCAATGTCTTGTACAGGAAAAGGAACTATATGTAATATGGGGGCAGAGGTTGGTGCAACTACATCTACTTTCGGTTATGATGATTCTATGGAAAGATATTTAAGGTCTACTGGTAGAAATGATATAGCTGACGAGGCTAATAAAATCAAGGAACATCTTACTGCAGACCCAGAGGTTTACAATGATCCTTTTTCTTATTTTGATGAAGTTATTGAAATAGATTTAAATACTCTTAGCCCTCACATAAATGGTCCATTTACTCCTGATTTAGCAACACCTATATCTGAAATGAGTGAAAAAGCAAAAATTAATGGTTGGCCCATAAAAGTTGAATGGGGTTTGATTGGATCATGTACTAATTCCTCATACGAGGATTTATCTAGGGCTTCCTCGATTGCTGATCAAGCTGTAGAAAAAAAATTGATTACTAGAGCTGATTTTGGAATTAATCCTGGTTCTGAACAAGTAAGATTTACAGCTGAAAGAGATGGATTATTAGATCCATTTATTAAGTTAGATGCTAAAATTTTCACTAATGCTTGTGGTCCTTGTATCGGTCAATGGGACAGAGTAGGATCAGAAAAAGAACAAAAAAACACTATTGTTCATTCTTTTAATAGAAATTTTTCTAAAAGAGCTGACGGAAATCCAAATACTCATGCTTTTGTTACTTCACCTGAAATGGTTGCGGCAATTGCTATTTCTGGCAGATTAGATTTTAATCCAATAAGTGATACTCTAGTAAATCAGGAAGGCGATGAAGTTAAATTAGATCCTCCAACTGGAATTGAGTTACCCCCAAGGGGTTTTGATTATGATGACAATGGATTTATTGAGCCTTCTTTAGATGGATCAAAAGTAGAAGTTGTAGTTAATAAAAAATCAGAAAGGCTTCAGTTATTGACCCCCTTTCCAGAGTGGGACGGATCAAATATTATTGGAGCAAAGCTTTTAATTAAAGCTAAAGGCAAATGTACAACTGATCATATTTCAATGGCTGGGCCATGGCTAAGGTATAGAGGTCATTTGGATAATATCTCTAATAATTGTTTGATAGGTGCTGTTAATTATTTTAATGATAAAACTAATTTTATTAAAAACCAGTTGTCTGGAGAATATGGAGGTGTCCCTGATATTCAAAGAGAATATAAACAAGCAAATATAGATTCGATAGTAATAGGAGACCACAATTATGGAGAAGGTTCATCTAGAGAGCATGCTGCAATGGAACCACGATTTTTAGGAGTTAAAGTTGTTCTAGTTAAATCTTTTGCCAGAATTCATGAAACAAATTTAAAAAAGCAAGGAATGTTAGGTTTAACTTTTGAAAATGAAAATGATTATGATTTGATTGAGGAAGATGACGTTTTTAATTTTTTAGATCTTGATGAATTTAAACCTTCAAAAAAAATCACTATTCAAATCGTTCATTCTGATGGAAAGGATGATTTGATTTATGCAAATCATTCATATAACGACCAGCAAATAGAATGGTTTAAAGAGGGATCAGCTTTGAATTTGATCAAAAAACAAAATTAAAATGCCCTTGAGGCAAGGGCATTTTTTACAAATTATTAATCTTAATAAATGAACAAATAATCAAATCTATAATCGTTTGACTGCTAAAAAATGAAATTGTTTAATTTCCATTTTTTAGCCCTGTAGTTCAAGGGATAGAACAAAAGTTTCCTAAACTTTAGATACAGGTTCGAGTCCTGTCAGGGCTAATTTTAATTAATTTAGTTAAGATTTTATAATAATTTTTTTTATAAATTTAAATTAAAGTTCCGTTAGCTCAGTTGGTTCAGAGCATTGCCTTGACAGGGCAGGGGTCAGTGGTTCGAATCCACTACGGAACACTTGTTTTTTTTCTCAGTCTTTTTACTTCCTCTGAGCCATAAACCATTTTCCCTATTGTTTTAATTACATGGTCAGTTAATTGTTTTGCATCAAGATTTTTTGAAAAATTAATAATTGAGCCATCCATTGATTTTAAATAGTTTTTTTTCTGATTAATAAAAATAGCGGTATGAAGTTTATTTCTAATAATAAAATTTAAAGTCAAATTGGTTTTTTTATATTTTTGATCAAATGAATCAATCTTTTGAATATTTGTGTAAAGTATTCTTTTATTTGATTTAAAATTTAAGTCATTTCTCACTTTTAATGCATCAAAGAAAAGTTTATTATTGTTATTACTTTGCCCTGTAATCAAAAATGGAAATAAAATTATTAAAAAATTAATTATAAATAAGTTGTTTTTTATATGGATCATTTAGATTGGATTGGATTAATACTAACACTTTTAGGGATTTTATTGTATTATGTTATTAATATTCCATTCTCAGAGTTTTTAGTCTTGATTGGGGCCATTACTATGGGTTTCGGTTTGTTCAAAAATAAGATTTAAAATTCAAAAAACATGTAACATTTTTTTGATAAATTAAAATAATGTATAAACAATAGTTGTATGCACATTAATTTATTTTCATTTTAATACATTAAATAAAAAATTTATAAAGTTTTGGCTTAATATTTTATTAATGTCTTCGTTTCTATATCCTCTTTTTTTTAAAAGTTTATCTATTTTTTGAAGATCAGCAATCGAATTAATATCCTGAGGACACTGTTCTTTTCCGAAGCCACCATCTAGATCACTTCCAATCCCAACATGATTTGAATTTCCACTTAATTGGCAAATATGATCAATATGATCAATGATTTTTTCAAAGAATAATCCTTTTTTAATTGGGTCAGATATCCCTCTTTTCCAATTGGGGACCATCATCCATGCATCTAAAGCCATTCCAATTATAGCCCCTTTTGAGATTAAAACTTTTATTTGATCATCAGACAATTGTCTTTTATTGGGAACAAGAGATCTACAATTACTATGACTTGCCCAAATATGACCATTAAAAGTTTCAATACTTTCCCAAAAGCTTATATCTGATAGGTGAGTAACATCAAGGATAAGATTAAGTTCTTCAATTTTTTTCAATAATCTTTTACCTTTTTCACCTATTTTTCCGTCAGAATCTGTTCCAAAAGCATAAGTGCCTGGTCCATAATGAGCTGGTCCTATTGCTCTTAACCCTTTTTTATACATTATTTCCAGATGCTCCATACTCAAAATTGAATCTGCACCTTCTAAACTTAAAATATACCCTACAGGTGAGTTCAATTTATTTTCTTTCCATATAGTTAGATGTTTATTTAAATCACCAATATTTCTTATTTGAACCATTTCGCCTTTTTCTTCCATAGCTCTATACCACGATAATTGTCCTTGAGTTTGAGCCCATGCTTGATAAGGTGAGTTCCATCCAGGTAATTTGTTTTTTGGTTTTACATGTCTAGCGATTAAAGTTGCTACACACATACCAATATTGCCATTTTTTAATTCAGGTAAGCAAACTGTAGCATTACCTCTATCAGGTTTGTCATTTAGAAATTTTTCTCTTAGGTTTATTTCTTCTATTGGTCTAGTTAAATCTCTATTCCATTCTAAAGCATTCATAGAAAGATCAAGATGTGCATCAAAAATAAATTTCATTTAAATTTCATTTAATTAAATAATCTCTTGCGCATACTTTCCATAGCTTAATAATATTATTTTTTTCAATAACTTGAACTTTATTGTACTTAACTACTGTTGGGCATATATGATAAGGTACAGAAAATAAAAGGTCGCCAACATTATATTTATTTGCATTTTCAGATTTAATAACAAGATGTTCTTCACTTTGGCTAATATGTTTCGAATCTTCAAGACCCTTAATCATTACTCTAGGGAGAGGCATTTCTGAAGCTACAGATTTATGACCTAAATCTAAGCATAATAAATTTTTATTTGGTTTACTTATTATTCTTGAAACAATTACTGCTGCTATTTTAAACGGAGAATCTGGCCATAGATTTGAATATCCAACATCCCATAAAAGTGTAGTTCCAGGGCTTAAAAAAATTCCTTTTCTTTTTGAATGAGCAAGAAATGTTGGTGACCCTCCAGCTAATATTAATAATGGTATATTATATTCACTTTCAATTTTTTTTTGAAAAGTTAAAATAGGTTTAAAGGCTTTATCGCTATTTTTTTTTCTTTCTTTTTTAGATGTATTTCGAATATGACCATCATAAACGTGAAGTCCAATCATATTAAGATTAGGGTTATTGTAAATTTCATCTAATAAATAATAAATTTCTTCATTTATTTTGATCCCTGTTCTGTTCATTCCATTATTAATATCAATCCATAGGTTGATTTTTGTTTTATATTTTTCTGCTATTTCAGAATAATTTTTTAATGAGATAGAATTATCAACTAGAGTAGACATTCTTATTTTTGGATATTTTTTCTGAATTTTAATAAATTTTTCTAATTTCTCAAATGCTAGTTGGTTAGATAAAAGGATCTCTCTGATATTAAATTTACTTAGCATTTCTAATTCACCAATTGTAGCACATTTAAATTTTTTAATACCATATTTTATTTGAATATCAATAACATCTGGCATTTTGTGAGTTTTAACATGAGGCCATAATCTATTTGGATCTCCTGAAATATCAACCATTGATTTAATATTAGATTTTATTTTTTTTTCTGAAATAAGTAACCCAGGAGTGCTGATTTTATTATTATCTAAAACTTCGTACCATTTTTTCTTAACTTTATTTATCATAAAATTTAAGTATTAATTTCAAATTGAGCCTCTATCTCTACTGCAATATTTTGGGGTAAAGTCATACCAACAGCACTTCTCACCCCTACTCCCATTTTTTCACCAAAAACTTCAACCATCAATTCACTAAATCCATTTATAACATAAGGATGATCGAAAAATTCTTGATCTGAATTCACCATTCCAAAAACTTTAATAATTCTTTTTATTTGATTAATATTTTTAAAGTTATTTACTATAGTGGATAACATAGTAAGGCCTACTTGCCTAGCAGCTAATTTAGCTTCATTTTTATTAAGGTCAGATCCTACTTTACCAGTAATTAATGATCCATCATTATTTATTGGCCCTTGACCAGAAATATAAAGAAAATTATCTATAACTAATATAGGTTTATATACTCCAACTGGTTTAGGCGCAGGGGGGAGTTCTAAATTTAAATCATTGATTCTTTTTATTAAATTCATTTTTTAACTTTTTTAATATTTTATCTAAAGTAGTTACTTCAGTTTAAAAAAAAATAATTATTATTTAATTAAAAATATATCAGGTATAAAATTGACTTCAAAATCCCATAAAATAGGAAGTAAAAAATAAGTGATTATTGAAATTATTAATATTGAAAATATATTTAAAAAAAATCCAACTTTAATCATATCAATTATCTTCAAAAGGCCTGAACTGAAAACAACTGCATTTGGAGGTGTGGCAACAGGAAGCATAAAAGCGCATGATGAGGCAATTGAAGCTCCAACTAAAAAAATATAAGGATGGATTTTTAAACCAATTGCAATAGGAGCTAAAATAGGTAATAACATAGCTATTGTAGCAACATTAGAAGTGATTTCAGTAAAGAAATTTACAACCGTTATTATTATAATTAATAAAATAATTAAATTTAAGCCTTTTAGAAGTTTAGCTTGATCTGCAATCCATAAACCTAAATTTGATATTTCAATTCCTTTTGCAAGAGCCATTCCTCCTCCAAAAAGAAGAAGAATACCCCAAGGAATTTTAACAGCCTCTTTCCATTTTATTAGGGGCCTATTTTTTTTTCTACTTCTGAGTATAAAAAGTATTAAAGCTCCAAAAATCGCAATAATTGTATCATCTACATTAGGAATAAAAAATTGAATGAAAAAAGGTCTAGTAATCCATAAAAACCCTGTCATTATAAATACAATTAATACTAATTTCTCTTCTTGATTAATTTTTCCAAGTTTAAGCAATTGTCTTTTTATTTCTTCTTTACCTAAAGAATTATCAGATTTTTTAAATTTAAATTTATAATGAATTAAATATGACCAACAGATCAGCAATAAAAAAATTGAAATTGGAAAGCCAAAAATTATCCATTGAGAAAATGTTATCTCTATATTATAAGTTTCAGAAAGAAATCCAGCTAATACAAGGTTAGTTGGAGTACCTATAAGCGTAGCTATTCCGCCAATAGATGCTGAATAAGCAATAGAAAGCATTAATGCTTTTCCAAATTTTTTTTTTCTTTTTTCAGAAAACTCAAATTGATTAATTACGGAAAGTGCAATAGGTAACATCATTACTGTTGTGGCAGTATTTGAAATAAACATTGATAAAAAGGCTGTTGCAACCATAAATCCAAGAACAATTTTAGAAATATTTGTTCCAATTAAGCTTATAATGTTTAATGCTATTCTTTTGTGTAAATTCCATTTTTCAATTGCAATAGCAATTATAAAACCACCTAAATACAAAAAAATATATTTATGTCCATAGGATTCAGTTGCTTCTGAAATTTCTAAGATATTTGTTATTGGTAATAAAATTATTGGTAATAATGATGTAGCAGCTATTGGGACAGATTCAGTAGCCCACCATAAAGCCATCCATAAAACAATACCTAT
>CESO01019170.1_pt1 | contig 10582 bp, 8 predicted proteins | sample 356341 | NCBI WGS metagenome assembly CESO01 (sample SAMEA2621812, study PRJEB7988) | marine metagenome | biome: marine biome (ENVO:00000447); feature: deep chlorophyll maximum layer (ENVO:xxxxxxxx); material: "saline water (ENVO:00002010), including plankton (ENVO:xxxxxxxx)" | depth 35 m
GGATGGGTATCCGAGCTGGATTCCAGATCCTGTGGCTGTGGTTCCTGGGAAGAATCCGTGGAGGTGGAATCACCATCTGGAATCATCTGAAACCATTGATCAGGATCATCTGGGTAGAGATCGAGCAGATTCATCACGCCATCCTGATCCCGGTCACCATTGGGATCCTCCAGAATGAGGGTCTCAGAAGGATCGCGTGTGAGGAACTGCTGAGTGGCTTGGACGGATTGAGGTGTCTCGGCGATCTTCTGGTCACAGCTATCGCCCGTGGACAGGAATCGGGCCAGTGGACAGGGAAGGCCTGTGTAGCCGGATAGAGCGGCCAATGTGAGTATGGCAATGGGGAAGAAAATACGCATTACGTGACCTTATGTGTGCTTCGGGGGTAAGCAGTACTAGATACGCTCAACAGGTGGTCAAAGGTTGCGAGGATGTCAGATAATCGAGAGATAAGTCCTGATTATTCATTTCATTACAAGCATTCATCAGATTCTGATGAAGTCGGTCATCTTCCCACGCAACTGGGTCCAGTATTCACATGATTTACTGGCGGATGGGTCCGGTTCACGGGCTGATGCGGTGGCACATCCGAAATCGAATACTCGTCGATGTTCAGGATCCGATGGTCTGGATGGCGTGGCTCGCGACTACTCGCATGAGCCCCATGAATCGATGATCAGAAGAATATCAGCCACATCGGTGGTTCCGTCATTGTTGCAGTCCCCGCCGGATGCACCCCACTGATCGATCGCCTGAAGAAGATCATTTATCCCCACCTGGCCATCTCCAGTGAGATCGGCAGGACATCCGTTGGCCAGAATCACGGCCTCGTTGGCATTGACCATGCCCCATCCATAAGAGGTGTCGTACCCCGGACTCCCGAGATCGGTGGCAGTCGAGTAGAGGATGTCCTCGACTTCGAATGCATCGAGTGAATCGTCGACGGACAGGACGAGTGCCGCACAGCCGGCTGCATATGGAGATGCGAACGAGGTTCCCCACATGAAGCTGTAGTCGGTGTTTGTATAGCCATCGGCTCCGGTTCGATCAGTTGAATAGATCGCCGCCCCCGGGGCAGTCATGCTCTGTCCATTTCCATACGTGCTGAAGCCGGCAAGGGCACCCGTGTTCTCAAGTGCCCCAATGGCGTTCACCGTCTCGAGATTGGCTGGATAGCCGATGAATTCAGAGGAGTCATTGCCTGAGCATGCGAAATGCACCATTCCATTGTTACGCGTTGATTCATACAGTGCTTCTATCGCGGCGCTTGATCCACCATAGAGGTTGCTGTTGTTACTGACGCGTGCACCAATGTCCTGTCCCCAATCGATCGCATCGGCCGTCCAGCTGTAGGAGGCGGACCATCCGCCACTGCAGTCCAGGCTCGATACGAAACATCTTGCGGAGACCGTCAGGCATCCAGGTGCGACACCAGCGGTACCGATTGAATTGTTGACTCTCGCGGACACGCAGCCCGAGACGGGAGTTCCGTGATAGTCGCATTCATTACCGGGGCCACCATTCAAGAGCGGATCGCCGGTGAAGTCCTTGCCGGTTATCTGGTTGATGTCGGGATGATTCTGCTGTGTTCCGGTATCGATGATCAGGACAATGATCGAGTCGTCACCCTGCGTGGTATCCCAGCATTCCAGGATATCCATGTCCATGTCCGCGACCCCCGGTCCCCAGCCGACATCCTGTCCCGTGTTGTGCAATCCCCAGCAGGAGGGGAAGCCGGGATCATTCGGAACGGCAGCACCGCCACCGATGAAGGTCATGTCCGGTTCGGCGAATCGGGTAGCGCCATGGGTCGCGATCTTGTTGGCTTGGGCCAGTATTTCAAATCCGTTCCTGGAGTCGCTTTGGATCTTGTACGAGCCCGGAAGCGCATTCCATGCCTGTTGTCCAACTGGCCTGACAGCCATCGAATCGAGTATGGAATTCACTTCATCGGTGCCGTTTTCGTCGTTGAATTGAGCAAGAATCACCGGTGAGGCGACCAGTGGTTGACCACCGGAATTGATGAAGACCGGTGAGGCGTAGAGTACGCCTGGCCGCTCGGAGAGTTTCTGGACGAGACTGACGAGACCTTTGACATCGCGAAGATCCTGTGGAACTTCCAGCACATGAAGATCGTCTGCGAGGATCTGCAGAACAGGGAGATCATCCAGCTGCTCGAGATCCTTCGACACCGAATCAAGATGCACGGCGACCTGGGCAAAGTCGTAGGTCAGAGACTTGCGTTCCTTGAAACGGTACATGTGAGGCGATTGGAGATCGAGGTGCACCCCGGATTCGGATGGTGCGATTCGACTGGGATCCATTGCCGAAGCAGTGGATGCAACCAGCATGGCGACTGTGATGGCAAGGCTCGTCTTCATGTTTGATCCAATTCGATTTAAAAACAGTGTCTTCGGATTACCGACAGGCGATCGTTCAATCGTAACTGCTGAATGAATCAGGTTTCGATAAAAAAAACCGACCGGGTGAAAATCGGAAGCTACTTGATTCGTTTGATTGGCCAGGCATGTACATGCACCGGTCTGGCTGCATGGCACAGTGGGGGGCCGTCGATTTCAAGTCCCGCCTCGGCCACCAGTCGATCGTCGAGTTGTGGAACGTCCGCCTCGCACAGCTGCCAGGGATCGTGATGGACGACGCCGCGCCAGACACGTCCACGCGAGGCCGAATAGAGGCAATAGCGTTCCGTCAGGAAATGTTCGATGGAACCCGGAGAGGTTTGTGGAAGTTCCTCGCCCACACGCCACTGGATACGGCTGCCGATTCCCGAGGGTCTCTTGACCGTGTAGGTGCATAGATCGCCTTCATGGCTGACCTTGAACCTGGCGAACACATAGTTGAGCTTCCAGATCAGCCTGGCTGTCCAGACCGCCAGCGGGTTGGCCGCATCGAGACTGAAGAACCAGACACCCGGCACTCCGTTGCACTTCACATACGTTCGGACGTTGCATTCATGGAACCGGGTGAATCCCGGGATTCTGGGCAACGACCACATCCTGACCCGGTCCATGGTGAAGGGGACCAGTCCGATCCAGGCCTTGCCATCATGTGTATCGGCTTCGAGACCTGATGGCAGAAGCGACTGGAGCTGATCGGCATCGATCGGCCAGTGCATGAAAAGGAGATCACGCCAGACCATGTCGATGGCCCAACCAGGCGTGTCGTGTCTATTTCTCCACTGTTCTGTCTGCTCGGAAGCCGTCATGGTGTTCATCGATTCCTGTCATCCAAGCGGGTTGATCGGACATCAGGAGGGTTAAAAGTCAATGAAAGAGGCTTCGTATGATTCCCAACCAGTGTCTCTTGACCATGAATCGGCCATTGATCAACGTCGCCGTGGCCACGAGCGTCCCCTTGACCCGTACCTGGATGGTCACGGGGTCGGTGTCAGGAGTTCCGCCCACCGGAATGGGCCTTGGAAGTTCCTTCTGCAGGTGGCGAATGGAGCCCAGTGATTCGAAGTCCATGGTCAGCTGTGAATCCTGCCCGTGGAGCCGGGCATGATGTAGTCCTGATCGGATACTGAGATCACCGCTGAGTCGTATTCCCACGTCCTAGGCTCCGTCGTGTGTGCGAGTCTGGATTCGAAGCGTTCCATCGAGCTGCCATGATGCATTCTTGGCATTTTCACCGGTGCTGCTGGGCACGCCGATGGTCATATTCTCGAATGTATAGATGATTTCGGCGTTTTTACCGGTCAGATGCTCGTAGAGGCCCATGGCCAGTTCGGGCCAGGTGTGGGTTTCATTGGATGACATGTCGATTCCTTAGCGTGGATGAATGGAGTGTGTGCAGGGACCCCCCCTGCGGTAGACCAATCGTAGGCGCTTCATCGGCTGGGGACCACGGCTAGTTTGAAACAAGAAACAGCCCCGAAAGGGTCTCTGCCGGGGCTGTGGTGGGTTCAGTAGCAGGATTTTCCAAAACGACTCAGTGCCGTAAGTATGTCATCCACATTGACCACGCCGTTGCCATCACAGTCGGCGTTGACATCATTCGAACCCCAGGCAGACAGGATGTAGATCACATCGTTGGTATCGATGAAGAGATCGCCGGTGGCATCGCCGAGGCAATCAGGGCATTCATCGGCAATGGTGTTGCCTCCATAGTCGTTCCAGTTTCCATCGATCTGATCGAGATCATTACCACAGACAATGCTATCCACGAGGAGGCAGATGCCGCCATCAAAGTCGACATGGATCCCACCACCTTTGTAAGAAGCCATGTTGTTCAAGACGGCGCTCCCGTCAAGTATTGCAATACTCGAGGAATCACAGTTGATGCCACCCCCCGTACCGGCAGTGTTATCCAGGATCTGACAGCTGATGATGTCGGGATCGCTACTGAAGCAGTTGATTCCGCCACCTTTGTACGCCGAGTTCTCGGAGAGCGTGCAATTTGTGATAGTGACATCACTGTAAAGGCAGCTGATGCCGCCTCCGCGTTGGTCGGCTTGATTGTTCGTGATCATGCAGTTTGAAATGACAGCGTGGCTTTGCGTGTAGCAGAATATTCCACCACCAGAACACGAGAACTCAGAGCTGCTGGCTGTATTGCCCGAAATCGTGCAGTTGGTGATAGTGGGAATGCTCTGGTAGCTGGTTATGCCGCCTCCATCCTTGGAGCTGTTATTCATGATTATGCAGTCGACGATGTTGGAGTCACTGTTCTGCAAGTGGAGTCCGCCACCGTAGTTTTCACATGTGTTGTTGGATATCAGGCAATCGTCGATGGTGGAGCTCAGGCCGATCGAGTTGATTCCACCACCCTTGTAGGTAGCTGAGTTCCCCTGGATCTTGCAGCCGCTGATCGAGGCGGTGATATCAAATCCGGCTTTGCCCCTGCACCTGATGCCGCCTCCGTATCCCTGGACATTTTCTGTCCCAGCCGAGTTTCCCTCGATCGTACAGTCGCTGATGATGATGTGTTCATTGGTGTAGCAGGAGATTCCGCCTCCAGAGCTGTTGGCGGCATTGTTGGAGATCGTGCAATCGGTGATGACGGGGTTGCCTCCTGATGAGTTGATACCGCCGCCATTGCTGTAGATGAGAAGCTCGTCTCTACCAGTCGTGTTCTTCATGACCGTGCAACTGGAGATGTTCGGGTTGCTCATGTCCCCACACCAGATTCCACCGCCACCATATATGGAGGTGTTGTTCGTGATCGTGCAGCCGGTGATGGTGGGGTCTGCGAAGACGCAGTAGATACCGCCGCCGAAGTTTGCGGAACCACCAGTGATGATCAGGTCTTTGATCACGGTGCCTTTGTCTTCCTCGGATTGAATCACGAACACGCTGCTGCCGGCATTGCCGCCATTGATGGAAGTTGCCAGAGATCCATTGCTGTTGAGTGTGCCCTGGATGGTGATTGCCTTGCCGCCTGGGTTGAGGAGATGTTCGTTGTATGTGCCGGCTTCTATATGAATCACATCACCATCTTTCGACGCATCAATGGCATCTTGTATCAGTGCATGGTCATTGGGGACATTGATCAAATCGGCGAGCGATGCAGATGTTCCAATGAAAATTGAACAGAATCCGATGGTTGCTACGCTGATGTGTTTCATATGAACGTCATCATGCCAGATCAATTTTCAAGATCAAGGGTGTACGTGCCATAACGAGAACATGGGCAACAAAAACCCCCGATAGAGTCTCTGCCGGGGGCACTCTGGATCACAGTTGATGTGATCCAGATGGGGGATACGGGTTCAGATGAATCAAGGCATTTGAAGTGTGTCTGAGTGAGCAAAGGAGAACAGCTTGTGACGGTATCTACGCCTCTTGATGAGTGGGCCATCCCCACGATCTATGAAGATCAGATGCGGTTTTTTCCAAGTGGCGATTATGGTCGGGCCATGAAAATCGATGATCATCACAGGACGGCTGGCTGTTGAAGCGGCAGCCTGAGGGACTGGTCCGGCAGAGTCTCCGCTGGACTGCGGTGATGTCGTGCATCGTGGAACAGAGGCAGGATCCAGCGGCACGCCGATCCAAGGTTGGGCGGCAATTTCGGCATGACCTCGATGTCGATGCCGTCTTCGTCATCAAGCCCGTTGCCGATAGATCCTGTCTCGCGGCTGATCGTGCCTGCAGGTGCCGTTGTGCAGGCGTTCTGCGTCAAGTGCACCGCCTCGCTCCCATGCCCTTCAGATGAGTAGTATGGTCAAAGGGGGTGTTCTACAACTCGGCATGGTTTTTTCCTCACAGACATTCCTGTTCTTCTTTCTTCCAGTCGTGCTGGGAATGTACTTCCTGCTGGGCATCGGTCCCATGCTCAGGAACCTCTGGCTGCTGCTCGCGAGTCTGATCTTCTATGCATGGGGTGGTGCGGACTTCATTCTGGTCCTGTTGCTGTCGATTGCCGGCAACTGGGTGCTGGGTCTGATTGCCGAACGATCGCATATGAACGGCTCGCCTTTCGCGAAGCGTGGATCGATAACGCTTTCGGTTCTGCTGAACATCGGGATCCTCGCCTGGTTCAAGTATGCGAATTTCTTCATTGATCAAGTCAATGATGTGGGAGCCAGCTTCGGCATGGACGAGTTCGGGTGGAGCCGGATCGCTCTGCCAATCGGGATTTCGTTCTTCACATTCCAGGCTACCTCCTATGTGATCGATGTCGCCCGCGGTCAGGCCAGGGTGATGAGGAACCCTATTGACTTCGCTCTCTACGTATCGCTCTTTCCCCAGTTGATCGCAGGGCCCATTGTCAGATACCACGAGATCTCGGATCAGCTGAAGGATCGTCCGTTCGACTGGGAACATGTCTCATCGGGAATGCTTCGATTCACCCACGGCCTCGTCAAGAAGGTGGTCATCGCTGACAGCATCGGTGTCATCGCAGATACGGCCTTCGGTTCCGAAGCACAGATCAATGCAGGAGATGCCTGGCTGGGTCTTCTCGCCTACACCATGCAGATCTACTTCGACTTCTCGGGCTACAGCGACATGGCCATCGGAATGGGCCGCATGTTCGGATTCCGTCTTCCTGAAAACTTCAAGCGGCCATACTCGGCGGTGTGCATGACCGATTTCTGGCGAAGATGGCATGTCACGCTCTCCAACTGGTTTCGGGACTATGTGTACATACCCCTGGGTGGATCCAGATGCCCCAAGACGAAGACGTACCGCAATCTCGTGATCGTCTTTCTGTTGACGGGTCTCTGGCACGGTTCCAATTGGACGTTCATCGTGTGGGGCGTCTACAACGGCTTCTGGTTGATCCTGGATCGGATCACCGGTCAGGCCAGGCCGGAATCCCTCGATTGGATACCGCTTCGAAGAGCAGCCACCTTCTTCGTGGTCATGCTCGGCTGGGTGGTCTTTCGATCGGAGGACATCACTCAGGCAGGCCAGTACTACGCCACGCTCTTCGATTTTCCCCTGGGATCGATGAGCGGTGTGATGGATTCCGTCCTGACCAGGCAGGCCGTCTTCTTCCTGATCGTCGGAAGCTGCATCGCATTGCTTCCAGGGCGATTGAGCACTGGCCAATGGTTGGATGAATCCACCTGTACTCGTGCCGTCCTCTACCGAATTGTTCTTTCCTGCATATTGTTCCCACTGGCCTTGATATTCGTGATCAGTGGGACCTTCTCACCCTTCCTGTACTTCCAGTTCTGATGAAGAAAAACGGTACCAATCTCGCGGCCATCGTCTCGCTCCTGCTGCTCTGCGGTCCGGTTGTACTGTCGCCCTTCTTCTTTGCCAGAAACCGTTCATTCATCAATGGGATCGAAAACAGGGAGTTGACTGGTTTTCCGGATGTTCGCACACCTGATGACCTGCTTCTGGAGAGTACCTGGGAGGAACTGTCGGCATGGCTTGAGGAGCGAGTTCCGTTCCGAGGCGATGTGATCATGGCCAAGTCGTGGGCCGACACCGAATTCCTTCTTCAGAGACGATTTGGAAGGGTCGATCGTGGCGATGATGGATGGCTCTTCTTCCGTGACAGCTACGGCCTGCATTGGCGACAGGAAGCCAATGATGTGGCTGATGCGGTGACTTCGTTGGATGCCTTCATTGCTCGTCACGCGGACTCGAAGGCCTCGTTCCGCTTGCTGCTTCTGCCAGACAAGCACACGATCTATCCAGAGCATCTGACCGAGGATGGGCGACGAGATGTCGCCACCGTTTCAGATGATCGGGCACGATTGCAGCGACGGTTCGCAGTCGAGGACGACTCTCATGTCATCGATATCCATGGTGCCATGCTGCAGGCCAAGTCTCAGGGTGATCATGAGCTCTATTTCCGCGATGACACCCACCAGAACCTTCATGGTGCTCTTGTCATGACCAGAGCCATCATCGACTCCCTCCTTCCTGGTGCGTGGGATGGAGACCATGTTCTCCTGACGAACGTCTACGAGAAGGAGGGGGACCTTCGCAAGATGATCGGATCGTCCGTGAAGAAGCCACTCCAGTACGACATGCTCGCGATATACCGACCTGGAGTGCATGTGTCTCGGATTGAGTTCGAGGATCAGCTGTATACGGACTTCTCGACTATCGATGCACAGGAGTTGGCATGGCGACTCCCGCTCAAGATCCAGTATCGATCGGATGAATCATTGCCGATGGTGCCCGGCCGAACACTTCTGCTGCACGATTCGTGCATTGGATCGATCGCTCGTCCACTCCTCAGATCATTCTTCAATGACATCACGTTCAAGCACTACAAGGACATGACATCGTCATCCATGCATCAGGCAATGATGGACTATGACAATGTGATTGTGCAGTTCGTGGAGAGACATGCCCCATTGGGCATGAATCAATTCCTGATGGATCCGGACCACTAGAGTTCTTCCGGTTGGCCCTCGTCCACTGTTCGATGAAGTCGAGATGATGGTGTCATCGAGTCCTCTTTCAGTCAGCCAATGGGTGTTGGGCGTTGCTTGTGCCCGTTGAAGGCCCCTCGGGACGGTTCATCTCACCGATGTTCTTGATGATCGTGGTGGGGTAGGCGAACTGCAGCCCGTTCTTCTCGACGATGTCGCTGATCCGCATCAGGATCTCCTGCTGCAGATTGAGGAACCGTATCCAATGATTGCTTTCGTCGGTCGTATCGAGATTGCAGGCCACCCTGATGTTGATGGCGTCTGGACCGATGTTCTCGAGATGCACATGGGGAATCTTGTCCTTGACCGGACCAAATTCCGTCAGATAGATTCGGATCTGGTCAAGAACATCGTCGATTCGATTTCTCGAGGAGTCCATCTGCAACCGCAGACTTTTCTTGAAACGATATGTTCCATCACGAGCCGTCAGATTGGTGATCATCATGTTGGCAAGTTTCGAATTGGGTATGGATGTCACGGTGCTGTCGGAGTTCCGGATGCGAGTCGATCGCATGCCCACCGAGAGCACCTCTCCGAACGTGTCCTGTCCACCATCCTGATACTTGCACCAGTCGCCAATCGTCATCGGTCGGTCGCTGAGAAGATTGATGCCGGCCAGATAGTTCTCCAGCGACTGCCGGGCGGCGAGCGCGACCGCCAGGCCGCCGATGCCCACGCCTGCAACAACGCCGTAGAGCGGGAATCCGATCTGCTCGCTGAGCAGGAAGAGGAACGTGATGGCGATCGCCAGGCCGGCAGTTCGCCCTCCTATCCGGAGAAGATGGGCATCGAGACAGTCGGGTGCGATATGCGGTGAACGAATGATCAGTTCGACGAACAGCATGACCAGCGGCATCGCGAGCACCGCGAGTCCCACGTAGAACATGACGGACGTGGTGAAGGCGAGTCCTGTCGCGAACAGGCTGGTGAGACTCAGCTGGAAGAGGACGAACTGCATGTTCCAGGAGATGAAGATCATGATCAGAGGCAGGCACAGTTTGCGTGAATATCGTGCCAGTTCCTGTTCGCCGTCTCTCATCCGGCATATTCGTACAGTGAAGAAGATCAGTGTTACCCAGAATGCTATGAAGATTGTCAGCACGATGATCTTCCAGAGCCCTTGTCCCAGATAGGGTCGTTTCAGCCAATCTGGAAAGGCCTCGATGGAGCTCGAAGAGAGCATCCATCCCGAGGGTGTCAGATATTCACGCTTGTTCAGCCATGTGCTTTCCTGACCATAGACGGGGAGATGCTCGACCAGTTCGTAGTACTCGATGGAGCGTTCGGCTGTCTCAGCGCTGAATACGTACTCGCCTGCTCTTTCACCCTCCTCGATCCTGATGATGCTGATCTCGGTGTCGGGAACCGTCCAGTAGCTCGGGAGCTCCTCGCCTGGTCGCTCATCCGGAGCAGAGAGGAGAATGACCGGATCGATGCGTCGAATCACCTCTGCAAGATGAAGCAATGCCTCGGTGGCCATCTTGTGTCGCAGGGCTGGAGGAAAGCTGCTGGTATCGATGAGCCGCATCAGCGCCTTGATCCGGACATTGATCTTCTCGACGGACTTCTCGCTGGGCTCGTTCCAGTGCTCTCCGTACAGATAAGCCGTGATTGCATCGATCGATTCGATGTAGCTCTCCATGGTGTCGAGAGGGCTCGAACAGTCAAGTGGTCGCAGCGGATTCGCCCCCGGGGTTGCACTTGCTTGAAGCGGTGTCA
>CESO01016867.1_pt1 | contig 10567 bp, 11 predicted proteins | sample 356341 | NCBI WGS metagenome assembly CESO01 (sample SAMEA2621812, study PRJEB7988) | marine metagenome | biome: marine biome (ENVO:00000447); feature: deep chlorophyll maximum layer (ENVO:xxxxxxxx); material: "saline water (ENVO:00002010), including plankton (ENVO:xxxxxxxx)" | depth 35 m
GGCTTGGAGATTTAGGAACTGTACCCTTTGCCAGTTCGACGTTGGCAGCATAATCGCTTGCATTACTAAAAACGATTTCATCTTCCCCGGAGTCTGCAAGAACGTGGAACTCATGGGAAGCACTTCCGCCGATATTTCCGGAGTCCGCATCCACTATGCGGTAGTCAAGTTGCAGTCGATCGAGAATTGAGCTGTATGTCTGACTCATCACTTCATAAGTTTGGTCGAGGCATTCTTGGTCTAAGTGGAAAGAATACGCGTCTTTCATGATAAATTCTCGAGATCTCATTACTCCAAATCGAGGTCTTATTTCATCTCTAAATTTAGTTTGAATCTGATAGAGTGTTGCAGGTAACTGCCGATAGCTATTGATTTCATCCCTCACTAAATCAGTAATCACTTCTTCATGCGTTGGACCAAGACAAAAATCGCGAGAGTTTCGATCTTTAAATCTGAGTAGTTCCGGTCCCATCTTCGTCCAACGATCGGTCTCCTTCCAAAGCTGGCTAGGCTGAACAACAGGCATTAATAATTCCATTGCGCCCGTTTCGTCCATGCTCTCTCGTATTATTTTGGTTAGCTTTTGTAATGTCCTGTGACCCAGTGGTAGCCATGTGTACAACCCGCTTGAGAGTTTACGGATGAGTCCTGCACGAAGCATTAGTTGATGGCTAACCGTATCTGCGTCAGAGGGAGTCTCTTTGCTAGTTGTGATCAAATATTTAGAAGTCCGCATTTTCTACTTCTCGTGTGAGTTATGAGGCTGATGATTACTAAAGAGCTAGCTATCAGCCATGTTGAGAAATTCAATAGCAAAAAAAACAGCCTTAGCTGCCTTTTTTGTCATCGGTAATGCTTAATGAATTGATTCAGTGTGCGTGCAATTTTCAGATTGCAGCGCTTATAAAGCAAATTCTTTTAATTTTTTGAGGGGCAGCACTTTGACTCGTGTTGTGGCAGGCTTTCGAGCCACATCCATCAATTCACCTGGCTTGAAAGGATTGGGAACATTTTTTCGAGCCGGACGAGCTGGCCTGTTAACAGATTTGATTTTCAGAAGCCCGGGGAGGGTGAACTCTCCGATCGCGCGTTTTTTAAGATGTCTCTCAATTACGATTCCCAGCTCGTCAAGTACAGCGTTGACGTCTTTTTTGCTAAGCGAGGTATTTTCTGAAATTGTTGAAAGAATCTCAGTTTTTGTGAATTTTTTTTGCACCGCTGGTGCCTTATGCGGTTTAGACACAGCAGATTTTTTGTTTAATTTTTTCTTTGCAGATGATTTCCGAGCAGCCATACCCTTTCTCTTCTTTTTTGTGATTGAAATTAAGGATATCTGTTTGGAATCGAATCGGAGTCTCCAAGCTACTTATCCCTGTTAAACGTTATCCTTTTTTTCTCTAACGTGTTTTTTGAACCTTATAGGAAAGAAGTGTCTTTATAAATCATTCATTGATTGCTAGCAAGCAAATGCAGGTAAATACCTGTAAAAAGTTTTTGGTTCTGGTTAGTTGCTCGGTGCTGATACGATTAGCTACACACGAAATACTTTTCTGAGAGATCTAGTGTAATAGTTTGAGAATTGAAATGTATAAGGATGCGAGGCGATTTAGTTCTGAGGTATAATGATTGTTCACTCTGAGTTATTTTAATTAAATTTGCTTAGTAATCTGGTTTAAGGAAATAAAAAGCTGATTTCAAATTTGTTGAGCAAGCGTCGTTAATAGCTCGCAGTCAGTTTAAGTCGGTACTTAAAGGATAATTTTATGCCTATTTACGAATATCGCTGCAGCAGTTGCGGCTTTGTTTTAGAATTGATTCAGAAGGTTGGTGAAGCCGCCCCCGAAACTTGCCCGAAGTGTCACGATTGCTCACTAAGGAAGCAGGTGTCAGCAGCTAGCTTTCGGCTTAAAGGTAGCGGGTGGTATGAAACAGATTTTAAAACAGGTAAAAAGCGTCAATTAGCCGATTCTGCCTCCGAGGAATCATCAGATGGGTCGAAGTCGGACAAGAATGACGCTCAAGTTACGGAAAAAATAAAGTCCTCGACAAGCAAAGAGGAAGCGCATAAGAAAGCTGACCTAAAATCACAAGATTCAAAATCGAACAGCGAATGATAGGTTAATAGTCAGACAAAGAGCGGTCGTCTCTGAAAATATCCTTTCCGGCCGATATCACAACTACAATGAACTTGAAATTTGAGAATTAAGGGAAAAATATGCGCAGTAATTATTGCGGAGAAATTAATGATTCTTTTGTTGGGCAATCAGTAGAACTCTGCGGTTGGGTCCATCGTCGGAGAGATCATGGTGGGGTGATTTTTTTGGATTTAAGGGACCGTGAAGGAATAGCCCAAATAGTGTTTGATCCCGATCAGAAGGAGAGCTTTGCTGCCGCAGAGGAGGTTCGAAGCGAGTTTGTAATTCGGGTGACAGGTCTTATAAGAATGAGGCCTGAGGGAACGATTAATCTCGACATGAAGACAGGAAAAGTTGAAGTGCTAGGCCAGCAATTGGATATTCTGAATAGGGCAGAGACGCCCCCGTTTCCGCTTGATGAACATGGAAGCGTTGGGGAAGATGTGCGGCTCCGATATAGGTATATCGATTTAAGACGATCGGAAATGTCAGATCGTTTACGGTTTCGCTCCAAAGTATCAAATACTGTGCGGAATTTCCTAGATAGCCATGGTTTTCTTGATATTGAGACGCCTCTCCTTACTAAAGCTACCCCCGAAGGAGCCAGGGATTATTTAGTACCAAGCAGGACTCATCAGAGTCGATTTTTTGCGCTACCTCAATCCCCTCAACTCTTTAAGCAAGTTTTAATGGCGGCTGGAATGGATCGGTATTATCAGATAGCCAAATGTTTTAGGGATGAAGACTTGAGAGCGGACCGACAGCCGGAGTTCACGCAAATTGATATTGAAGCTTCTTTCTGTGATGAAAATGAAATTATGGAAGTGACGGAGAATCTCATCACTGACGTTTTTAAAAAACATCTTGATATAGACCTTGGTATTTTTCCGCGTATGAGTTGGTCTGAGGCGATGAGTCGGTTTGGATCAGATAAACCAGATTTGAGAATTGACCTGGAATTCGTTGAAGTCGCCGATCTTATGAGAGGAGTTGACTTTAAAGTCTTCAGTGTGCCGGCGAATGATGAAGATAGCAGGGTAGCAGCTCTCCGCGTTCCAGGAGGGGTAACCTTGTCTCGCAAAGCCATTGATGATTATACGGAATTTGTTGGTAAGTTTGGTGCGAAAGGTCTGGCTTGGATTAAGGTTAACGATTCACAGACTGGAATATCGGGATTGCAATCACCAATTATTAAGTTTATGCCTGAGGAAGTCACTAAAGATCTGATGAAACGATTAGCTGTTAAAACTGACGATATCGTATTTTTTGCTGCAGACAAAGAGGCGATCGTAAACGATTCCTTGGGTGCGCTCAGGGTAAAAGTAGCTGAGGATCTGGGTCTTGTGGGCGATTTTTGGGCGCCGCTGTGGGTTGTTGACTTCCCGATGTTTGAGACCGCATCAAATGGTAGTTTAACCTCCTTACATCATCCTTTTACAGCGCCGGCTTGCAATGTTGATGAATTGAAAAAGAACCCCAGCGGATCCCTTTCTCGCGCGTACGACATGGTTCTGAATGGGACTGAGCTGGGCGGAGGTTCGATCCGTATTAACAAGCCAGCGATGCAAACAGCGGTTTTCGATGTGCTCGGCATTGAAGTGCGTGAGGCTCGAGAAAAATTTGGATTTCTTTTAGAAGCGCTTAGCTTCGGTTGTCCGCCACATGGTGGAATTGCATTCGGTCTGGATCGGCTTATTATGCTCATGACGGGCACTAATTCAATACGTGACGTCATAGCATTTCCTAAAACACAATCTGCTGCTTGCCCGTTGACCGAAGCTCCCGGAGAAGTTTCGAAAGCACAGTTAAATGAGTTAAATATACGATTGCGCGAGCAAGTAAAGACAAGCTAACAGATGGTAGGGATAATATTGATCTACCGGCAATAAATTCGGGGAGATATATGGCTGGCCACAGTAAATGGGCGAATATAAAGCATCGAAAGGCGGGTCAGGATGCAAAGCGAGGAAAAGTCTTTACGAAGATTATTCGAGAAATAACTGTAGCCGCAAAAGGCGGGGCGAACCTTTCGGATAATCCAAAATTGCGTGCCGTGGTAGACAAAGCATTGGCAGCGAATATGACGCGAGATACCATTGACCGTGCGATTGCACGTGGGGCGGGCACTGCTGATAATGAAAACCTTGAAGAGCTAGTTTATGAAGGATATGGGCCTGGGGGAGCAGCTGTCTTAGTCGAAACTTTGACAGACAATAAAAACCGTACTGTGGCTGAAGTCCGTCATTGTTTTAGCAAGTATGGCGGAACTCTCGGTGTCAGCGGTTCGGTTTCTTACCTTTTTACGAAAACTGGAATTATTACGTTCATCAAGGGGAGTGATGAGAACTCAATCATCGAGGTTGGGCTGGATGCCGGCGCGAGTGATGTCGTTACTAATGACGATGGCACAATCGATGTTATGACTGATTTGGAGAATTTTGGGGCGGTACAAGATGCTTTTCTGGCTTGCGAACTTGATTTTGAGAGCGCTGAAATGACCATGCTTGCGTCTACGGATGCAGAACTCGACTTGTCTGACGCGCAGACATTGTTAAGCCTAATAGATCATATGGAAGATCTTGATGACATTCAGAACGTTTTTTCTAATGCGAATATTAGCGACCGTATAGCGAGTGATTTAGAGGCTGAATAGCTATTATATTTTTTGGCAGCACGTCATGGCAATAATATTAGGGATTGACCCAGGCTCACGAGTCACAGGATATGGTGTCATTAGGTCGCACGGCAATCGTCTTGAATTCCTTGACTGCGGTGTTGTTCGAGTTGAAATGAAATCGCACGCGGAAAGACTTCAGACAATCTTTAAAGGGATCTCTCAAGTGGTTGAAAAGCACAAGCCAACCGAGGTGGCTATTGAAGAGGTATTCGTTGGACGTAACGCATCCTCTGCGTTAAAACTGGGTCAAGCGAGGGGGGCTGCTATGGTGGCCTGTCTTCAATACGACATTTATATGGCAGAATATTCGGCGCGCTCGGTTAAGTCTTCGGTGACGGGATCGGGCAGTGCGGAAAAACAGCAGGTCCAGCATATGGTTAGGGCAATTTTAAGTTTCACTGGTGAATTGACAGAGGATGCAGCAGATGGCCTTGCGATCGCTGTTTGTCATGCAAACACGAGTAAAAATCTGATTCGTCTTGCTGGAGCAAAATCGTTTAGCAGAAAGCGCATACGATAAAAGGCGGAAATCGGTGATAGGGCGAATAAAAGGAACTTTGGTTAAAAGCGGGACGACCGAAGTAGAGGTCGAAGTGAACGGGCTTACCTATGAGATTCAAGTTCCCCTCACAACTGCTTGTGATTTGCCGGGGGTTGGCGAGCCGGTCGTTTTACATACTCACTTTGTGGTAAGGGAAGATGCACATCAGTTATATGGATTTACTCACTTAAAGGCGAAACAAATGTTTCGAGCTTTGATAAAAGTTAATGGTATTGGGCCAAAAATGGCGCTGGGGGTCGTGTCGAGTGCAGAGCCTCAAGATTTGCTTGTCATGATTCGAGATAATGATCTCGTTTCTCTTATGAAACTTCCAGGGATCGGGAAGAAAACCGCTGAGCGGTTAGCCATTGATCTTCGGGACCGATTTAAGGAGTGGAGCAGTGAGTCTCGCCAATCGACAAATGATGGTTCAGCCCCGTCAGGTAATAGTTTTGAAAAGGAGGCGGAGGCGGCATTAGTAGGGCTGGGGTACAAGGCTCCGGAAGCGAGTAAGGCTATTTCTTTGGTTTCTGAAACTCACCAGGCTAAAGATAGTGGCGAACTCATCTTGAAAGCTTTAAAGATTTTAGGTTCTGGGTTATGAATTGTTTATAGGTTTGAGAATTTCGTGATCTGATGTAATTTGAATTGTGTGTCGAGGGAGTTATGACTGAGGAGAGATTTGTTTCACCTAATTCCGCTGTCCATGAAGAACCGTTAGATCGTTCGACACGACCTCTTGCAATGACCGATTACATTGGTCAAGTGGAGGTCAAGGCTCAGATGGATATTTTTATCAACGCGGCGCGAAACCGAGGTGAACCGCTTGATCATACCCTCATTTTTGGACCTCCTGGGCTCGGAAAAACAACTCTTGCGAATATCATCGCCAATGAATTGAACGTTGCAATAAAATCAACATCAGGCCCAGTGTTAGAAAAAGCTGGTGATCTTGCTGCGATGCTGACAAATCTTGATGCAGGAGACGTCCTTTTTATTGATGAAATTCATAGACTTAGTCCAGCAATTGAAGAAATACTTTATCCTGCGATGGAAGATTACCAGCTTGATATAATGATCGGTGAAGGCCCTTCAGCTCGCTCGATTAAGTTGGATTTGCCTGCTTTTACGCTGGTGGGTGCAACCACCCGTGCCGGGTTACTGACCTCTCCGTTGAGAGATCGTTTCGGTATCATACAACGCTTGGAGTTTTACTCAGTCGATGAGTTAAAACTGATCGTTGAAAGAGCGTCTAAAATTTTACAAACTGAGATAGATGGTAAAGGTGCAGCAGAAATTGCTCGTCGCTCGCGAGGAACTCCTCGGATTGCTAATAGGTTGTTACGTCGCGTAAGAGATTATTCAGAAGTTAAGGCCGATGGCCTTATTAACGAAGATCTATCGTGCCTAGCCTTAGATATGCTGAACGTTGATAAAAACGGTTTTGATCAGATGGATCGACGGCTCTTGATGACAATGATAGAAAAGTTTGAAGGGGGGCCAGTGGGCGTAGATAGCCTTGCCGCAGCAATTAGTGAGGAAAGGGATACGATCGAAGATGTTTTAGAGCCTTATCTAATCCAGCAAGGGTTTATAATGCGCACACCGCGGGGAAGAGTTGTAACACGATTTGCTTATCGTCATTTCGACTTAGAAATCTCCGCCAACCTTACAGAAATATTAGGTGGAGAGTAAGGCGAGTATATACATTTTTTGTCAACAAATACTTCTTGTCCTGATGTTGAAAGTAAATCAGCTCCGCTCAATTATGCCATTGTTTGCGTCAGAATTTTGCAAAACTATTGCTCTCTTTGGCCGATAAATCATGCATGGCGGTTTCGGTCTGCGTGCCCCATACGCTATTAAATTTGGAGTGATATCTTTGAACCAAGAGCTTAGCCCTTTACAACTTATTATAGACGCTACCTTGCCTGTGCAATTGGTCATGTTAACACTGTTGGTCCTGTCAATTTTGTCTTGGATTATGATTGTACAGCGCTTTTTGGTTTTGGGTGCCGCAGCCGCAGGGGTCTTAAATTTTGAAGAGCGATTTTGGTCTGGTATGGATCTCAGTCAGCTCTATAAAGATGGAACTCAGCTTCAAGCTGAAGACCTACAGATCGTTGGTATTGAGAATATTTTTCGAGCCGGGTTTAAAGAGTTCATGAAGTTGAGGCAGCAACCGACCGCAGAGAAGGAAGCCGTTATGCAAGGTGCGCAGCGTGCAATGAGAGTGGCATATTCGAGAGAAGAGGAGAAGCTAGAGAATCATTTGTCGTTTTTAGCAACAGTCGGGTCGGTTACACCCTATATTGGTTTGTTCGGTACTGTTATCGGAATAATGAATGCGTTTATTGGGTTGGCGAGTCAGAATCAGGCAACTCTGCAAGTAGTTGCTCCCGGTATTGCGGAGGCATTAATAGCCACTGCTATGGGTTTATTTGCTGCAATCCCTGCTGTTGTTGCGTACAACCGATATACGGCTCAAGTGGAGAGCATTTCAGGCAGCTATATAACTTTCACGGAAGAATTCTCGAGCATATTGCATCGACAGGTATATGGCGGTTGAGGAATTGACTGATGCAGGTAATTCCTAAGAAAAAACGTAAGGCGATGAGCGATATCAATGTAGTGCCATACATTGATGTGATGTTGGTTTTGTTAATAGTATTTATGGTTACAGCTCCTTTGCTTGACCAGGGTATTGAGGTTGAGCTTCCTGAGGCCAATAGTGAGCCACTGAATATAAATGAGAACATTGAAGCGTTAGTTGTGTCACTGACGGCCTCTGGCGATGTATTTTTGAATATCGGAGCTTTCGGGGAAGAGCGAGAGTCGGTAACATTAGAAACGGTGGGTACTCAAGTCAGCCGTGTAGTCGCAGCTAATCCAAGGATACAAGTTTTGATAGAAGGGGATACGTTGGCAAACTGGGGGGCGATGGTGAAACTTATCACGGTGTTGCAGGAGGCTGGAGTGTCTAATCCGAATTTTATTACGCAGCCCGTGCAAAGCGATTAGGGTTGCTACTAGATATGAGCGCGCAATTGGGTAAAGTAATCGCTCTGAATGGCTATCCTTTGTCTGCCGTGGTGGCGTTAATCCTTCATACAGTGCTTTTGGTTGGTTTGCTTTATCTCGGAGATGTTAGTCAAACGCGAGATTTTGAATTAGTTCAACCTACGGTAATAAAGGCCCTGTTTTTCGATGAGAATCCCCAAGTATCAAACCAAAGGACGGCGGAACGTTTGAGAAGAGAGGACGATCGACGGGAACGTCAGCAAGCCGAATATGAGCGTGAGCTTGCGAGTCAAAATCAGCGGGAAGAAGAGGAGCAAAAGAGACAACGCCTTGCTGAGGATAAGTTGGCGAGAGATAAAGCTATAAAAGAAGATATTGATAAGTCGAAACGGGAAGAAGAGAAAAAGAGATTAGAAGAACAACGAATTGAGAGTGAGTTAGCTGCAAGAGAGGAAGAGGCGGCATCGGAAAGGATGGCGGAGGATTCTGAACAGCCATTAGACGGTGCAAGTAGTGAGTTTGAATTAATACAAAGTGCGATATCGCTCATCCAAGAACTGGTCGAGGAGTCTTGGTCCCGGCCACCAAGCGCGCGTAATGGTATGAGAGCGATAATAGAAATCAAGATGCTACCGACTGGTGACTTAACAAGTGCACAAATAACTCAGTCTAGCGGTGACGCAGCGTTTGATCGGTCGGCTGAAAACGCGGTCTACAGTGCGGCTCCCTTCAGAGAATTGCAAACGCTTCCGATCCGCATTTTCAATGAAAACTTTCGCTTACTTGCTTTGATTTTCCAACCCGAGGATCTCTTAAATTGAAATATCAATTATTTGAGCATTTTAAAAAAGAATTAAGTTGCTTAAACGCATTTCTATTATTGCTTTGGGGAAGTGTCGCTCACGCGCAGTTAAGCATACAGATAACTCAAGGCGTCGATAATCCAATCCCAATCGCGATAGTGCCATTTCAATGGACTGGGCGTGGTTTGCCTCCGGAAGACGTCCGGGAGATTGTCTCACAAGATCTTCAGCAAGTTGGCGAGTTTGAGCCACTTTCTCCTCGGAATATGCTTGCATTGCCGAATGAGGAGTCCGAGGTTTATTATCGTGATTGGAGTGTTCTGGCTCAAGATTATCTCTTAGTAGGTAAAGTGGATTATCTTGCAGACAGTGGATTGATAGAAGTTCAATATGAGTTTTTTGATATTAATCGCCAGCAAAAACTTGCGGGTGAATTACTGACTGGTCGAACGAGTCAGCTCAGGGATATTGGTCACGAAATTAGTAACGTAGTCTTTGAGGCTGTTACTGGCACCAGAGGTGCATTCACAACTCAATTGCTATACATCGTAGCGGAATTCGTGTCCCCTGAGCTTACCTATTACCGATTGGAAAAATCTGACTATGACGGGAAGAGAGCTCAAGTTTTGCTGGAATCGGAAGAGCCAATAATGTCGCCTAACTGGGCTCCGGAGGGACTTGATATTGCCTATGTTTCGTTTGAAACTGGCCTTCCAAGAATCTACATTCAAAATATTGTCTCTGGACAGCGGAGGCAAATAACGAATTTCCCAAACATAAATAGTTCTCCGGTGTTTTCTCCTGATGGTTCAAAACTTGCGATGGTTCTATCGAAGGACGGCAGCCCGGATATTTATGTCCAAGACCTAATCAGTAACCAGATAACCCGAATTACAGATCACCCTGCGATTGACACTGAGCCGAGTTGGTCGAAGGATGGGAGGTCGATCGTTTTTATGTCTGATCGCAGTGGGCAGCCGCAGATATATCAAATGGAGATAGGGGCAAATAGCTACGATGTAGAGCGTTTAACTTATGACTGTTTTCAATGTTCAAAGGCTCAGTTCTTGCCAGATGGGGTAAACTTGGTTCACGTCCGACGAGAGACGAGGCAGAGTCCTCAATATCATATTTCTATTATGAATTTAGAGACGTTGAGAGTTATCACATTAACCTCGACTCGTCTTGATGAATCTCCGAGTATCGCTCCGAATGGCAGCATGATTATTTATGCTACAAAATTTGACGATAGAGGAGTGTTGGATGCAGTATCGATTGACGGCAGGGTTAAGTTCAGGCTTCCATCCAATCAAGGGGATGTTCGAGAGCCGTCGTGGTCACCTTTTTTAAATTAAGTCCGCGCTCTTCGTTTTGGGCAGAGAGATTTAAG
>CESO01048845.1_pt1 | contig 10556 bp, 9 predicted proteins | sample 356341 | NCBI WGS metagenome assembly CESO01 (sample SAMEA2621812, study PRJEB7988) | marine metagenome | biome: marine biome (ENVO:00000447); feature: deep chlorophyll maximum layer (ENVO:xxxxxxxx); material: "saline water (ENVO:00002010), including plankton (ENVO:xxxxxxxx)" | depth 35 m
CTTATTGATTCTCAAATGTTCGAACCTAAAGAAGCTTAATATTTTTTAATTTAAATTTGTAGGGATTCTAAACCATTAGAATCCCTTTTTTTATGCGTTATTTTCTAATCATACTCTCTATAATGTTATTTTCAAAAAGTTCTTTTGCCGACTTTTTATGGAATGAAAATTGTAGGGAGGCATATACACTTACGATACAACTCAAATTTGACAAAGCTCAATTGTTATTAGAAAAAGAGAAAAATAAAAACCCTAACAATACCTTAGCCTATTTAATAGAAAATTACTCTGACTATTTAAAAATACAAGTCGGGGAAGAAAAGACTGATTTTGATAGATTGAAAAAAAATAAAGAGAAGAGAATAGAAATTGTTGAAAATGACAAATCTAAATCACCATGGTATTTGTACAGCCAAGCTGAGATAAACCTTCAATGGGCAGCTAACAGGTTAAAATTTGGAGAATATTTTACTGCTGCCTTTGAAATCAATAAGGCCTATAGACTGATCCAAGAAAACAATAAACTTTATCCTGATTTTATTCCCAACAAAAAAAGCTTAGGACTACTATATACTCTTATTGGCAGTGTGCCTGAACAATACAGCTGGATATTGTCCATAATAGGAATGGAAGGCAATATAAAAACGGGCTTAAACTTGATGGCTGAATCCATAAAAGAGATGAAAGTGGATAAAGATTATCGTATAATGCTTGAAGAAACTTATTTCCTGTATGCTTTTCTCAAAATGAATTTAGATAACAATAGAAAAGATCTAGAAAATCTTCTTACCGAACTAAAAGACAGCGACTACCTCTTGCTCAAATTTGCCTTAAGTAGAATAGCTAGTAAATTAGGCGAAAACGATTTAGCCATTCAAATTCTTGAAAACAGAATATTAAACAAGGACTACTACCCTTTTCATTACTTGGATTATTTACTAGGTATTAACAAGCAGAATAAGATGGACGATGAGTGTGTAATTCATTTTAAAAATTACCTCGATAATTTCAAAGGGAATAATTATAAAAAATCTGCTTTAATGAGAATGAGTTGGCATTACCACATCAAGGGCAATAAAGAAAAATATAGCCTTTATAAAAACAGAATTAATAGTTTAAATGGTAAGCAAGTGGACGCAGATAGAGAGGCTCAATCCTATTATAGCAATTCTAAAGCACCACATGTTAATCTTCTTAAAGCTCGATTACTTTTTGATGGTGGCTATTCAACTTTAGCAGTGGAAGAGTTAGAAAAAATTAACTCAAACAAGTTCTTTGAGAACTCCAAAAACAACCTTGAGTATTTTTACAGATACGGTAGATGTATGGAGCAGATGAACAAAAATGATGTGGCTATTAAATATTATAAAAAAACGGTTTTGGCAGGTAAAGATGATCCACTCTATTTCGCCGCAAAATCGGCCTTACAAATAGGACTTTTATATGAAATGAATAATAATTTAGATGAGGCTAAACGCTACTTCAATATTTGCATTGAAATGGAAGACCATCAATACGAACAAGGTATTGAGCAAAAGGCTAAAGCTGGACTAAATCGCTTGAACTAAAACTTCCAACCCATTGTAAAGATGAAGTTGTATGCTGTTTTTGTTACTCTATGAGCGGGTTCAAAATAGGTGTTGTACAAAGATTCAGAATTAGAATATTCTGAAAAAACATAAGCTAAATCGATATAACTAAACTGATTTCTTTTACCTAAACCAAAAGAGTAAGATTTACGCTCATCTCTATAAGTATTGAGGTTAGATGTTTCTGAGTAAGGATTTTTTACCTGAGCATATCCGGCACGAAGAACAAAAGGAGATAAATTAAGTTCAGCACCAAAACGACCATTAACAACAGATGTGTAATTAGCGTCTATAATGTTTTGTTGATTATTGAAGTAATCAAAATCATCCCCATCTATTTTCATGGTAGAATAATCGACATACTCTAAATCTGCACTTAACACGATATTATCAAGTATTAAAGCCGCCGACCCTATCACTTTCATTGGTGATGTAATGGTATAATCATAAACACCATATGGCGATGTATAAGTGTATGAGTAGGTGCTGTCGTCTTTATGCTGAGTTCTAAGAACCATTTCCCATTCGTCGTGCAATTCGTTTAGAGTCGGTGAATGCCAAGCAACACCCAACCTAAGATTATCGCTTGCTCTATAGATAGCACCTAATTTAAGGTTAATACCACCACCAGTAGTGAATTGATTTTCATACATATCAAAATATTCAACGCTGGAAGCAGTATCGGCAAAATTTCTTTCGTTATATCTTGATTTTTTAGTGTAATCAATTGAGGTAAGGCCCAGCGTTGCTCCTATATATAACTTTTCCATATACGAACCCGCATAGCTTACAGCAAACTCGCCCATAGAACCAAAAGTGTGGGTTTGCTTAAATTGGTCTTGACCAGTCTGTACCTCTCTAAAATAGTTTCCATCGTCAATCCAACCATTGGAATCTACTTGCAAATCAATCAAATCTGTATCGAACGCTCCTAATTCAAAAAAAGGATCTAAATCATCTAGCATATACCCATCTGCAAAAGAGTAAAACACATCCACTAAGGAAGAATTAGCATTATAGGCACTTTGAATTGTATTGGCCTTAAAAATCTTGGTCGTGTTGTAAGCAAATCCAAGATTAGTTCTTCTCCAATCCGATGTTGGACTAGACTTCATAGGAGTAACCAAACCAACGGAAGGGATATTAAAGTTACCTGAACCATTCGTGATTTTATTTCCTAAATAATAAGAAGCCATATCCACACCCCCAAAGTTAATTGAAAAAGCAAAATCGTAAGATTGATAAACGCCTAAACCGGCAGGGTTACTACTCAATGTTGACATATCAGCACCTAAAGCACCAAAGGCATTGGAGATAGCCGCAGAACGAGCAGTACCAACAACTGCGTTTTCAGAAAACAACAAAGCGTCTTCATGGGTTTGAGCTACGGAAGATAAAATTGCAAATACTGCTACTAAGTTTAATAGATTCTTTCTCATAATGTGTGTTTATCTTGGGCTTCTACTTCTATTAGATCCTCCTCTACTTGGGGAGGAATTTCGAGGTGAAGGGTTTGACGAAGGTTTAGAATATGTTCTGGTGGGTCTAGGTTTATTATAATCGTTAGGCTTCTTTTCTTTAATTGGTTTTGAATAAGAAGGCTTGGAATAATTACTAGGTTTTTTATTAGTCGACGGCTTACTAAAAGTAGAATTACCGGAAGGTTTACTATTAGCAGGCTTAGAATAATTAGGGTTTTTAGATATACTATAATTGGGATTAACCTTATTATCTAAATTTGAATTGATTTGATCAGTTGATGTCGGTCTTTTGTTATTAAATACATTAGAAGGTTGAACCGTATAGTTAGGCTTTTTATCAAAATCATTGACTTTACTAGCTTGTAAAGGAGCTCTATTTTTTACCTCACTTATATAGCGATTTGCAAAAGTTTCTGGCGTTTTGTTTTTGTTATTTTCTCTAGGCCCATAATAAACACTGTTATTATCGTAAGAATTGTAGTAGCTAGGATATGAATTGTAGGCGTAGATATCGTTATGGTGTCCATAATGATGATGATGGAAATGGTTATAGTAAAAAGGGTTGTAATGGTATGAACCGTAAGCATAAAAGCTGTAAAAAGGGTCATGATAATACGGATTCCAAAAGTTATAACCATAATAGATACTTACCCCACAATGCGAGGGATAACCTGAATACCAAAAAGAATTGGTGTAGTAGTTATTGTAATATCCAAAACCAAATGTAGGACCATGAAAACGTCTTAAACGAGCAGAATAACCGTAGTCATAATAATCGTCAGAAGAATATTCATCATAATAGTTTTCTTCATTTTCTTGCTCTTGCGGTTCGTCTTCTTGCAAATAAGCTTGTTGCTCTTGCTCTTCTTTCTGTGCTACTTCAGCATATTGATTTGCAGTGTAATAGATTTCATCCTTAAAACCCGAAGAAGTTGTCTCGATAGTAATACAAGAAGAAAGAATCAAAACAATGGATAACAAAAGTAGCTGAATGGTTTTCATAATGGTATAATTTAAATGATACGGATTATCTTTAGGCAATTCATCAAAAAGTTTAATTTTGCTTAGCTTTATAGATAACGCATTATTATGTGTAAAATTACAAACAAACTTTCAAATTAAAAAATGGCAAAGAATTTTACGTCCAGAGCAGAAGATTATTCAAAATGGTATAATGAATTAGTGGTGAAGGCTGACTTAGCTGAAAACTCTGGTGTTAGAGGCTGTATGGTTATCAAGCCCTATGGGTTTGCTATTTGGGAAAAGATGCAGCAAGAGTTGGATAGAATGTTTAAAGAAACAGGACACTCTAATGCTTATTTCCCCTTATTTATACCCAAGTCATATTTGAGTAAAGAAGCCGAACACGTGGAAGGCTTTGCCAAAGAATGTGCGGTTGTCACTCATTATAGACTAAAAAACAGCGAGGACGGAAAAGGTGTTGTGGTAGATCCTGATGCCAAGCTGGAAGAAGAATTAATCGTTCGTCCAACTTCAGAAACTATCATTTGGGATACATACAAAGGATGGATAGAATCATACCGAGATTTGCCAATTCTTGTAAACCAGTGGGCCAATGTAGTACGTTGGGAAATGAGAACACGTTTGTTTTTGAGAACGGCAGAATTCCTTTGGCAAGAAGGACATACTGCTCATGCTACTAAGCAAGAAGCTATTGACGAAACCGAACAAATGATTGAGGTTTATGCTCGCTTTGCGGAAGACTTTATGGCTATGCCTGTAATTAAAGGTTTGAAAAGTGCTAACGAACGTTTTGCTGGTGCTTTGGAAACCTATTGTATTGAAGCTCTTATGCAAGACGGCAAAGCTTTACAAGCAGGTACTTCTCACTTCTTAGGTCAAAATTTTGCTAAAGCATTTGACGTGAAGTTTACCAGCAAGGAAGGAAAACAAGAACACGTTTGGGCTACCTCGTGGGGCGTTTCCACTCGATTGATGGGAGCCTTAGTGATGACACATTCTGACGATCATGGTCTAGTATTACCACCAAAGCTAGCGCCTTACCAAGTGGTTATAGTCCCAATTTACAAAGGAGAAGAACAACTCAATCAGATTAGTGAAAAGGCACAACAGATTAAAAAAGATTTAGAGAAAATTGGCATATCTGTCAAATACGACAATAGAGATACTCATAAGCCAGGGTGGAAATTTGCTGAATACGAATTCAAAGGAGTGCCATTACGTATAGCCATTGGACCTAGAGATTTAGAAAATGGAACCGTAGAACTAGCTAGACGTGATACTTTAGAAAAAGAAACCGTTAGTATTGATGATCTAAGCAATAAGGTAGATAATTTATTGGAGAAGATTCAAGAAACCTTATTATTGAAAGCTCAAACATATAGAGATGACAATACCCATCATGCTACAGATTGGGAACATTTTAAGGAACTTATTGGTAAAGATGCTGGCTTTGTTTACGCCCACTGGGATGGTACTGACGAAACAGAACAAAAAATAAAAGAAGAAACTAAAGCTACCATTCGCTGTATTCCTTTGAACAATAAAAAAGAAGAAGGGCAATGTATTTACAGTAAACAACCTTCTACACAAAAAGTAATATTTGCTAAAGCATACTAATGGATTCATCAGAAAAAATAATAAACAAACTCACTCAAAAAGCTGCTGCTAAACAAGAAGTTTACAGAGTTTGCAAATCATTTTTTGATTTACTTAAAGAAGTAATTAGCGAATTATCAGAGGAGTTAAATCAAGAAGTATCTCCTGTTGATAAGCACGTAGAAATCAAACACACCGACAAAGGCGAGTTTGAAATAGAGTTTAAATTTTCTGGCGACATACTAATCTTTCACATGCACAGCAATACCTTTTCTTTTGACAAAAGCCACCAAATATGGAACAGCAGCTATGTCAAAGAAGACGAATACAGGGCTTATTGCGGAGTTATTAATGTTTACAATTTCTTGAGTGACAGTTTCAAATACAACAGAGTCAATGATTTAGGCTATTTAATAGGGAGGGTATTTATCAATAAAGACAAACATTTTTTTACTGACGGCAATGGAAGAATGAGTTTTTTACATAATGATTTCCAAAACGATACACTCAACAAAGACACTTTAAAAAATATCGTTCAAGAGCTGATGCTTCATGCTATGGACTTTGAGCTTATTACTCCTCCATACAAAGATATACAAGTAGTAAGTCTGCACCAAATCAAGGAAATGAGCCAAAATATGAAGCTTAAAACAGCTAAAAAACTAGGTTTCAAATTCAGAAACGAAAAATAATTTCTTTTTTTTATGCAACTTCTTTGTAGAAATACAAAAGATATTATATTTGCACTCGCCTTTTTTAAGGACTAACACACTGGCCCCTTCGTCTAGTGGTTAGGACGCCAGGTTTTCATCCTGGAAACAGGAGTTCGATTCTCCTAGGGGCTGCAAACCCACTCTAGCAATAGAGTGGGTTTTTTATTCTCAGATCTTTTATTAGAGAAGATTGATGTAAATTGCATCTTCCTTTAATACGATTCATAATGAAGTTAGTTTTAAAAAGTGTGCTTTTTATTTGCGCCGTCTTGTTATTGATTTCCTTTGTGAAATTCGGTAAGAAAGACAATATACACGATACTACTTCAAAAAATAAAATGATTTTTGCTCACAGAGGGCTGCCACATTTAGCCGAAAACTCATGGGATAGCTTTATACAATCCAAAGTTTTAGGGTTTAAATCTATTGAAACAGATGTTCAAATGAGCAAAGACCACAAACTGCTTATTTTTCACGACAAAAATGCCAATCGACTTTTAGGTATTGAAAAAAATATCAATGAGCTAAAATGGTCAGATATACAAAAACATAACATCATTCATAATTCGAAAGCTACTACACAAAAAACATTGTCATTGGAAGAGCTATTAAAAGAATCGTCACAATTTGATCATATTTATCTGGATATAAAATCAACCAACAAAACCATAGCTGATAGCTTAATCGCTTTATTAAATAAATATCAAACCTATGATAATGTATTGGTTGCCGATGCTAACATCTTATTTCTGGCCTATTTAAAATACCACAACCCCAAGATCAAAACCGTATTAGAGGGGTTCAACAAGGGTAAGGAATGGGCCTACTACCTTATACCACAAGCCGTTGAACCTAACTATTTAGCAAGTTTCTATTCTGAAGTTGACGAATCGCATATCGATTTCCTAAAAAAAGAGAACTTATTAGAAAGAAAAATCGTTTATGGTATTGATAAATACAACACAAAAAAAGCAATAGAAATAGGACTACAACACCTTATTGTAGATTATCATTCTGACGTTGCTCCTCTTCTTTTTAAAGAGTAATTTATTATTCTTACATTTGTAAAACTTAAAGCATTAAGCTATGAATTGCCCCTATTTTTTACATTTCACACCTTTTGTATTAGAAAAGTCATTAGCACCTCTTTAAGGAATTTATAAACTAATGAATAAACCTAATCATGAAAAAAGAAACTATTCAAACTCAAGAAAAAAAAGAAAAAACTATACCTAGGTAGGTTTGTTCGTTTTCAAACCGGTATTGAACAAGAAACAATGGCAAAATACGATTCTTTAGGAGCAGCAGTTAAAGGAAATGAATACAATTACAGCGAATATGCTGAAAAGTATGTAAACAAGATAGTTGATTTATGCCAAGAAAAAGATGTCGAATTAATCTTTCTAACCGTTCCTATGTATGAAAAACATATATCCGACTATTAAAAATGGGAAGAAAAAATAGCTGAGATTATATATCCCAATAAGTGGATTAATCTTCAAAAAGGCCAAGGGTATAGAGGTTTTGGGACTTATGCTTTTGAGAATACCTACAAATCTAATCAACACATGACTTACAAAGGTTCATTAGTAGCCACCTATAAGTTAGCTGAATATATCATCGATAGCTTACAAATAGAACTGCCCAACAGAAAAGCCAATAAAAAATGGCATAAGATATTCTATGGAGAAGAGGGCTATTTTGAAAACCATAACCTATCATCAAATGATCAAAAAAATAAGATTATTGCATCAAAAAAAATTCTTAGAAATGCCAAATTAAACAGCCTTCTTCAATTGGATATGAGCAACAAAAAATCCAAAAAATTAGTTGCTAAAATTCAAAGACATTTACAACAAAAGATGAGCTACAATGACGTTAAATTACGACTTGTTGTAAAATATGAAGTCAATGGTAAAGAACAAAGCGCTAATGTAGATTTGATTTATGATAAGTTTCATAAGCCAAAAGAGGAAGTTATTTTCTCAACATTAATACAGCCAATTCAGATAAAATCAATCATTGACGGGGCTATTATCAAAAAATAATAAATTAAATATGAAAAAAATATCCCACCAAATTATCTTACCAAAAGATAAACAACAGTTCATAAAAGATTTATGCGTAATTAATGATGATCTTAAAAATTGATTGAAAAAGTCAATCGACTACCTTCCACACACTTTTTTGAAATCACACCATTGACAGGCATCTATATCTTTAGTCGGAGTAAATTCGGTATCTTCATCAAGAACAGTAGATAAAAGCAGTTGTAATTGTTTTTCAAATTCTTGAACGACTAGTGCGTTGATTTTCAATGGGGTTTTATCTTGCTTCACAAGTATTAGTCCATTTTCCAAATTCCTAAAAGAATAATTGCCAGCAGTGAAAGAAATATCTTCTTTCAGATTACTCTTGGCATACAAATAAGCGTAGGTCATTAGTTGAAAGGCTTTGGCTTTTTTAGAATCAGTTATCAATTCTGAAAAGTCCTTAAAAGTCAAATCTTTTTGCTCTACCTTGCCCGATTTATAATCGACAATACGAACAGCATCACCTATTACATCTACCCTATCTACATTACCAAAAACATTAAATTGAACACAATCTACTTCAAGCTGATGTTCTAACAAACGTTCAACTTCTAATACTTTCAAAGCTTCGTCACTATCCTGAACGCATTGCCTTTCTTTATCAAAATAATTACTTGTCAAACGCTTAGCTACTTGCCAAATCAAATGGTTTTTCCCTTGGTGCATGCGTTGTCCCACTTCTTTTTCAAAACCTTCAGCAATGAAATCCAATGTATCTTGCTCTATACTATCTAACTTTTCTCTTGTCAATTCGAAATCTAAATGGGGCAAATAAGCCTGAAATAGAGCGTCATGAATAATAGAACCAAAATCGTTAGCCTCCATAAATTCTACCAAATCATTTTCAACCCGTATTTTAGCAATGTATTTGAAATAAAACTGCAGTTTACAATTCACAAAAGTAGAAAGTGCCGTTGGCGACACTCGTTTGGAGGCCCATTGTAGTATCAAGTCTTGAACCTCTTTAGATTTAGGAATTTCCAAAGGCTGTACTTCGGTTAGCGCTGTAACTTCTGAATGCAGTATGCGTTGTTGAATAGTACCTGCTTGGTATTCGTTTAAGAGTTGAGTGATGAATCGGCTTCTTTCTCCACTACCAAACTCGTCGTTTTGGGTGTTGTACAAAAGGTAAATACGTTCGGAACATTGGAGTAGTCTGTAAAAGTGATAAGCAAAAATAGCATCCCTTTCTTCATGTGTAGGCATCTTAAAATACTTTTTTAAGATATATGGAATGAAGGAATTGATCGATTTACCTGCTGGTAGCTTTTCCTCATTAACGCTTAGCATAATGAGATTTTTAAAATCAAGCGTTCGTGTCTCTAACACACCCATCATCTGTAAGCCGTTTAGAGGCTCTCCCGTAAAGGCTATAGACTCTTTACCTATAATCTGGAAGAAAATAGCTCTAAGCGTCTTTAAATCCATTTCGGATTTGAAATCCAAGAGATGATTTTCTAGTACTTGTATCGATTTATAAAACGCAAACAATATTTCCGATTCTACACTAGCTTTCTCGTTTAAAAGCCTATGCTTTAAAGCATCTAAAAGCTGTTTTACAGAATGAATAGCTAGTTTAGGATCTGACCAGTCACCCAAAAGTGCACCCAAGACGTCCCATTCTTGTGGGTTATCTAGCGATTTTTTAATAGCAGTAGTCGAAACAAAAATCACTTTTTTATGACGTAAAAAGGATTGTATCTTACCCAAAAAGTCAGGATTGAACATTCGACTAAAATAAGGGTGACGGAATAGCTTAATCAAATCCTGAGCATGGTATTTGTTTTGTCCGTATTGAATCTTCCTGAGATGAGTTTGAAAAAGGATATCTACCAAACTAAATAATGGAGTACTGCTGATGGGTGCACCCATTGTAATATTGACTGCTTCTACTGATTGGGGCAAATTATTCAAAACAGGAAATAATAAATTTTCATCAGCAAGGACAATGGCTGTATCGGTACTACTGCCTAATGTTTCTAAAAGCTGACCAGCCGCCCTGGTCTGCCCTACATTTTTGGCACAACCTATCACTTCAATATGCTTTTCAACCTCATAAAAGCGACTCAATTTCTGAGTGCCCCATTGTTTAAAATGTTG
>CESO01106440.1_pt1 | contig 10549 bp, 9 predicted proteins | sample 356341 | NCBI WGS metagenome assembly CESO01 (sample SAMEA2621812, study PRJEB7988) | marine metagenome | biome: marine biome (ENVO:00000447); feature: deep chlorophyll maximum layer (ENVO:xxxxxxxx); material: "saline water (ENVO:00002010), including plankton (ENVO:xxxxxxxx)" | depth 35 m
AGGGCCGATATGCGTGTGTGCACCAATCGTAACGTTATCGCCAATCACTGCACCCGCTTCGATCACAACGTATTCGCCTAATGCCACATTGCTACCTAATTTTGCAGAAGCGTGCACCTTAGCCGTTTCGGCAACGCCCTCAGCAGGCAATGGCGTGGTATCTAAGCGCTGAGCCACTTTAGCAAATGCCGCATAGGGGTTATTCACTACGATAGCATTTATCGCCGGCATGTCTTCGGCATCTTTAGGCGAGAGGATAACGGCACCGGCTCGACTGGTTTCAAGCTGGCCTTTGTAACGGCTATTAGCTAAGAAAGCAATTTGCGCTGCTGATGCAGACTGTAAAGTCCCAACTCCAGTAACAACAAGGTTCGCGTCGCCGCGAACCTCACCATCAACATACTCTGCTAACTGCTTTAAAGAGTATTCTGTCATTGATTAGTTACCCGAGTTACCACTCATGCGCTCGACAACTTTCGCAGAAAGGTCATTATCAGACTTCATGAATGCGACAGCGTTACTCTGTAAAACAAGATCGTAATCACCTGATTCAGCAACAGCGTTAATTGCGTTCTGCACTTTACCTAGCAACTCATCGCGCTCTTCAGCTTGACGACGGCGTGTATCTTCTTGCAACGCTTTGCTCTTCAGCTGTGCTTCAGCCACTAACTGTTCAAGCTCGCGGTTCAGTTGCGTTTTCTCGTCAGCAGACATAACGGATGCATCACGTTCTTGCTTTTGACGCAGCTCTTGGATCTTCTGCTCTAATTGACGCATTTCCTCGAAACGATCTTGAAACTCGGTTTGCAACTGCTGTGAAATTTGCTCACGTTGTGGCAATTGCTGAAACACTTGCATCATATCGACAACGCCGATCTTCTGTTGAGCACTTGCTGCGCCAGCAAACATTGCACTTGATACAGCTAAAGCTGCAACGGTTGTTTTAAATAGCTTTTTCAAAATTAACTCCTCAAAAAAATTTGTTGTTCTTATAGTGCGATTCTCTCGCGTTGAACTGTCAACATCGCTACTCTATCAGAATGTCGTACCGATGTTGAACGAGAATATCTGGGTTTCATCGCCTTCCACTTCTTTAAGCGCTCGACCTAATGAGAAGGTCAACGGACCCATAGGCGATATCCACTGTACGGAAACACCTGCCGACACTCGGAAGTCACCAGGATCACTGTAGTCACTCAGTGGTTGACTCTGACCTATTAAATCTAAGCCCTTATACTTATCGTAGTCAAACTCAGTATCCCACACGGTCCCCACATCGACGAACACACTTGTACGGACACTGTTACGCATGCCTTCGTCAATGAACGGTGTTGGTACGATAAGTTCAACACCGCCAACTACTTTCGCGTTACCACCTACCGCAAATCGACTAACAGTGATTGATTCAGCGTTAGAGCCTGCTGGGTAACCGCCCGGTAATCCGGTCCAGTCTGGCGGCGTCGCGATCTGATCGGCGTAGCTATATATCGCCCGTGGACCCACCGTGTTCGGCTCAAAGCCACGTAAATCGCCTTGACCGCCAACGCGGAATGACTCCCAGAAAGGCAACAAATAGTCGTTGCCCGCATCGTCCTCGCCGTAACCATTACCATAGCCGACATTGAAACGGGTTAGTAGCGTCCACTGCTGATCGTCTGACAAAGGCCAGTAATATTTAAAGTCGTAACCGAGACGGAAATACTGAATATCACTGAACGGTGCCGAGATTTCAAACGATGCCCGCTGAGACGAACCTGAGCTTGGGAACGTACCGCGGTTTAAGGTCACTCGTGACCACCCCGCGGTAAAGTCGTAAATATCGAAGCCAACGCCTGAATCTGGACTCTGCGGGTCCAAGAACGCTTGATAGAACTTACGAATCTGCTCGTAGCCATCAACGTTGGTTACTTCTTGACGTTTATAACCTACACCAAAGCTAAAGCTATTGATTTCATCGACAGGGAAACCAACATTGGTGCTTACGCCATACGTACGTTGGTTGTAGCGAATCAAGTTTTCAGCTCGTCCGGCATCGAACTCGCTGAGGAACAATTGACCCGATAAAGAAACACCATTGGTGGTAAAGTACGGGTCGGTGTAGGAGACACTAAAGTTCTTCTGGAAGCGGCTTGTCGAGACATTAATACCCGCACGGTTACCGGTACCTAAGAAGTTACTTTGTTGTATACCAGCATTCAGTTGTAGACCGGAGTAGTCACCGTAGCCGATACCGGCATTAAACGAGCCCGATGGTTGTTCTTTTACCTTATAAGTAACATCGACTTGGTCAGGTTGGCCATCCACTTTCTCAGTCGAGGTTTCAACCGTTTCAAAGAAACCGAGGCGTTCTAGACGAACTTTACCTTGCTCAACCTTGTTATCCGACAACCAAGCACCTTCAAGTTGACGCATTTCGCGACGTAAAACTTGATCTTCTGTGGTCGAGTTACCCTCAAAACCAATACGGCGTACATAAACACGGTTGCCTGGGTTGACCGAGAAAGTCAGCTTAACCGTTTTGTCCTCGTCGTTACGCTCAGGCAACGCTTTCACTTCAGGGTAAGCATATCCATAACCACCGTAAAAGCGGCTGACAAGATCTTCGATATAGGTCACTTGAGCGGCATTATAAAGTGCGCCCTCTTTAATCGTAGTTAAGCGATTAACAATGTCTTCGTGTCCTTTCAGATCACCAATCACATCGGTTTCGCTAACGTAATACTTCTCGCCTTCGCTCACATTAATCGTAATGTAAACGCCGGCTTTATCGGGGGTAACGGAAACTTGTACAGATTCCACTTGGAATTGAAGGTAACCTCGGTCGCGGTAGTACGACTCGAGCGTTTCCAAGTCACCACTCAACTGCTCTTTTTGATAACGCTTCTCACCGATAATATTCCACCAAGGTAAGTCATCACGTAATTCAAACGTATCTAGCAGTAATTCGTCCGGAAACGCTTTGTTACCCACAATATTGATCTGAGCAATCTCTGCGGCATCGCCCTCTTCGAAGTTCATGCGCAACTCAACACGGTTACGTGGCAGCTCAATGACTTCGAGATCAACTTGGGCGTTATATTTACCGACACTTTGATAGAAGTCTTCAAGACCCTTTTCGATACCGGAGATGGTCGTGCGATCGAGTGGCTCACCTTCAACGATATTGTTGTCTTGTAGACTTTGTTCTAACTGCTCGTCCTTAATATCGTTGTTACCCTCAAATGTAATTTGAGCGATTGTGGGACGCTCGCTTACACGGAAAGTCAGCGTTCCGTTATCACGTACCGCTTCGATATAATCAAAGTGAGTAGAAGAATAAAGTGACTTGATCGCGCTGCGAATCTGCAGCTCAGACACTTCATCGCCAACTCGAACAGGAATGTAGGTCAATGCAGCACCCAGTGCCACACGTTGTAGACCTTTAACTTCGATATCTTGGACAACAAATTCATCTTGTGCTTGCGCTGCGGGCGAAACCGCCGACGCAACCATGGCACTCACTAACAGCTTTTTAAACGTCATTATAACTAGCTACTTATTGTTGACTTTGAATTAGAATGCGAAGCGCATGATGTCATTACTTATGGCGATTATCATCAATGCAAAGACTAACGCACCACCAATCCGATAACAGATGTCTTGAACTTTGTCCGACACCGGCTTTCCTCTCACCCACTCAGCAATAAAGAACGCTAAGTGACCCCCATCTAACATGGGTAAAGGCACCAGATTGATTATCCCTAAATTTACACTTAACAGCGCAAGAAAGCTGAGAAAGTAAACGAACCCACTACTTGCGCTTACGCCAGCCCCTTCAGCAATACTTAAAGGACCCGCGAGATTTTTTACGGACACATCGCCCGTGATTAATTTTCCAATCATTTTGACGCTGACAACCATGAGTTCCCATGTCTGCTCAGCGCCCTTTACTAAACCACCGACAATACCATACTGATGGTTGAACACATAGCCCTCAGGCAACTCTCCTACCTCTGGGGCAATGCCTAGGTAACCTATGACATCAGAACCTCGTTCGCGTTCACCAGGAATGACAGTTATTTTCTGTTCAACGCCTTGGCGCTCTATCGTCAAGGTTAACCCCACACCCGGCGACTCAGCAATCGTTGCAGTCAACTGCTGCCAGCTTTGTAGCGGCTGACCATTAAGCTCAGTCACCTTATCGCCCGCTTTAAGACCCGCTCGTTGCGCCGGTGAGTCATCAACAACCTGCGCCAACGTCGTCGAGACATTGGGTCGGAATACTTGAATTCCCAAGCTACCAAAGGTGGTTTCGGTTTCCGGATCAAACTGCCAATCTTCAATATTCAAGGTTTTCTGCTGTAACTGACCCTCGGGGCTACGCACGGTTATTGATAGTTGGTCGTTACCAATCGCACTCATCAAACCGAGTTGAACCTGTTGCCAGTCATACGCCTCGACATCATCAACTTTAACAATCTCGCTGCCTTCAACAAACTGTGCCTGGGCGGCAATGGATCCTGGCTGAACCTCTCCAATGATCGGCTTTACCGTGGGCACCCCAATACCAAACATCAGCCATAATACTGCGATAGCGAGAATAAAATTCGCAATCGGCCCGGCGGCGACAATCGCAAAACGCTTATAAACCGACTGCGCATTGAAAGATAGATGCTTATCTTGTTCACTGACTTCATCAACGCGTTCGTCAAGCATCCGGACGTAGCCACCTAAGGGGATAATACCCACTTGATACTGCGTACCATCACGCGCCACTCGAGACCAGATTGCTTTACCAAAACCCACTGAGTACGTGAGCACTTTCACCCCACAACGACGGGCGACCCAAAAGTGACCAAATTCGTGAAACGAAACCAAAATACCTAAGGTGACCACAAATGATGCGGCGTACCATAACCAATCAAGCATAAACAACTTGCTCCACGCGTTGTGATGCGGCGCTACGCGCCTGCGAATCAATAGCCATGAGTGCTTCTACAGAATCAACATTGATGCATTCTAGATTCTGTAACGCCGCGTCACATACCTCAGCAATATCTGTAAAGCGAATCTGTCGTTGCAAAAACGCAGCGACCGCTACTTCATTAGCAGCGTTTAAGGTCGTCGTAGCAGACTGCCCAGCCCAGCAGCTCTCTATTGCCAATTTAAGACAAGGATACCGATTGAAGTCGACCGGCATGAAAGTCAGCTCGCTGAGCGCCATAAAGTCGAGTCCTTTAACGCCACTGCGAATACGTTCGGGGAAGCCTAATACATGAGCGATGGGCGTGCGCATATCCGGCTCTCCCATTTGAGCGATCACCGAGCCATCAATATATTGAACCATGGAATGAATCACGCTCTGTGGGTGAATCAGGATATCCAACTGCTCCCGTTGACAATTAAATAGCCAGCGCGCCTCAATATACTCAAGTCCCTTGTTTAACATGGTTGCAGAGTCAACAGATATCTTCTGCCCCATCGACCAATTAGGATGATTGCACGCTTGCTCAGGTGTTTGTTGTGACAGCGCCTGAATCGGTGTATGACGGAAAGGACCGCCTGAGCCAGTTAGCAATAATTTATCAATACCATGCTCGTTCAGTTGCATGTGACCTACTTGCTGCTGAGCCAAGTCAGGCAAGCACTGGAATATTGCGTTGTGCTCAGAGTCTACTGGAAGAATTTGCGCACCGCTCTGACGCGCAGCATTGATAAATAGCTCTCCACTGACAACCAAGGCTTCCTTATTGGCAAGCAACACACGTTTACCTTGGTTTATCGCAGCGAGCGTAGGCGCTAAACCTGCGGCTCCAACAATAGCCGCCATGACGACATCGACCTCAGCGCATCCACTCACTTCAGTTAATGCCTGTTCACCCGCAAGCACTTCTGTTTTGACATCAACGGGCAATTGGCTACGTAATTGTTCAGCGGCACCTGAATCAACCATAACCGCATATTGAGGCATATAACGGCACACAATCTCCAGCATCGCATTCACGTTGCCATTGGCCGTCACAGCGAACAATGAATAGCTCTCGGGATGTCGGGCGACAACATCCAACGTATTCTGACCGATAGACCCCGTCGCGCCTAGAATTGTAATCGACTGACTCATACTTACCGTAAAAACTCCAAGTATGCGAGGGTAAATACTGGCACAGCCGCGGTTAGACTGTCGATGCGGTCCAAAATACCGCCATGACCCGGCAAAATCGAGCCACTGTCTTTGACACCCGCACTGCGTTTAAACATGCTTTCGTTCAAATCACCAAAAACCGATGCGACCACCGTAAATAAGCCAGTGAGGTAATAACCTGTAAATTGGTCGGCTGGGATTTGTGTCCAATGTGAAACCACCATCATGACAATGAATGCCAGTGTTACGCCACCGCACAACCCTTCCATCGTTTTACCTGGACTCACAGCCGGCATCATTTTATTGCGGCCGTAACGAACCCCGGCGAAGTAGGCACCAACGTCAGCTGCCCAAACAAGCAACAAAATGAATAGCACCACCCAACCACCAAAGTACGGTTGCACATCAATGTTGATTGAGCGCACTGTAACCAACGCTGCCCAAGTCGGCACAAAAATTAACATGCCAAAAATGCCGACTATCGAGCGTGTGCGCGACCACATCCGACGACTCGATGGGTAGTTAACTACGAGTGCTAATGCACACACCCACCAAACACCACCTGCTGCGATGGTGGCATAAATGATGTTATTCAGCGTTCCAGATTGCCAGAGATGTTCAAAAGGCACCGCTAGGCTTAGCGCACCAATGATAATACCGATCCCCGCAGTGTAGGCAATGCGCGAGCGCGTTTTGGTCAGCCCCATGAGTGGTGCCCACTCCCAAGCACCGAGCATAAGCACGGCCTGAATGAATAAGGAGAAACCCCACAGCGGCAATAAGAACACTGCATAGAGTGCGACAGGTATTAAAATAACGGCTGTCAAAATTCGTTGTTTAAGCAAAAATTTAGTCCTCTACACGCGCATTCATTGTTTCGACGAGTTTATCGAGTTGTTCACTGGTGAGTCCATAACGGCGTTCACGGCGAGCAAACTCAGCAATCGCATTTGCAAATGCCTGATCGTCAAAGTCGGGCCATAATATCGGGGTAAAGTAAAATTCTGCATACGCTATTTGCCATAGCAAGAAATTACTGACCCTCTGCTCTCCGCCTGTACGAATGAGCAAATCAGGTTTTGGCTGGTCGGCTAAACATAAATAACGTTCGAATGTACGCTCATCAATATCCGATGGCACTAGCTCATTTCGCGTAACCGCCTCTGCAAGTTGCCGTGATGCTTGAGCAATGTCCCACTGACCACCGTAATTAGCTGCCACATTCAAGGTCATACCTTGGCAGTCAGATGTCATCGCCTCAGCCTTATCGATGTGCTTGCGCAAACGGCTTGAAAATTGTGACTTATCGCCAATAATCCGAAGCTTTATATCGTTTTGCTTGAGTTTATCAGCTTCTTTCTTTAACACATTGACGAAAAGTTCCATTAACAATGAAACTTCTGTTGCTGGTCGATTCCAATTTTCACTGCTAAAAGCAAACAAGGTCAGTGATTCGATTCCGTTGCGACGCGCAAAGCTCACGGTGTTTCTAACCGCTTCAGCGCCCTTTTTATGTCCAAAGGTTCGACGTTTGCCCTGTTGTTTTGCCCAACGCCCGTTACCGTCCATGATGATGGCGACATGCTTGGGTATGACTTGTTGTATTGTTGGAGATTGCTTCATGCTGTCCGCCAATAATTAAAACGCCGCATAGATACTACACGGCGTCATCTAGAGCACGAAATGGAATTAAACTTCCATCAAGTCCTGTTCTTTTGCTTTAAGCGACTCGTCGATTTTTTTAACGTACGTGTCGGTAAGCTTTTGGACATCGTCCTCTGCCGAGTGTTCCTCGTCCTCGGTGATTTCTTTCTCTTTCAAAAGCTCTTTCAAGTCATTATTCGCATCACGACGGATATTACGGACCGCTACGCGTGCTTGTTCGGCCTCTGCACGTACGATCTTGACCAAGTCACGGCGGCGTTCTTCGGTCAAAGGAGGTAGTGGGATACGAATCACAGCACCTGCCGACGCAGGGTTTAAACCCAAATCAGAGGTTAAAATGGCTTTTTCGACCGCTTGAGCAGAAGACTTGTCAAACACGGTCAATGCCAATGTCCGAGAGTCTTCCGTGGTAATGTTAGCGAGCTGCTTAAGCGGCGTATCCACACCGTAATAGTTAACCATAACACTATCAAGGATGCTTGGATGAGCACGCCCTGTGCGTACTTTAGACATTTGACTGCGAAGCGATTCTACGCTTTTTTCCATACGCTCTTTTGCGTCTTTAATAATATCGTTAATCACTGTATTTACCCTTTCTATTTCGATTATTCAGCGTCTTTGCTAATTAGTGTACCTTCTTCTTCGCCTAGAATCACGGATCTCAATGCACCCGGCTTGTTCATGTTGAAAACACGAATCGGTAATTCATGATCACGTGCCAGTGTAAAGGCGGCAAGGTCCATCACTTTTAACTGCTGCTGAAGCACATCTTGATAATTAATATGGCGATACAACGTGGCATCGGGATTACTGACGGGATCGTCAGAGTATACCCCATCAACCTTAGTACCTTTTAGTACGATGTCAGCTTCGATCTCAATGCCGCGTAAACACGCTGCAGAGTCGGTAGTGAAAAATGGGTTGCCGGTACCCGCTGAGAAAATAACGACACGCCCTGATTTAAGCAAGCTAATGGCTTCGGCCCAGTTATAGCTGTCGCACACGCCAGTCAGTTCAATTGCAGACATCAAACGCGCATTGACAAAAGCGCGGTGCAGCGCATCACGCATGGCTAAACCATTCATTACTGTTGCAAGCATTCCCATGTGGTCACCAACCACTCGGTTCATTCCGGCTTTTGCAAGACCTTCGCCGCGGAATAAATTACCACCACCGATGACCAGTCCGACCTGAACCCCGAGTTCAACCAGCTCTTTAATTTCTTGAGCCATGCGATCCAGAACTTTTGCGTCGATGCCAAAAGGCTCATCGCCCATTAACGCTTCACCGCTGAGTTTTAAAAGAATACGTCGATATGTTGGTTTTGGGTGGGTACTCATGCTTGCCTCTCAATATCCATTTTTCTAAAAAAAACCGCGTCCTGAACGCTCAAGACGCGGTTTCTATTACTCACATTGGGGTTGTGGACCCTGGCACAAAGAATTAACCTTTGCTTGCCGCCGCCACTTGAGCTTGTACTTCAGAAGCAAAATCTTCTTCTTTACGCTCAATACCTTCGCCCACTTCAAAGCGTACGAATGTAACTACGTCTGCACCCGCTTGCTTAAGCAGTTCGCCAACAGTCATTGAAGGATCTTTTACGAACGGCTGACCAGTCAGACTGATCTCACCCGTAAATTTACGCATACGACCTTCGACCATTTTCTCAGCGATTTCTTTTGGTTTACCGCTTTGCATTGCGATATCAACCTGAATAGCACGTTCTTTTTCAACGACTTCAGCGTCAACATCTTCAGGCTTAACGAACTGAGGACTGCTCGCAGCAACATGCATACACAAGTCGCGCGCTAAGTCTTCGTCGCCGCCATTTAATGCAACAGCTACACCAATACGTGCACCGTGAGTGTAAGTAGCAACAGTGTCGCCTTCTTCAATCGTCTTAACACGACGTACGTTCATGTTTTCGCCGATTTTAGCAACAAGGTCTTCACGGGTTTTCTCAACAGTTTCGCCGCCGATGTCAGTTGCTTTCAACTGTTCAACATCGTTTTCTTTGCTAGCGAACGCTGCGTTGATAACTTTCTCGCCAAATGCCAAGAAGCTGTCATCGCGTGCAACAAAGTCAGTTTCGCAGTTAAGCTCAACGAGTGTCGCTTGGTTGCCTTCAGACTTAACCAAGATAACGCCTTCAGCCGCAACACGGCCGGCTTTCTTGGCCGCTTTTGCTTGACCGCTTTTACGCATTAGCTCGATTGCAGCTTCCATGTCGCCGTCAACTTCTTGCAATGCCTTCTTGCAGTCCATCATACCAGCGCCTGTGCGCTCGCGAAGTTCTTTTACCTGAGCAGCAGTAATTGCCATGGTTAGATCCTCAATTATTCGGTAGCTTCAACAAAATCGTCAGCGTCTTTAGCTTCTACTGGCGCTGATTTAGCTTCTTTGATCGCGTCTGCTGCAGCATTCAAATACAATTGTACTGCGCGGATTGCGTCATCGTTACCTGGGATAACGTAGTCAACGCCATCTGGATCTGAGTTAGTATCAACAACAGAAACAACTGGGATACCTAAGTTGTTTGCTTCTTTAATCGCAATGTGCTCGTGATCAGCGTCGATTACGAACAATACGTCAGGCAAGCCGCCCATGTTTTTGATACCGCCAAGGCCTTTTTCAAGCTTTTCCATTTCGCGGGTGTTAACCAACGCTTCTTTTTTGGTTAGCTTGTCGAAAGTACCGTCTTGGCTCATAGTTTCAAGATCTTTCAAACGCTTGATTGATTGACGAACTGTTTTCCAGTTAGTC
>CESO01002398.1_pt1 | contig 10544 bp, 9 predicted proteins | sample 356341 | NCBI WGS metagenome assembly CESO01 (sample SAMEA2621812, study PRJEB7988) | marine metagenome | biome: marine biome (ENVO:00000447); feature: deep chlorophyll maximum layer (ENVO:xxxxxxxx); material: "saline water (ENVO:00002010), including plankton (ENVO:xxxxxxxx)" | depth 35 m
GCGACAACGCCCGTTGCGTGATCACGGGGCCTTCAGGGCCCCCTATCGTTAACTGTTTAGCCGCCAGTGAGGCGGTTTCATGAGGTGAAAGCATGTCTGCTGCATTGGTGAAAGAACTGCGCGAGAGGACTGGCTTGGGTCTGCTTGAATGCAAGAAGGCGCTGGGCGAGGCAGGTGGTGATGTTGACGCGGCGATCGAGGCTTTACGCAAGTCCAGCGGGATGAAGGCGGCAAAAAAAGCGGGCAGGACGGCTGCGGATGGTGTGGTGGCTATTCAGACTGCGGCCGATGGTAGCTTCGGTGCCATGATCGAGATTAATAGTGAGACGGATTTTGTCGCTCGCGACGAAAATTTTCTCACTTTTGTTCATAGTGTATTGGCTAAGGCGTTTGAGCAGCGCATCAGTGATGTGACGATGCTCGCAGAGGGTGAGACCGAGGAGGCGCGTCAGGCGCTGGTGCAAAAGATCGGCGAAAATATTAGCGTTCGCCGGGTGGCGACTCATGAAGCCGACGCCGGCGTGATTGGCGGGTATGTCCACGGTAATAATCGCATCGCGGTTCTGGTTTCGCTAAAAGCGGGCTCTGAGGAGCTTGCGCGGGACGTTGCCATGCATGTGGCGGCGGTGAATCCTCAGGTGGTCTCTCCAGATGACATGCCCCAGGAGCTGGTAGCCAAAGAGCGGGAAATATATGCTGCTCAGGCTCAGGATTCGGGCAAGCCGCCCGAAATCGTTGAGAAAATGATTGATGGCAGAATTCGCAAGTTTTTGTCAGAGAATAGTCTGACTGAGCAGGCGTTTGTTAAAGATCCCGACCTTACGGTCGGCAAGCTCGTGGCGCAGGCGGGGGCGGAAATCCTCGGGTTTACCCGCTTCGAGGTGGGTGAAGGCATCGAGGTCGAGAAAGTCGACTTCGCCACGGAGGTGGCGGCGCAGCTCGGCAGCTGATTGGGCGGCTTATCCTGAAGCACTTCTTGGGCCCCAGGTAGTCCCGGGATGACAAGAATCACCAAGGTTTCCGTGTGAACTCTGGCCTCGGAGTCCGGTAGCATGATGGAAACAGCGGTGATCAGGCGGGGAGAAGCGTAGATGGCGGCAGACAAGGTTTATAAGCGCATACTGCTTAAGTTGAGCGGTGAAGCGCTGACCGGTCAGGAAGCCTACGGTATTGACCCCAAAGTACTCGATCAGCTGGCGCTCGAAATTGGGCAGCTGGTGGGAATCGGTGTGCAGGTGGGACTGGTAGTCGGTGGCGGTAACCTATTTCGAGGGGCGGCACTGAGCGCGGCGGGCCTAGATCGCGTCACGGGTGACCACATGGGGATGTTAGCGACGGTGATGAACGCCTTGGCGCTCCGTGATGCACTGGAACGTTCCAATATTGCCACTCAGGCGATGTCTTCCATTCCGATGAGCGGGGTAGTGGAGCACTATGACCGCCGCAAAGCTATTCGGGCCCTGTCTAACGGTGACGTGGTTATTTTCGCGGCAGGCACCGGCAATCCGTTCTTTACCACCGACTCCTCGGCCTGCCTGCGCGGTATCGAGGTCAAGGCTGATGTGGTGTTAAAGGCGACGAAGGTCGATGGCGTGTACAGCGCAGATCCAGTGACGCACCCGGACGCCGTGAAATACGACGTCCTCAACTACGACGAGGTGCTGGACAACAAACTCGGGGTGATGGATTTGACGGCGATTTGTCTGGTCCGAGACCATGGTATGCCCGTTAGGGTATTTGATATGGCACAGCGGGGTGCGCTCCTCAACATCGTTCGGGGCGGGGATGAGGGCACCCTGATTCAGGCCTGATCAGAATCAATAAGAAGACAAAGTAGGATCAGCGACAATGATTGATGACATCAAACAGGATACCGAAGATCGCATGGGTAAAGCGCTCGATGCGCTCTCTCATAATTTCAATAAAATCCGCACCGGTCGCGCGCATCCCAGTCTGCTGGATAGTATTCGACTCGATTACTACGGCGCGGAAACCCCGCTGAATCAGTTGGCGAATATCAATATAGAAGATGCCCGGACCCTCAGTGTTGTGGCATTCGATAAAGGGATTACGCCGGATATTGAGCGGGCCATCATGAAATCCGATCTGGGCTTGAATCCCGCAACGGCGGGCGATGTGATGCGAATTCCCATGCCGGTGCTCACCGAGGAGACTCGCAAGGGGTATATCAAGCAAGCCCGTGGTGAGGCTGAATCGGCTCGTGTGTCGGTGCGCAGTGCCAGACGTGATGGGCTGGGGTTGCTAAAAGAGTTGCTGAAGGAGAAGGAAATCTCCGAGGACGAAGAGCGGCGCGGTCACGATGTCATCCAAAAACTGACTGATGACTATGTAGCCAGAGTGGAGGTTGCTCTGGGTGAGAAAGAAGCCGATCTGATGGCGATCTGAGACTCGAGAGGAATTACCTTTGCAAGCGTCCGAGATCCAACTCCGCAGTGTTCCCCGTCACCTCGCTATTATTATGGACGGCAATAACCGGTGGGCGCGTCGCGAAGGCTATCCGGGTGTTGCAGGACATCGGGCGGGCGCCGAGGTCGTGCGTGAGATCGTCTCTGCCTGCGAGGCGCGCGGAATTCGTTATCTCACCTTATTCGCGTTCTCTAGCGAGAACTGGGGTAGACCGAGAGCGGAAGTGCGGGCTTTGCTGGCGCTGCTCTCGCGCTATCTGCGCAACGAAGTGACCAAACTGAAATCAGATGGTGTTCGCCTGCGTGTGATCGGTCGCAGAGATCGTTTTAGTCCGCATTTGCAGCGCCTCATCGCCAGCGCCGAGAAGGCTACAGAGGCTGAGGAGCGTGCAACCCTGACCCTCGCGCTCGACTATGGTGGACGCTGGGATGTTGCGCAGGTCACCCGATCCATCGCCCTGGATATTGCGGCGGGTGTTATTCAGCCCGACGATATCACTGAAGAGTCGATTTCAGAGAGACTCGCCACGGCGGATCTTCCAGATCCTGATCTGTGTATCCGGACAGCAGGCGAGACTCGGATTTCGAATTTTCTGCTATGGCAGTTTGCCTATGCCGAGTTCTGGTTTACTGAAGTGCTGTGGCCAGATTTTGATGAGACGGTGTTGGATCTCGCTCTGGCTGATTATGCGGTGCGGGAGCGACGCTTTGGTATGCGCCCCTTGCTGCATCGTTATTAACGGTTGTAAGGAGGCAGGCGCATGCTCCGGCAGAGGGTGATCACAGCACTGGTTCTCGCGGGCGCTTTCGTCGCTATCCTGGCTCTCGCGCCGTTTCCGGTTCAGTCCTTATTGTTCGCTTTGGTAGCATCCGCCGGCGCTTGGGAATGGGCTGCATTAGTAGGAGCGCGTTCAGTGATACTGCGACTGGCCTACACTGTGGTGATTCCGATTTTGTGTTTCGCACTCTGGATGGGTATCGATCTGGGTGGCACGCAGTCTGCAGCAGCGGCGCAGCCCTGGTTGGCAGCAGCAGCGCTGCTTTGGTCGGCTATGTTGTTGGGGCTGAAGTATTACCCCGCGGGCGGTTGGTTGTGGGGCCAAGCCTGGATCCGCGCCACCATGGGGTGGTTCATGCTCACCGCTACCTGGTTGGCGGTATCAGTTTGCCTGATACTCACAAATGGTCCGATCGTGTTGTTCGTGTTAATCCTGACAGTTGCTGTCGCCGATATCGGCGCTTATTTTGCGGGACGACGCTTTGGTCAACACGCGCTCGCGGCTGCTATCAGTCCCGCCAAGACCTGGGAGGGATTTTGGGGCGGTATGCTGGGCGTGGCTGCCCTCGCAATACTCATTTCGCAAAACCTCCCGCTTTCACAACTGCATCTTGGCTGGGGCTCTCTGCTGGTGTTGGGCCTGGCCACAGCCGGTGCTTCCGTCGTGGGTGATCTCACAGTGAGCTTGCTCAAACGCGAAGTCGGCTTGAAAGATTCGGGATCTCTGCTTCCCGGACACGGCGGATTATTGGATCGTCTGGACAGTATCTGTGGCGCTGCGCCGGTCTTTGCACTGGGTCTCCTGTTGGTGGGGTACTGATTGATGCGTCAGGTGGCGGTATTGGGGGCCACAGGGTCAATCGGCCGGTCGACGCTCGATGTGATTCAGCGCCACCCCAACCGGTATCGGGCGACAGTCATGGCGGCTCACCGGTCCGTCGATGACATGGAAGCGCTCTGTCGGACACATCGTCCTCTGCATGCCGTGATGGGTGACCCGCAGGCAGCGTCGGTTTTAGCGGAGCGACTGACCGATGTGCCATCAGTGGCGGTCTCCTCCGGGGCCGAGATCCTTGATGACCTGGTGGCGGACGCTGCCGTTGATACAGTGGTGGCCGGCATTGTCGGCTTCGCAGGCCTTCGTCCTACACTGAGTGCGGCCCGAGCCGGAAAAATTATTCTGCTTGCCAATAAAGAGGCGCTGGTCAGTGCCGGTCGACTGTTTATGGAGGCTGTGCGCACGGGTGGGGCAACCCTGTTGCCGGTGGACAGCGAGCACAATGCAATGCATCAGTGCCTTCCGGTCGATCTCGAGGGTCGACCCAACATGAGCGACGTTGAAAAAATCATACTGACCGCATCTGGCGGGCCTTTCCGAGGACGGTCGCGGGCCTCGCTCGATGCGGTCACACCAGAAGAAGCCTGTGCACACCCCAATTGGTCTATGGGGCGAAAAATCTCGGTGGACTCTGCGACTTTGGCGAACAAAGGGTTGGAACTGGCGGAGGCCTGCTGGCTATTTGACCGCAGGCCCGAGCAGATTGAGATTGTGGTGCACCCACAGAGCATTGTGCATTCTATGATTCGATATCGAGACGGCTCCACGCTAGCGCAGCTCGGCCAACCCGATATGCGAACACCCATCGCCTATTGCCTTGCCTGGCCTGAGCGTGTCGATGCGGGGGTCGCTCCGCTGGATATCGTGGCCGCGGCGCGGCTGGATTTCGAAGCGCCCGATCTGGAGGCCTTTCCCTGTCTCGCGCTGGCACAATGGGCGATCACCCAACCGGGCGGCATGTGTGTCTTCAGTGCCGCCAATGAAGTCGCGGTAGCGGCGTTTCTGGCGGGTGATATTCGCTTTACTGACATCGATAAGGTGATTGCCGGCACGCTGCAAGGAATCGATTTAGCGGAACCTGAGAGCCTCGATGCGGTCCAAGCGCTTGATCAGGCAGCGCGTGACGTCGCGGATAAACAGATTGCGGGTTGGTTTACCCGCCCCGAAGCATAGGAAATTTAATGCTGGATACGCTGCAAACTATTGTTGTTGCCCTAGCGACCTTCACCATTGTGGTGGCGATACATGAGTATGGACACTTCTGGATGGCCCGTCGTGCGGGCGTCAAAGTGCTGCGGTTTTCGATTGGTTTCGGACGACCCTTAGTTCGTTGGCAGGGCAGCGATGAGACGGAATATGTGATCGCGGCGATTCCTCTGGGGGGTTACGTGCGCATGGCGGATGAGCGAGATGCGGAGATCGCGTCTGAAGACTTGCCGAGGGCGTTTAACCGTCAGGGGGTGAGCAAGCGGATTGCCATTGCCGCAGCCGGGCCGATTGCTAACTTTCTGCTAGCCATTTTGGTGCTGTGGGGCCTTTTTTTACGAGGCGAAGTGGGTGTGGTGCCAGAGATTAATGTTGTGGTCCCGGGGTCTCTCGCCGAGAGGGCGGGGCTCGAATCGGGGCAAGAGATTCTTGCCATCGATGATCGTGCGACGCCCACGGTGGCGGCGGTTAACTTTGCGCTGCTCGAGCGTCTTGGTGATTCGGGCACCCTAAAGCTCGCTGCACGCTATTCAGATTCTGATGCGGTAGTCGAATCGGCCGTCCCCATTGATCAATGGTTGAAAGGACAGGAAGAGCCTAATTTATTGTCCGCCCTCGGCGTCACTATCTACACGCCGCCAGTGCTGCCGATCGTCGGTGGATTGAGCGAGGGAGGGGCGGCGACTCGGGCGGGATTCCAGGAAGGCGACTTGATTCTGGCGGCGAATGGCGAAGCGGTGCCTTTGTGGATGGATTGGGTGACCTATGTCCGCGCCCGACCGGAACAAACGATAGAGGTGCTGGTTGAGCGCAATAACGTTCGTCAGTCACTGAGCGTGACCCCCTCGGGTATCGATGCGGAAGGTAAGCAGATTGGTTCGGTAGGCATGTCTGTGGAACTGCCGGTGATACCGGAATCCCAACAGCGGCGATTTGATCGCGGTCCGATCGACGCGCTGGGCGCCTCGGTGAGTCGCACCATCGATCTCGTCGCCTTCACGTTTAAGTCTATTGGGAGAATGCTACAGGGGTTAATTTCCCCTAGTAATCTGTCCGGTCCGATCACCATTGCACAGGTTGCTGCGTCGACTGCGGAAGCGGGATGGGTGGCGTGGCTGGGTTTTCTGGCTTTGCTCAGCGTCTCGCTGGGGGCCCTCAATCTGCTGCCGATTCCGGTCCTCGATGGCGGTCATCTCGTATTTTATGGATTTGAAGCCATTCTGGGCAAACCCTTACCGGAGCGCGTTCAAATGGCGGGTTACCAGGTGGGGATGGTTTTGGTGCTGAGCATCATGGTGTTTGCACTGTATAATGATGTCTCGAAATTCTGACTACGCTGGATGATGGGCTGTCACACCCCCGCTAAAGGGCCACAGTGGTTCACTACTTCCTCTGATGGCGATGCTGGCGGGGCCTGGCGACCCTATTGCGACGAAAAGGCACTATGCGGTTAATACACCTCAACAGCCAGCGAAGCACTCGCCTCGTGGCCATCGTTATGCTACTGGCCTGTCTGGGTCAGTGGTCTTCGGCGGTCGCACAGACCGAACCTTTTGTGATTCAGGACATTCGCGTGGAGGGCTTGCAACGCATCTCTCCCGGCAGCGTATTTGCAGCACTCCCGGTAGGGGTGGGCGATACGCTCGATACATACGCCTCGCGCGCTGCGGCCAAGAGCCTCTTCGCATCGGGCAATTTCGACGATATCTCGATAGCCCGCGATGGTGGCGTACTTGTCGTGGTTGTTGCCGAACGGCCCAGCATCAGCGAAATCACGATTGACGGTAACAAGGCGATTGAAACGGAAGCATTGCTGGACGGGTTAAAGGGAGCCGGCCTCTCGGTAGGACAAGTATTCCAGCGTTCGACCCTGGAGGGGATGCAGCTCGAATTGCAGCGCCAGTACGTGCTTCAGGGGCGCTACGACGCCACGATTGATTCCGAAGTGATCGCCGAGCCGCGCAACCGAGTGTCGATTGCCATCGAGGTGAATGAGGGAACTGTCGCCACGATTCAGCACATCAATGTGGTGGGCAACTCCATATTCTCCGATGACGACCTGATCGATCTTTTTGAGCTCAAGACGGGCGGATGGTTCTCGTTCTTCACCAGCGATAACAAATACTCTAAAGAAAAGCTCACATCAGACCTGGAAACTCTGTCGTCTTATTACCTCGATCGTGGTTACCTGTTATTCACAATTGATTCCACCCAGGTGGCGGTCTCTCCGAATAAGGAGGAGGTCTACATCACCGCCAACGTCACTGAAGGGCAGAAGTTCACTGTGAGCGAGGTCGGTTTGAGTGGTGACCTTGTGCTGCCCGAGGAGGATCTGAACCGCTTCCTTATTGTTCAACCAGAGCAAGTCTATTCCCAGCAGTTGGTTACGGCGACCGAGGATTATCTGACACGGCGCTTGGGCAATGAGGGCTATAACTTTGCCACTGTCACGGGCATGCCGGAGATCGACGAAGATAACAGTACCGTGGCCATGAAGTTCTTCATCGACCCGGGTAAGCGAACCTATGTCCGCCGGATCAATTTTGCGGGCAATATGACGACCATGGACGATGTGCTGCGCCGGGAAATGCGACAGATGGAGTCGGCTCCCGCGTCCTCTGCAGCCATTGAACAGTCGCGTATTCGCCTTGAGCGCCTCGGCTTTTTCAAGACTGCTGCAGTGGAAACCACTGAGGTCGCCGGCTCTGACGATCTAATCGACGTAGATTTCAACGTCGAGGAGCAATCATTTGGGTCCATTGGTGGCAGTCTCGGTTATGCGCAAGATGCGGGTCTGATCCTGGGTCTCAACCTGCAGCAGAATAACTTTCTTGGCACGGGTCGCCGGGTCGGTGTCTCACTGAACTCTTCGCGTTATCAGGACGTCATCAGTTTCAACTACACCAATCCGTATTTTACTGAAGACGGCGTCAGCCGGGGCTTCGGGATTTTTTACCGTAAAACCGACCTGTCCAAGATTAATGTGGCGAGTTACACCACGGACACCTGGGGCGGTAGCATGAATTTCGGTTACCCCATCAGTGAGACTCAGCGACTCGGCTTTTCGCTCGGCGTGACCGACACCAAAATCACGTCGGGGCAGTACGCGGTGCAGGAAATTTCTGCCAGCCCCCGACTAGCACCTGAAATTGAGTATTGGTACTACTCAACGTTGCAGGCCGACGGCACTTACGCCGCTGCCGAAGTGCTCGAGCCAATCGATACCATCCCACTATCTGCGCTGTCGCCTCCCGAAAACGAAGGCTTTCTTGATCTGAACGGTAACCGCTATCTGAATTGGAGTCTTACGGGCAGCTGGCTGCAATCGACATTGAATCGTGGGCAGCTTGCCACGCGCGGTGCGTCTCAGTCCCTGTCGCTTGAGGTGGCGGTGCCCCTGTCTGATTTGGAGTTTTATAAGCTGAACTATCGTGGTGAGGTGTACTTCCCGTTATTCGGGGACTTTACTCTGCACTTGCGGGGCGAAGTGGGTTACGGCGATGGCTACGGTGATACCACCGAATTGCCATTCTATGAGCACTTCTTTGCCGGTGGGTTCGGCTCTGTGAGGGGCTACGAATCGAATACGCTCGGCCCTCGCTCGACGCCTCCTGCCGTTTATAGCGCTAATACCGCAGTAACGGCCATTGACGAGAATGGTCTTCCCACGCAGTTCGGGGGGGATGATGGTCGCGGTTATGGCTATTCAGTGGATCCAACCAGCGGAAAAATTCCCGTTCAGCAGTTCTATAACGAGCCCGATCCTTTTGGCGGTAACGTGCTGATCGAAGGGAGTGCAGAGGTGCTGTTCCCCATGCCCTTCATTAAAGATCGAAGCTCGCTACGATCCGCCTTATTCCTCGATGTGGGCAATGTTTTCAATACAAATTGCCGTGAAAATCAGGTGAATTGTTTTGGTATCGACGCTGGTGAATTACGTTACTCTGTCGGCATCGGCGTGACGTGGCTGTCGGGTTTTGGGCCGCTGACTTTCAGTCTGGCCAAGCCCCTGAATGCTAGTCCAATTGATGAAAGGGAAGTCTTCCAGTTCACGCTGGGAAGAGGCTTCTAACACTAAAAAAGGGAGATTGTTCAATGAACGCACGTGTGTGGCTGGCAGGCCTACTGATGGTCGTTTTGCCATCAATTGCTTTGGCTCAGGGCCGAATCGCCGTAGTGAATCTCGAGCAGGCGATTCTGCAAACTGATGTGGCGCAGCAGCGGCTTCAGGAGTTTGAGGACAACGAGGACTTCGCCTCTGACAAGTCGCAGTTTGATGCGCTGCGTGCCGAGCTGGATCAGCTGGTCAAGGATTTTCAGCGTGATCAGGCGGCGATGAGTGAAGAAGATCAGGTTGCGGCGCGTCAGAAGATGGCCAGCAAACAGTCGGATCTTGAGTACGTTGCCAAGAAGTTACAGACACTCCAAACCCAAAATGCGCAGCGCGTCATGCAGGAGTTGGCCACGCAGGCGCAGGAAGTGCTGCGCGAGATCATCGAAACCGAGCAGATTGGCCTTTTGCTGCAGCAGCAAGCGGTCATTCACGCCGATCTGGGCTACAACATCACGGCGAAAGTATCGGACAAGATGAATCAATTAGGCACGGAGTAAGCACTATGCCGTCCCTCGGGGAGCTCGCGACCTTACTGGAGCTCGAGTTTCGCGGGGACGCGGCGCGCCCGCTTCAGCGGTTGGCGGCTTTGGATGTCGCTACCCCAGATGACCTCAGCTTCGTTTCCGAAAAAAAACATCTGAGTAGACTGACCGACACTCGCGCGGGGGCCGTGATCCTGCACCCCGAATGGATAGACCACTGGTCGGGCTGCGCTTTGCTGAGCGACACGCCTTACGTTGCTTTTGCGCGGGCAACCCGGATCTTCGACAATCACCCTCAGGCCAGTAGAAGCGTTCATGAAGCGGCTGTTGTGTCAGAGGGTGCCCGGTTGGGCAAGCAAGTGACGATTGATGCCGGCGCCTGTGTTGAGGCTGACGTGGTGCTGGGCGATCGGGTCTGGATTGGTGCTGGGGCCTATGTCGGACACGGGACTCAGATCGGCGCCGATACGGTCATCAAGCCCGGTGCGGTGATTTGCCACGCGGTCCACATTGGCGAGCGCTGCACGATTCATCCGAATAGCACAATTGGTGCAGACGGCTTTGGTTTTGCATCCAGTGCAGACGGATGGGTAAAGATTGAGCAGCTTGCCACGGTCATCATCGGTAATGACGTGGAGATTGGCTCCAATTCGACTATCGACAGGGGGGCGTTGGAAGATACGGTCGTCGAGGATGGCGC
>CESO01115436.1_pt1 | contig 10495 bp, 2 predicted proteins | sample 356341 | NCBI WGS metagenome assembly CESO01 (sample SAMEA2621812, study PRJEB7988) | marine metagenome | biome: marine biome (ENVO:00000447); feature: deep chlorophyll maximum layer (ENVO:xxxxxxxx); material: "saline water (ENVO:00002010), including plankton (ENVO:xxxxxxxx)" | depth 35 m
GAATATTGTATAAGAGATGGAATCTAATATGTCGCTATTTGGCTCTAATAGCGTACTAACACCATCACGAAACAATTGAAGACTATAATTTGGATTTCCTCCAGTGAATTCAAGGTCTACAGTTCCGTCACCAAATCCATAACAGCTAATATCATTAACATCAAAAATAGTTCCACCTACACTATCAGGATCAGTTACATTAAAGCTGGTATTAATAAAACAACCATTTTGATCAAAAACAATAAGACTGTAATCTCCAGCGACTAAATTGTTAGTATTCGAGATGGATGTACCAGTAGGCCATTGGTAGAAAATTGTACCAGTTCCACCACTCACACTGTAAGTCACATTTGCTGTTTGTCCAGGGCAATTTGGTGTAGCTGTAGAAACTGTATAGCTTAACTCCTCAATTGGATCAAGAGTTATACTGAAATCCGTGGCGCTTAAGCATCCCTCAGAATCTTGAACAAAAACAGAGTGAGTACCAGCCCCTGTTACAGTTGTAGCTGTGGTATCACCATTGTCCCATAAAAAGGAATATGGCGCTCCATTACCGCCGAAAGGAATGGCAGTGATTTGAGCATCTGCTGAGTCTGTACAACTTTCGAGTTGATTTTGAATTACAGATGCTTGTACTGGATTAGGCTCAATTATTGTCCCAACAAATGAGTTGTTTAAACATCCATTAGCATCAGTTAAATTTAAAAAGTAATTACCTGCCTGAAGATTTTGAATTTCAGAAACAACGACATCACTCATAACATTGTTATAACCATTTGTACTTGACCAGCTAAAAGTAAGAGGTGGAACACCTCCTGTACCTGCTACCTTCAACGATCCATTGTTATCGCCATTACATAAAAGGCTTGTATTTGAAGATAACTGTATAATATCTGTATTTGCAGGCCATATTTCAGTAGTCCAAAAAGCTTCGATGACAGACCCATCATCTCCCATAATTTCAATAGTATAATCTCCATTAAGCTCAAAACAATAGTTGAGTGTGCCTGAATTTATACCAGTTGAATTAAAATCGGATAATGATGTAAAGTCTTCAATGATTGAAGTTAATTGAATAAATTCACCACCCCCTATATCTCTCCAAATCCAAATGTCGTATGAAACAGATGAGTTTAAATTATTAATGTCTATATCAACACATTCGAAATCTCCATAACAATTTATAGAGTCTGTGATATTTATACTAGTAATATTTTGCCCATAGTTTACAAATGGGACTAAAAAAAACAGTAAAATGAATCTTGCTAATTTCAATGTAAAAAGTGTTAAGTGTTAAAAATTTGTTCAAAAATAATTATTTTTTTTAATCCTCAATTAAAAATATTTTCATAAGGAAGCAGTTTTTTAACTAGTTTTTTATTGTAATTAGAAATGGATACAATAATAAATCCGCTGTAATTAAATTGAACCTTATACTCTGAATTATATATTTCATTGGAAAGGATTTTTTGACCGTTTAGAGTAAATATTTCAATCTGATAAATACCTAGTTGTGACATTTTAATTTTTAGCTCATTGTTTGACAATGAATAATTAAAACTAAAATCTGAAAATATCTCAAGAGAAGAATTATCAATAGAAATATATGCCGTATCTGAACTGCATTTATCATTATACGCAATTAACCAATACTCACTTTCCTCTCCAACATTAATAGAGTTGGTGTTTTGACCATTACTCCATAAATAATTAAATACATTACCTTGAATGACATCTGCTGTTAATGAATTATTAGATAGTACAATACCTATTTCCGGAGCTTGATGAACTGTAAAATATTTTTCGCTAAACAATTGACATTGATTAGAATCTAATACTTCATAGCTCATTAAATAAGTTCCAGCGTTTAATAATTGTGGGTTAAGATTATTGTTTATAATACCATCACCATAAAAAGTACCACCAGCTATATTTGAACTTAATTCTATCTCATTATCATTTGTACAAAACGGACCTTCATTGATTATTTCTAAGTTAGGTGTAGGATATACAACAGCAACTATAGATACGCTTAGTTCATTTAGAGTATATGTAATTTCAAAATCACCAGCCGAAGCAGGGTAAAATTGGTTGCCTACTACCCCTTCTCCTGAATATACGCCTCCTGAGGGGAACCCGCCAACAAGATTAACAGGGTCTTCATTTTCGCACAAGGATATGCTTTGATTAAATTCTAATTGAACGGCATTAAACAAATAGATATCGTTAGGGTTTGAGTAATCAGGAATAGGAGCGCCATTAGTATTTGTCCAACTAGATAGAAATACAATCTCATCGTTAATTTGATAATCTAAATAGCTGTCAGAGGAATAATCGTAGAGCTTAAGGCTAAATGACTCATTGTCATTTATACCCTCATCATATTGGCTAGTTGTAGCGTCATCACCATAAATAACTAGATTTAAATAGGAAATACCATTATTCATAATCAGCTGAGAAGCACCACAACAATTTCCAGATTCGTCAAATGCAGCTATCCAGTCATCAGCAGTTGCGCTTTCACCATCTATTTGAACTTGCCCAAGTATTGAACCTGACGAATTTGTAGTTGTAAATACAAATTCGTCAGGTATTTGTGAATAAATAGGCATACACCCAATTAATATGAGAAAAAATACGAGTCGCAAACTATTGTTTAATTATTGATTCATTGAACCTTAATTCGTTGTCAATAAATAATTTTAAATAGTATGCGCCGTTCTCAAACTCTGAAAAGTCTACAGAAACTTTATCAGAACCTTTAAAATAAGCTCTATTTAAATCAGAATAAACCAATCGACCTGCAATATCAAATATTTGAATATCAAGCTCACAATCGTCAGCCTCATTAATACGAATATTAATAAGGTCTCTAAGCGGATTTGGATAAATACTTATTACGTCTGATACTTCAAAGTTAAGATTGACTTTTCTAAGGTTCATATCAGCGTTAAACTCTATTTTATCTTCAATAATGTGATTCATAAAGCCAAAGCTTAATAATTCGCCATTTTCCATACCTTCTATTACTTCAGTTGCAGGATCATCACCATAAATTGCATTAGTCATTAAATACCCACCTTCAATAATTTCGAGTTCAGCTATTTTTTCCATTAGCTGATTATACACTTGAACTTTATTGCCAATATACTCAGATAAATTACTCTCACCATTTATTAACATAAAGTTAGGAGAGTATTCTTGACTATCATGGCTTAGCCTGTAGGCTATTCCTCCAAATGGACTGGAAGTTTTTACCCAATAACCTAAATTATCTTCAACATAATTGAGCGAGTTCAAGAATGGCAATCCATTAGGGTCATAAAAGGCTGCCCCTTGATTGAAGTTAGTCACATATATGAGGTTATTCTCATTCAATAAGAAATCAAAATAACTACTAATAGATTGGGTAACCCCTTCAGTATAGCCCATTAAATTCCAACCAGCATTATATGGAGGTATGAAATCATGACTAATAGGGTTACCATTAATTACTAAAGTATCATCTTCATTTACTTTAACCCAATAGCCATAGCCGTCATCAAATTGACTTAGAGTATTTAAGAATGGTAATCCGTTTGGATCATAAACTGATACACCATTGTTAAAGCCAGTTGCATAAATCAAGTTGTTAGGCTCTAATGATGAGAAAATAGCCGGCATGTTATTCTCATTAGGAGTTAACCTAGTTGAAATAAGATTCCAGCCTTGGTAAAGAGGTATATAATCTTTTTGATCTTCAATTTGAATACTAACAAATGATGTGTCCGATGGGTTACCGTTTACATCATAATGAATTACACCGTAGGTAATTAAATCACCTGACTCAAAAGAAATATCATAAGTTAGAGTATCCGTAATATTTGAAGTATTAAATCCAGATGATGAAATTACTTCACTATACGAATAATCTTCGTCAGTTGGTGGATTCCATGAAATCATCACTTCTTCTTCATTCACTAATTCTGCAAAAACTTCAGTAGTGTTGGGTGAAATATCATCGGTTGAATAACCGCACATCACATCCGAATACCAATATACTGAGCTATCTTGAGTGTGAGCTAGTATTACAAAGCAAGAGTTAAATGATCCTTCAGCTAAAGAACTATCACCTAAAGTTGGGGCTTCGTAGGCGTAAGCATCAAATGCTTGTGCTGGCATGTATCCCATCAACTGCCAATTACCATCAGAAATGGTATCAATTGAGTTGCCTTCAGCGTCAAAATTTCGCCAGATACTGTAAGATGTTACTTTATTTTCTAAATCGTTATCGTCCCAAACAGATTTATCAAATAACACACCTACTATACCCCCTTGATCTTGTGGAGAATCAGAAATAGCTGTAATTATCGGAGAACCATCAGGAATAGGTTCACCACCCCAAAACCAGTTGTCAGGACCACCGTAAATACCTATATCAGCTCTTACACCACCCAGTCCGAATGGCATATGATTGTCATTCTCCCAAGGAGTTCCAGCATCAACACAATTAGAAAATGTACTTAGATGCTGATTAAGTTGATCCGTAAATACCGGATCGTCATCAATAGCACCATCACCAAAATAATATTGAGAACCTTCAGTACCATAGGCGCCTAGCCCCTGTACAGATGAGTATGTAATAGATGTTACACCAGACTGAGTATTAATTTGATTATAGTTTTCTATGTCATTACCCCAAATTATAGAGTTCTTAATATTAGAAAAACTATTGCCCAACAAATAAATTCCATCATTATCATTAAAAGTGATATTAGAATAATTTGTATTTATCTTAGAATTAGATTTTAATCCATAGCCACTATTATGAGAAATTAATGATGAATTTAAATTTATATCAGAATTTTGCCCAATAGATTCAATGCCATTTGAGATAGAATTTTTTACAAAAGAATAAGTTAAACTAATTGGACTATTTTCTCCTGATGTTTTAATTCCATCTCCAGTTGAGCCTGTAACAGTTGAATTATATAAATTTATTGGTGAGTTATTACCAACTGTATTTAATGAGCGAATTGTAGAGTTAACAACATCAATTCCTAAATCATTTCCTAACTGAGCAACTTTTAAATCAATTCTCGAATTAGCAATGGATATATCAGACCCTTGAGCAATTAAAGAGGGTGAGCTTTCAGATCGATTAAATATTCTTAAATCATCAATATAAAATTCTATCTTGTAACTAGATGATTGATTAAAAGTATAGTTTGAAGAATTTCTAAATTGTAAATTTATTACATCACCTGCATTAAAGAAGCCTAACCAAGCAGTTCTTTTTTGCCAATCATAGGAAGGTGAATTGTATGAGTTATATTGGTGAGGATCATGTTTGTAAAAATAATATGATTGGAAATCATCATTATAACCCCATTGAAAATATTGTCTGTGGGCGTAAGATGAATAAATATTTTTCATGTAGTACTCAATATAATAATTACCACTAGTCGGTACTGAAATAGAACCAATTTTCAAGGTTTGACTTCCGCTTTCAGTATTAGTGAACTTCATTGCATTAGATCCAGATACTTTATAATTTGATGAAATAGTAATACATTCATTCTCAAAAGAATTGTTATCAGTAGTCCATTCACCATTTTCAAATTTTACTGAATCTTCAAACCCCTCGAAGAAAACTTGTAAATCTTCACCTGAAACTTTTTCAATTTTGAAGTCATCAATACGATATTCTGTTGATTCAGAATAATATTCATTATCGTTTACAATTACAATTTTAAGAGTATCATTTACATTAAGATTTATTAAATCTGAAATAGGAAATTCAGTATAATCATTATAATATAAATTAGGTGGAGATTCATTAAAAAGAATCCAATCCTCAGAATTAATTCTGTAGTAACTTTTTAAAAATTGTTCATTATTAGAACTGCTATATCTATAATTCTGTACGACTCTATAGTTATACATTACTCTGTAACTACCAGGATCTTCTATTATAAAATCTTTTGTCACTAAAACACCATCATAATAACTGTATGAGTTGTAAGCTTGCCATCTTAAATGATAGCTGGGAGTAGTTAAGTTTGAACTATTTGTAACATATGGATAATAACTACTAGTATTGTAAACTTCGTATGTGTCACAACCATAACTATTAGATGTATTATAATTTAAGTCATCAAAATTTTCAATGTTAAAGTTTTGATTGTAGCCATAACAAGCAAACTCACTATCATCAATATCATCGTTTGAATTAAAGTCATTATGATAAAATGTATATGCGGACTGAAGCGGAAAATCAACACTCCAATATTCTAATGATTGAGGCTCATTATTTCTGAAAATAAAATTTCCATTTTCAAAATATAAACTATCTGCTTCAGTTCCGTTAGCATTTAAGCTACCTTCAATTAACATTTGATAGCCATTCATATCAACAACAGTTCCAGGCTCAATGGATAACTGACAATCACTAGCAATTCTTACATTACCTGTAAACACATAAGGATTGTTGATGGGTGTCCACGACTCATTACAAATATTACCTTCTTTTTCGCTTACTGCAGAGCCAACTACAGTAAATATAGTTGTTGGGTTATTTGGATCATTACTAATAATATTAATATTAAACATTATCTCTCCCGAATTTACAGGCGTGTATGTTAGGTCAATTAAGTCAGAGCCCTCTGAGGTGATTGTACCACTTGTAGAACTTAAAGAAATTAGTTCGCTTGTACTATTAATAGAATATGACATAGTTCCTGTGCCAGTATTAGAAATTGTAAAGCTAGAACTAGAGGATTCTCCTAATGAGACTTGAGGTAATACTAATGTATCAGAGCTTAAAGTTAATTCAACTAAAGTTCCTTCTCCTTCAAAAAATATAACACCACTCCCAAATAAGCTACCTGTATATGATAAATTTAACATGAACAAGCCCGTTTGCGTAGGATTGAAATACACTGTTATTTGACCAGTATCAAGAGCTGGTATAATGATTTGTTGGTTTGACAAAGAAAATGGTAATTCATCGTCTTCAAATGTTACAATCTGATCGGCATTGACAAGGTTTACTAGAGTTAAAACTGTAGAATCTTGCTCGTTAATACTTGTATAAAAGTAATTGTAGCTATCTGAAATCACTTCAATTCCTGATTGCGCATTACTTTTTATAAAAAAGAATGATAATAATAAAAGTGTGAAAATTGGTTTCATAATAGAATGTTAGATTAGTTATTTTTTAAATAATTTGAAAAAGGTGTTAAAGTTTGGACCTGATAGTCGTACAATATACATACTATCGTCTAGATTTTTATCGGTTAGATGTATTTGCTTTTCATTGTAAACTGATTTTGAAAAAACTTTTTTACCTTGAATATCAAAAAGTTCTAAGTCAGTTACAACTTGCCTACAAGATGTAAGGTCTATTGTTGTTCTATCTGTGAATGGATTAGGGAATATATGTATTCCAAATGTTTCTTCTTCAATGAAGGTAATTCGCGAAATATCAACTGTAAGGCAAGTTGTATCACTTTTACAATCCAACTCATCAAAAGCGTATACACAAATTTCAGAGCTAGCATTTACATCGTCCCAACTGATAACGATATTATTGGATCCTTGACCATTCAAAATTTGACCATTAGCTGAAATTTCCCAGTTATAGTTTAATCCATTTTGATTTAATGTATAATTCGAACTACTACCCCCAACAACATCATTTGGACCAATAATACTAATAGGGTCAAATTCTGGAATGTATAGATCTAAAAATGCTGTACTATCACAACCAGAGCTGTTGATAGTATCAAAAGAATAGATTCCACTAACAGAATACACACTATCATTCCATAAATAAGGTTCACACGAATTAATGAAAGTAGTAGATGTATCGCTGTAGCTTAGTGTTAAATCTAAGCTTACAATACTATCACAACCAGAACTGTTTTGAAACACTACAAAAGATGTGTCATTACTCTCATAATAAGTATTGCCATCAATCCAAATAAAAGAATCACAAGCAAAATGCAGATCCATAATTAAATCAGTATTGTTTATTGTTAAAGCTAAAGTGATTGTTGAGTCACATCCTTCAGCATTTAGTGTTGAGAATGTATAACTACCACTTTCTGTATAGGTTTCCCCATTCCATTCAAAACTATCACAAGCTGTCACCTCTGTGGAAGAAGTGGAAGTTTGGTTGATTGTTAGGTTTAATGTAGCTGTTGAATCACAACTATCAGAATTTGGAGTAGTATAAGTATAAACGCCACTCTCAGTATATATTTCTCCGTTCCATTCGTATATGTCACAAGCTGTAACGTCTTCAGAAGATGAACTTGAATTGGTGATTGTTAGGTTCAAAGTAGCAGAAGAATCACAACCGACTGAGTTTAAAGTTGAGTAAAAAAACGTTCCACTTTCCGTATAAATTTCTCCGTTCCATTCAAAGCTATCACAAGATGTTATGTCTTGTGAAGATGAACTTGAATTAGTGATTGTTAAATTCAATGTAGCAGTAGAATCACATTCTTCAGAATTTAGTGTTGAGAAAGTATAGATTCCAGATTCTGTGTAAACTTCCCCATTCCATTCATAACTATCACAAGCTGTTACCTCTGTAGAAGAAGTGGAAGTTTGGTTGATAGTTAGGTTTAATGAAGCTGTAGAATCACAACCTTGAGCATTTATAGTAATATAAGTATATGTGCCACTCTCCGTATATATTTCTCCGTTCCATTCGTATATATCACAAGCTGTAACGTCTTCAGATGATGAACTTGAATTGGTAATTATTAAATTCAAGGTAATAGTAGAATCACAACCCACAGAATTTAATGTAGTGTAATTATAGCTTCCACTTTCAGTGTAAAGCTCTCCATTCCATTCGAAAATATCACATGCTATAACGTCTTGTGAAGAACTACTTGGATAATTGATTGTTAAGTCTAAAATTGCTGTTGAGTCACATCCTTCAGAATTAAGTGTTGAGAAAGTGTAAATTCCAGATTCTGTGTAGCTTTCATCATTCCAAAAATAGCTATCGCAGGCTACATCACTTTGATATGAAGATGAATTGTTGTTGATAATGAGGTTTAATGTAGCAATAGAATCACAGCCTTGATTATTTAGAGTGCTGTAAGTATAAACACCACTTTCTGAATAAATTTGTCCATTCCATTCAAAGTCATTACAAGTGCTCACCTCAATAATTGATGTAGATGTAGAATTGATTGTTAGATTCAGAGTAGCTACGGAATCACAGCCTTGAGTATTTAGAGATGAGAATGTATAATCACCAGACTCATTGTAAATTTGTCCATTCCATTCAAAGCTATCGCATGATGTTATGACGTTTTGACTAGATGTAATAGGAAAGATTGTTAAGTCTAACAAAAAAGTATCTGTACACAATGAGTCAGGACTAAATTCCAAAAATATAGCTGTAGAGTTACTTTGTTCATATGTTATTCCATCAATCCATGTGTATGGCCCACAACTTGTTATCGTTTGAGTAGAAACAAAAAGATCTAAAACCGAAAGGTTCAAGGTAGCCGTAGAATCACAACCTTCAGAATTGAGTGTTGAGAAAGTGTAGATTCCAGATTCTGTATAAACTTCCCCATTCCATTCATAACTATCACAAGCTGTTATGTCTTCTGAAGACGAACTTGAATTAGTGATTGTCAAGTTCAAGGTAGCAGTAGAATCACAACCTAAGGAATTTAAAGTTGAGAAAGTGTAGATTCCTGATTCTGTATAGTTTTCTCCGTTCCATTCAAAGCTATCGCAAGATGTTATGTCTTCTGAAGACGAATTTGAGTTAGTGATGGTCAGATTCAAGGTAACTGTAGAATCACAGCCTTCAGCATTAAGGGTTGAGAAAGTGTAGGTTCCTGATTCTGTGTAAACTTCCCCATTCCATACAAAGCTATCGCAAGATGTTATGTCTTCTGAAGACGAACTTGAATTAGTGATTGTCAGGTTCAAGGTAGCAGTAGAATCACAACCTAAGGAATTTAAAGTTGAGTAGGTATAAGTTCCACTTTCTGTATAAACTTCTCCATTCCATTCAAAACTATTACAGTTTGTTTGTTCCTCTGTTGATGAAGATGGATTAACTATTGTAAGGTTCAACACTGATACGGAATCACAGCCACTTGCATTTGAATTAGTGTAAGTATAACTTCCACTTTCTGTGTAGTTTGTACCATTCCATTCAAAACTATTACAAGCTGTTATTTCTTGATAAGAGGAAGAACTATAATTTATAGTTAGGTTCAATGTTTCTGTTGAGTTACAACCAGAAGTATTTATACTAGAAAAAGTATAAACACCACTTTCTGTATAAACTTCTCCGTTCCATAGGAAAATATCACAAGCTACAACTTCTTCTGATGATGTAGAACTTGCATTGATCGTTAGATTTAATGTAGCTGTGGAATCACAACCTACAGAATTGAGTGTTGAGAAAGTATAGATTCCAGATTCAGTGTAAACTTCTCCATTCCATTGATATAAATCACAAGCTATCACT
>CESO01097259.1_pt1 | contig 10489 bp, 7 predicted proteins | sample 356341 | NCBI WGS metagenome assembly CESO01 (sample SAMEA2621812, study PRJEB7988) | marine metagenome | biome: marine biome (ENVO:00000447); feature: deep chlorophyll maximum layer (ENVO:xxxxxxxx); material: "saline water (ENVO:00002010), including plankton (ENVO:xxxxxxxx)" | depth 35 m
ATTGTAAAATGGCCCAAATTCGAAAATAGGAATAACCTAGTTTATCGAGCTGGGTTCATTGCATGGGAATATCTTAAAGACACCAATCTAGCAAAAAAATATTACACTCAATTTTTAGAAGAATATCCCAATGATGAAAAAGCTCCGGAAGTTGAAGAAATTCTGAATTCAGGAATGCTTGAAATGACAGATGAAGCAATACTTAATATGTTAAAAGGTAAATAATGCCCATAGCACTAATCACAGGAACAACAGCAGGGATAGGTGCTGCAGCAGCTCAAATACTTGCTAAAAATGGCTACGATTTGATATTGAATGGTCGTCGAAATGATCGTCTTGAAGAACAAAGTAGAAAATTCACCAATCAATATGGTATCAAAACAAAAATCATGCATATTGATATTCGAAATCATGAAGAGGTGGAGAAATACATTGCTAATTTGTCTTCAGAGTGGTTGTCTATTGATGTCTTAATAAATAATGCTGGATTAGCGGCAGGATTAAATAGCATTGAATCTGGTAGCATTGATCATTGGAATCGTATGATTGATACCAATATCAAAGGATTGCTTCATATTACAAAATACATGACTCCCATACTTAAAAAAACCCAAGGTCATATCATTAATATTGGTTCGATTGCTGGAAAAGAGGTATACCTAAATGGTAATGTTTACTGTGGCACAAAGCATATGGTAGATGCTCTGAACAAGGCTATGCGTAAAGAGCTTGCACAATTTGGTGTTCGCGTTACGAGCATAAACCCTGGAGCTGTTGAAACAGAATTTTCCATTGTACGTCTGGATGGCAACACTGAAAAAGCCAAAAACGTATATGTTGGTTTTGAAAATTTAGTAGCTCAAGATATTGCAGATGCTATTTGGTTTACTATCAACCGACCAAAACACGTTAACATTAATGAATTAATAATTATGCCCACTGCACAACCAGCTGCGGGAGAAATCATTCGAAACAAAGGTTTATAAATTAATAACCTGCAGCACCTGCTAATCTAGTATCCCTAAAGTGAATACTCATTACGGGGATTGTACTACTGTTAACTAACTGCTGAGCATAGGTTCCCATAAATAAACCTGCACTCTCCGTTTCCGTCATAATAAGCATTAAACCAGCATTAACTTCTTCACCGTAGCTAATACATGTTTCTGATACGTTGACTCCATATTTTTCTTCATGGGTGCATTTTACTCCCCTTGTTGAAAGATAATTTATCGTTTGTTTTACATATGCACGAACATGTTTTTGGGTTTCTGAAGAATCACTTTTAGATATTCCCAAGATATGAACTGTCGAGCCAAAAGCTTTTGCTAATTTAATACAATAAGGTACTTTTTGGCGAGTTGTATTAGAATCTACTAAAGGCAATAGAATATGATTCAATTCAGGTGAGGATGACTTTTCGGGCACACTGATAACCGGACAAGTAGAACTGCTTATTACCTTAAATGCATTCCCTCCCATCCACAAAGGCTTCCAACCACTAGTTCCGTGCGTACCAATGAGTATAAGGCTATAATTGTGCTCTAGTTCCAGTTTAATAACCTCATCATACACTGCCCCAGATCGTTCAATGATTTCAATGTTCAGCCGCTTGTTTTCTGCAAATTGCTCCAAATATGATTTACTTGTCTCGAGGTTTATGTCATCCTCTGACACAACAAGAGCTGTCATATCAGAATTGAATTTGTGAGCAACTCCATAGGCACTTTGAAGAGCAGATTTTGAAGAGTCACTTCCGTCAAATGCAATCAGAATTTTTTTAAATGCGTTATCCATTTCATTTAGTTTATAGATTTTTTGGTACTTTAAATTTAGGAAATAAAAAAGAAAAAATCAAATTATAATACTATAATCCAAAATCTCAAATGAAAATTAAAAAAAATAAAGGTAAAAACGCTAATTAAAACGGAAATCTAAACCTAAAGAATTCAGTTTCTTTTTCGTAATCTCGTCCATTTGGATTTTATACTTTTGGGATAAAGCCTTAACACTTTTATGACCACTTTTTACCTTGAAAGCTAATTTAACTTTACCTCGTTCGTCAATCAAATCAAAAATAGACTCCATAATGGCTTCGTTAATATCTTCAGCTTCTATTTCAAGGGTTACTTTCTTTAATTGGTGGTCAACTGTATCTTCCAAGAAAGTCATTTGCAATAGGTTCAAATCTAATTTATCTTGATTTCTATAGCTCTTTTCACCTTTAGCTGATATGAATATTTGAGCATTAATCTCTATCCAAGGTTTAAACTGGGTGTACTTTTCACCAAAAAGTGCAAACTCACGTGTACCACTAAAATCCTCAAGTGTGAAAATACAGAATGGTTTCCCATTTTTACTCACAGAATCTCTAACAGAAGTAATAAGTCCAGCTAGTTTTATTTCTGCTCCTTCAAGTTTTAAATTCTGTTCCTCAAGACTCAAAATCGTATGAGAAGTAAAATGATCAATTTCAAACTTATAGTTGTTTAATGGGTGACCTGAGATATAAATCCCAACAAGTTCTTTCTCAAGTTGTAACTTTTCCAATAATGACCATTGTTCAACAACTGGTAATTCTGGTTCTGATATTTCGAGTGAACCTGCACCTCCAAAAAGAGAAGCTTGATTACTCAAAGCATCGCTTTGTACTTGATTCCCAAACTTAACAGCCATATCAATTCCTTTGCCATTGACAGTCTCGACAACATAGGCAGACCTGTTTACTCCAAACTCATCAAATGCCCCTGCAATTGCTAAATTCTCCAAAGATTTTTTATTAACAACTCGTTGATTTACACGTTTACAAATCCCAAAAATACTGGAATATATCCCATTTTCATTTCGTTCTTTGATGATCTCTTCAGCTGCAGTATCTCCCACCCCTTTGATTGCCGCTAGGCCAAAACGTATTGCTCCATCTTTGTTTACACTAAACTTTCGCTCACTTTCATTTGCACTTGGTCCTAAAATTTCGATACCCATCCACTTGCACTCATCCATAAAAAAGCTTACTTTTTTTATATCATTCATGTTATGTGTAAGTACAGATGCCATAAATTCGGCAGGATAATGAGCTTTTAAATACCCTGTATGAAAGGCAATATATGCATAGCATGTACTGTGGCTTTTGTTAAATGCATATGAAGCAAATGCCTCCCAATCTGTCCAAACTTTTTTGAGAATAGTTTCATCGTGACCTCGTTCATTTCCTTGACTAATAAACAAGTCAAAAAGTTTATTCATCTCCTCAATCTTCTTTTTACCCATGGCTTTCCTAAGGCTGTCTGCCTGACCCTTTGTGAAACCTGCAAGTTTTTGAGAGAGAAGCATTACCTGCTCTTGATAAACCGTAATTCCATAAGTATCAGCAAGATATTCTTGCATATCATCAAGATCATAGTTTATTGCCTCACGGCCGTGTTTTCGTGCAATAAAGTTTTTGATATATTCCATTGGACCTGGTCGATATAAAGCATTCATTGCAATTAAATCCTCAAATTTATCAGGCTTTAACATTTTAAGATTCTTTTGCATTCCAGGACTTTCAAATTGAAAAATACCGTTGGTATTCCCTTTAGAGAAGAGTTCTAATGTCTTTTTATCATCAAGAGGAATTTCATCTGGAATGATAGTAACACCTCGTTTATTTTTGATAATCTCGACTGCATCTTTGATAATCGTTAATGTTTTTAGACCCAAGAAATCCATCTTAAGTAATCCTGCAGACTCAACAACACTGTTATCAAATTGAGTAACTAGAAGATCAGAATCCCTAGCCGTTGTAACAGGTACGTATTTCGTTATATCATCAGGGGTTATAATAACACCACATGCATGTATTCCAGTATTTCGGACCGATCCTTCAAGGCGTTTGGCGGTTCTAATCATTTGTCCAATAGAGTCGTCATTTTCTGAGAGTTTTCTGAAATCCTCCGCAGCTTTAACCTGTTCCGAATTCATATCCCCCTTTAATTTCTTATCTAATCCATCTTCGTTCAACACCTTTTTAAGATTGGCACTGAGATGGGTTGGGAAAGTTTTTGCAACCTTATCAACCTCTACTAACGGGACATCCATCACTCTCCCCACATCTCTCAACGAAGAGCGAGCTGCCATACTACCATAAGTTATAATTTGAGCTACTTGATTTTTTCCATATTTACCAACAACATAATCGATTACTTTCTGCCTTCCTTCATCATCAAAATCAATATCAATATCGGGTAATGATACCCTTTCTGGATTTAAAAAACGCTCAAAAAGTAAATCGTAAGCAATGGGATCTACATTCGTTATTCCTAGACAATAGGCCACTGCACTGCCTGCAGCTGAGCCTCTTCCTGGCCCCACTGATACTCCCATATCTCTAGCTACACTCGTAAAATCTTGAACAATTAAAAAGTAACCCGGATAACCTGAATCTTTTATTACTGAAAGCTCAAATAATATCCGTTCCTCTATTTCACTTGTTAAGTTTGGATATCTTTTCTTAGCCCCTTCGAAGGTCAGATGTTTTAAATAATCGTCCTGACTTTTAAATTCTAATGGCATAACATAGTTAGGTAACAAAACATCTCGAGTCAATTGAGGAGTTTCAATACTATCAACTATAATATTTGTATTATCTAGAGCCTCAGGAATATCAGCAAACAATCGACCCATTTCTTCCTGTGATTTGAAAAAGAACTCATTATTAGGAAATGCAAATCGCATTCCTTTGCCATATCCCTTAGGATCGGTAATTCTAGACCCTGTATTAACACAAAGAAGAATATCGTGAGGTAGTGCATCATCCTCCTCCATATAATGAGAATCATTAGTCGCTATAATTTTTAAGTCATATTTATTTGCAAAACTAATGAGTAACTGATTAATATCCTCTTGGCTCATTCCAGTTCCATCTATATTTTGAATGCCATGACGTTGTAATTCAATGTAAAAATCTTCCCCAAAAATGGCTATGTAGTCCTTTAAAATTCGTTCTGCTTCTTCTTCACCTTTAAATAAAATTGCTTGAGGTATTTCTGCACCTATACAACATGAAGTAGCAATTAAACCCTCGCTATGTCTTTTAAGTACATCTTTATCTATGCGGGGAAATTTTCCATACAAACCCTCCATAAAACCAATGGAGCATAACAAAGAGAGATTCTCATAGCCTTTTTGATTTTTCGCTAAAATGAGCTGATGATATCTTTTATCCTTTGTGTCTCCTACAAATGATCTTCTAGTTCGATCTTCAACCATATAAAATTCGCACCCAACAATGGGCTTTACTCCATGCTTTAGCCCAGAATTAACAAACTTGAAAGCTCCAAACATATTTCCATGATCTGTTAGAGCAACAGCTCTCATTTTATCCGCTTTTGCTTTGGCGAACATATCGTCAATAGGTGAGGCACCATCAAGAAGAGAAAACTGGCTATGGCAATGTAAATGTGAAAATGAAGGCATTTTTTATTTATTAATACAAGTATAGTTTAAATATGATTTAATGATTTAAGATTTTGTTTAACTACATTGGTATATCAGCTAGATAGTTTTATTATTGTTTTGATTTTTAGCAGTTTGAAAAAGCTTCTCCAATACCTTAACAAATTTTACACAGACCACTTTAATTGGAAGGAATTCGTCATTGCTCTGATCTTCATTGTTGGATTTTGTTTTATCAAGTACTTTAAATTTATCCCCCATCATAATGGTAACATATCACTGCTTACTAGTTGGTGGTTTAAAGCATATTATAATAATCTCAAATTCCTATTTCATTTTATACTGTACCTGTCACCACTCCTAATTGGCTATTTTGTTAGTAGTATAATTCATAAAAATTGGAGTTTTTGGAAAAATCCAAAATTTATAACACTTGTAATTTTCGGTGTACTCTTATTTTCTTTTAGAAGTTCTATCTCTTTTTTTGTAAGTGATTGTTTAGCTCAACATTCAAATTATGCTCATTTAGATTGGCTAAATCGGATTATCGGAACCATAGCCAGAGGTCTATTCGTATTTTTGATTTTATTCATCTATTGGACTTTTACAGATAAAAAAAATCAACCTTTTTATGGGTTTACATCTAAAGATTTTGATTTTAAACCCTATCTAGTCATGTTGGCCTGTATGGTCCCTCTGATTGCAGCTGCAAGTACTCAAGTCGATTTTTTAACATCATACCCCCGAGTACAACGACTCCAATCCATCGATATAACTATACCTGGTCATCTGAAATTTTATGCCATTTATGAAATTTTGTATGGACTAGACTTTTTTACCATTGAATTCTTTTTCAGAGGTTTTATGATTTTAGCATTTGTTGGAATTGTTGGACCAAAAGCAATTATAGCAGTAGCATATATGTATGTAGTGATTCATTGGAACAAGCCAATGGGAGAACTAATCAGTTCTTTCTTTGGAGGAACTTTATTGGGCATAATTTCCTACTATAGTAAATCCATATGGGGAGGAATCATTGTACATGTTGGGATTGCCTGGATGATGGAAATTGGTGCATTCATTAGTAAATATTTTTTCTCATGAATGAATTTTTAGTATCAGATATAAAATTTCTAAAGGGTGTAGGTTCTAAACGTGCTGAAGTTCTTCAAAAAGAACTTGGGATTTTCCGTTTTACTGATTTACTAAATTATTATCCATTTAGGTATGTTGATCGTACTAAATATTATAAGATATCTGAAATTGAATCTAATACAAGCTATATTCAACTTAAAGGTACAATTAAGCATATAGAAGAATTTGGTGACCATAGAAAAAAGCGTTTAGTTGCCACATTCTCAGACGGTAAGCAAGAAATTGAACTTATATGGTTTAAGGGCATTAATTGGATAAAAAACACGCTAAAAATTAATGAAAAAATTGTAATTTTTGGCAAACCTAACCACTATAAGGGTAGTATAAATTTTAGTCATCCAGAATTAGACACCCTACAAAACCGTTTGAACTCTGCACCACTTGAGGCGGTATATCATACCACCGAAATGATGAAAACTCGTAGAATTGAAACCAAAGTTATTCGTCAAATTATTAAAAAAGCACTAAACCACGAACGATATTCCATACCTGAAATATTCACTGATGAATTTTGCAAAAAATATAAACTAATACCCCGACACAAAGCATTTCAATATATTCATCAACCCCGGAGTCAAAAGCATATAGAAGCCGCTCAATACCGTTTTAAATTTGAAGAATTATTCTTTTTACAGTTCCCATTTATTAGAAAAAAAATGATTCGAAAAGAAGTTAATCATGGTATTAAATTTGCGACCAATAACATTTCATATACTCATTTTATAAATCAACATCTAGCATTCAAATTAACCAATGCCCAAGAGAAGGTGTTGAGAGAAATATCATCCGATTTATATTCAGGAAAACAAATGAACAGACTTTTACAAGGTGATGTTGGAAGTGGAAAAACCATCGTAGCTTTTTTGACTGTTCTGAAAGCAATAGATAATAATTATCAAACCAGTTTGATGGCACCAACAGAAATACTTGCAATCCAACACTACATTGGGCTGAAAGAATTAGCTGACAAAATAAATATACAAATTGGGCTACTAACTGGATCTACTAACAAAAAAGAACGCATAGAGCTTCACAAAAAACTGTTATCGGGCGATATCAAACTTCTGATAGGAACTCATGCCTTGATTGAAGATACTGTAGCATTTAATAATTTAGGACTTGTTATCATCGACGAACAACACCGTTTTGGTGTTGCTCAACGGGCCAAACTTCAAAGTAAAGGCACTCAAAATCCTCATGTTCTTATAATGACTGCTACCCCTATTCCCCGAACTTTAGCTATGAGTATGTATGGCGATTTAGATTATAGTGTTATTGACGAAATGCCCGCTGGCCGTAAATCAATTAAAACAGTTCACCGATTCGGATTTGCTCGTCAAAAAGTACTGGACTTTGTCAAAGAACAAATTATCAAAGGAGGACAGGCCTATATTGTTTATCCATTAATTGAGGAGTCAGAAAAATTACATTATAAAGATCTCAATAACGGTTATGACGAACTTCTGTTATCATTCCCAAGACCAACATATCAAGTAGAAATGCTTCATGGGAAAATGAAGCCTAGTGACAAAGAGGCCAAAATGAAAGATTTTGCTGACGGTAAAACTCAAATATTAGTAAGTACTACAGTTATAGAGGTTGGAATAAATGTACCCAATGCTTCTATAATGATTATTGAGAGTGCCGAAAAATTTGGATTGTCTCAACTACATCAGCTTAGAGGAAGAGTGGGTCGAGGAGACGAACAGAGTTATTGTATACTTCTCAGCAGTAAGAAATTGAGTAGTAATGCTAGAACACGAATTCAAGCCATGGTTCAAACATCAAGTGGATTTGAGTTGAGTGAAATTGATATGCAATTGCGAGGGTTTGGTGACATTGCTGGTACCAGACAAAGTGGTCTTGACCAATTAAAATTAGCTTCCTTGAATACAGATTCAAACATTGCTGAAAAAGCTCGAGACGCGGTCATTGAAATATTAAGTGAAGATTCTAAACTTTCAAATCATAAAAACTTATATGTTTTCATGAGAGAAAAACAAGGTTACACAGATTGGGAGAATATTGCTTAGAACTACTCTATTAATTTTTTGAGTTTTAAATAATTGCCAGCCACATTCTTTTTATGTGTCTCTTCTGCGTATGTTAAAAGTCTTGTTTTTTGACTCAAAGATTTCAGAGTTACAATATTTGATACTCGAGTGCGATTACTATCTAAAGCTACAAAAGTTATTTTCTCATTCCAATCGAAAAAATCTTTAATTGACCCGTGTGTTGAATACAATTTGTTAGCCTCATATAATAACACCGTTTTATTCATGACCATTGAATTTTCCCCTTGAAAATATAGTTTGTATTGATCCCCTTCTTTCGGAATAATCAAATTTTCAGCGTAAAATGAGTCAATCCCCTCAACCCACTGAGGAAGAATAGATGGATCAGTCATAAAAGAGAATACCGTTTCAATTGGAGCATTAAAGTCTTCATTAACCTGAAAATTAAGTTTTGAAGGAGCCATAAACACCAATCCGAAATAGGACGCCGCTATGAACACTATAAATACGCCTATATATTTTAGAAATTTCATTAAAAAATTATTATTGAGTTAATCTAGCCACGTATTTTCCAAGAACGTCTAATTCGATATTAACTTTACTCCCAAGCTCCAAAGAATTAAAATTTGTATGTTCATAGGTATAGGGTATTACAGCTACACCGAAATGCTTATTATCTACTTCAGTAACTGTTAAACTGATGCCATTAACAGTTATAGAACCTTTATGGATGATTAATTTATCTGGTGAGTAACCATTGATATCTGTAAATTGATCATCTAGTTTAAATTGAAACTCCCAACTACCATCCTTATCCCTGATTTGAGATACATGTGCTATGCCGTCTACGTGTCCTTGAACAATATGACCATCAAGTCGGTCACTCATTCTTATGCAGCGTTCAAAATTTACTTGGTCACCAATAGTTAAGTCACTAAGATTTGTCAATCGTAAGGTTTCCTCGATTGCAGTTACTTTGTAGGTGTTTCCATCGATCGAAACAACTGTCAAACAAACCCCGTTGTGTGCCACACTTTGGTCTATTTTTAACTCGTGAGTAAGGTCACTTTCTAATATAAAATGAATATTTGTACCGTCTTTTTGTTTGTCAACAAGAACTCCTAAAGACTCTATGATACCACTAAACATATATCAACTACTCAGTAATACTCCCATTTAAAAATTCTCTATTCATTCGAGCTATATTACTTAGCGATATACCTTTAGGGCATTCTACCTCACATGCGCCTGTATTGGTACAATTACCGAAACCTTCAGCATCCATTTGGGCGACCATATTTTGTGCTCTGTCTTTTGCTTCCACCTGTCCTTGAGGAAGTAAGGCATATTGAGAAATCTTTGCTCCTACAAATAACATGGCACTACTATTTTTACAAGTAGCCACGCACGCTCCACAGCCAATACAAGTAGCTGCATCCATTGCAAGATCTGCATTTTCTTTTGGGATAGGTGTTGCGTTTGCATCTTGTGTATTCCCGCTGGTATTCACAGAAATATATCCACCCGAATGTTGGATTCTATCAAATGCACTTCGATTAATAACAAGATCTTTAATCACTGGAAATGCATTTGCTCGAAAAGGTTCTATAAAAATAGTATCCCCGTCTTTGAAACTTCTCATATGCAGCTGACAGGTGGTTGTACCTTTCACAGGACCATGAGCTTCGCCATTTATAAACATTGAACAGCTCCCACATATTCCCTCTCTACAATCATGATCAAATGCAACTGGACGTTCACCACTATTAATCAGTTTTTGGTTCAAAACATCCATCATTTCAAGAAAAGACATGTGCTCGGATATTCCCTCTAATTGATAATCAACCATTTGCCCTTTTTCTTCTGGACTATTTTGTCTCCAT
>CESO01065357.1_pt1 | contig 10487 bp, 9 predicted proteins | sample 356341 | NCBI WGS metagenome assembly CESO01 (sample SAMEA2621812, study PRJEB7988) | marine metagenome | biome: marine biome (ENVO:00000447); feature: deep chlorophyll maximum layer (ENVO:xxxxxxxx); material: "saline water (ENVO:00002010), including plankton (ENVO:xxxxxxxx)" | depth 35 m
CTTTTAAAAATATTCTTTGTTTAAAAGAGGCATTATTTTCAAAAAGATTAAGATCCATCTCGAAGAACTTGTCATACTCAGTCTTGGATTCACTCTCAATAATTTTATCAATTGACAAGATTTGATTTTTTTCTAAATCATAATTAAAAATTGTTGGAAGTGGTCCATTCTCTGGCATATCAATCCCATATAGATGCCAATTTTTATCTATTGAAGCGTTGAATGATAAAAGATATTCATTATCACCTGATTTCTCAAATGATGTTTGCCAAGAAACTGGTTCTTGACTAAGTCCCAATTGACTTATAAAAAAGGAGAAAACTAAAAAAATTATTTTTTTTGCTGACATTCTATATTTATAATGTTTGGAGATTGTTTTTTTGCTAAAAATCTTCTATCTGCTCTTTTACCTATTACCCATAAAATATTATCTCCTGAGCATAAAAGCCATTGGTTCTCTTTTTGATTAATATCAAACTTTTCATCCTTGAAGTATTTACTTATTTTCTTCTTACCCTTCATACCATTTGGATAAAAAAAATCTCCTGTTTTCCATTTTCTAACAATTAAAGGGAGCTTCAAATCATTTTTATTTAAACTTATTGTCTTATTATCAAAATTATTGTTTTTTACAATTTTCAATTCAATAGGAATATTAAATGATTTCTTAAGATTCCAATAAAATTCATCTTTTGATAAGTTCTTTATTTTAGATAAAATTAAAACCTCTCTACCCTTTGTTAATCTATGAGACTTAGATAACAAATATTTTCCAGATTGAGAATTAATTAAATTTGATAAATCTGTTGTATTTGAATAACCATAAGCTTCGAAAAGTTGAAAAAGATAAAAGTCTATGGGATTTAATTTCGTTAATTCTTTTATGGAAATGTAATAAACATTTCCATTCTCAACAAAATAATCTTTTTTAAACTTTTTAACTATCACTTTGAAAGCCTCATAAGTTGAATTTAAATTTTTTAATGTGTTAGAAAATTTATTTATTAATTCTGGGTCATATTTAATCCAATCCTTAATAATTTTATTTCTAATAAAATTTCTTAAGTATTTATTTTCTTTATTAGAAGAATCCTCTCTCCATTTTATTTTATTTTTTTTTGCATAGTCCAAAATTTTATCTTTAGAAAAAATCAAAAGAGGTCTTAACAAATTATTATTGTTTGATGGAATTCCGATAACACCCTTTAATCCTGACCCTCGAGATGAATTAATTAAAAAAGTTTCTAATTGATCGTTTAAATGATGAGCTGTAACAATGTATTTATAATTTTCTTTTTCTAATATTTCTAGAAACCAACTGTATCTTAATTCTCGAGCCGATAATTGAATTGATTTTTTGTTTAAAGTGGAATACTTAATGGTATTAAATTTTTTATAAAAAAATATTTTCTTATTTGAATCCGCAATTTCCTTGACAAAATTAAAGTCGTCTTCACTTTCATTACCTCTTAAATTAAAATTACAATGCACTAAACCAAATTGTAAATCCAACTTCAAAAACAAATCGAATAAAACACTACTATCAACTCCACCACTATGGGCCAATAAAAATTTATTTTCTTTTAATTTTAAAAAATTTTGATCGATATGTTTTTTGAAATGAGTAAGCACTTTACAAATTTAATACTTCAAAATCATATAAGGAAGTATTTCATCAAATGAAAAAAAACGAAGATAACTTGCTTATTATTATAATTTATATGAAATTTGCATATTATATATGAAAAATACTTTTTTACATATTGTATCATTTAATGCCTCCCCTGGCATTAAATCAATTAATTCCCGTGTTCGCCCCTTGGGGTAATATTTCTATATGGAACTAAGGTGTGTCCAGTTCTATCATCGTTTAATTTTTTTTTAATTTAATTTTTATATAAATGGAAATCGTAATTGCGGGACCAAAACATATACATTTTGCCAAACAAATAAGTGAATGTATAGACGATTCAGCTAAAGTAAGAGGAACTGGAATAGCCAGAAGATCCCCTGAGTATATTATTGAAAAAATGAAGCTAAAAACAGCTGTAATTGCACTCTGTAATAATGAATTTGCTGGTTTTTGCTATATAGAAGTTTGGGGGAAAGGAAAATATGTTGCTCATTCTGGATTGATTGTTTCTCCAAATTATAGAGGGAAAGGATTAGCAAAATTGATAAAAAGAAAAGTTTTTAACTTATCTAAAGATATATTTCCTAATGCAAAGATATTTGGAATAACAACAGGAATGGCCGTTATGAATATTAATTATGAACTTGGTTATAAACCAGTACCCTTTTCTAAATTAACTGATGATACTGAATTTTGGAAAGGATGTCAAACTTGCAAAAATTATGACATTCTAACTAGGACAGAAAAAACGATGTGTTTGTGCACTGGAATGTTATGTGAACCATAGAATAAATTGAATGAACATTAAATATTGATAAATGAAAAAATTAGTTTTAGCATATAGTGGCGGCCTAGATACATCATATTGTCTTAAAAAACTTTCAAATGAAGGTTTTGATGTGCATGCGATTAGTATTAATACTGGTGGTTTTGATGAAAAAGAAGTTTTAATTCAAAAACAAAAAGCAATGGGAATGGGTGCAAAAAAATTTAAATCTATTGATGCTACTGATAAATTTTATAAAAAAATAATCAAGTTTTTGATCTTTGGGAATATATTAAAAAATAACACTTATCCCCTTTCAGTTAGTTCGGAAAGAATAATACAAGCGGTTGAAATTGTTAACTATGCTAAAAAAATTAATGCGAATTATATAGCTCACGGGAGTACTGGTGCAGGAAATGACCAGGTAAGATTTGATATGATTTTCCAAGTAATTGCTCCAGACATTAAAATTATTACTCCTATAAGAGATAATAAAGTATCTAGAGAAGATGAAATTAAGTTTTTAAAGTCTTCTGGTATTAATCTATCATGGGAAAAAGCAAAATATTCAATTAATAAAGGTTTATGGGGTACAAGTGTAGGAGGTAGTGAAACTCTTACTTCAGATAAACCATTACCAGATAAAGCCTATCCAAATAAATTAATTAACAAAACTTCTGAAAAAATTGTATTAACTTTTTTAAAAGGAGAGCTTATTAAATTAAATGGGGAAAAAAATTCACCTGTTAACATAATTAAGTCTATTCAAAAAATTGCTGAAAAGTTTGCAATTGGAAGAGACATTCATGTTGGTGATACAATTATAGGAATTAAAGGGAGAGTTGGTTTTGAAGCTGCAGCTCCTATGATAATAATAAAAGCTCACCATTTATTAGAGAAACATACTTTATCAAAATGGCAACAATTTCAAAAAGAGCAATTATCTAATTTTTATGGGATGTTACTTCATGAAGGGCAGTATCTTGATGAGGTAATGAGAAATATTGAATCCTTTCTTGAAAATAGTCAATCTAAAGTAAATGGAGAGGTTTATATTAATCTACTTCCGTTTAGATTTGAATTAGATGGCATTAAGTCTCCAAATGATTTAATGAATGATGATTTTGGAAGTTATGGGGAAATAAATAAAAGCTGGTCAGCAGACGAGGCAAAAGGATTTATCAAAATATCAAGTATATCAAATAAAATTTATTACCAAACTAATATTAAAGATAAGAAATGAAAAAAGCGGGAATAATTGGAGGATCTGGATATACTGGAGGTGAATTAATAAGAATTATTTTAAATCATCCTAAAATTAAACTAGAGTTTGTCTATAGTTCAACAAGAGCAGGATCACTATTGAGTGATAAGCATAATGATTTGTTAGGGGTTACAGATATTAAATTCACCGATGTAATTAATGAATCAGTTGATATCGTTTTCTTGTGCCTTGGGCATGGAAACTCTAAAACATTTTTAAAAAATAATAATTTTTCTAAAAAAACTATAATTATTGATTTAAGTAACGATTTTAGATTAAATAATGATAATGAATTTTCAAACAAGCATTTCACATATGGGCTTCCTGAATTTCAAAAATCCAAAATTAAAAAATCAACCAATATTGCAAATCCAGGATGTTTTGCAACATCAATCCAATTAGCATTATTACCACTTTCAAATAAAAATATGATTCAAAATTCTGTTCATGTAAATTCAATAACTGGAAGTACAGGTGCAGGAGTTGGATTATCTGATACTTCACATTTTAGTTGGAGAAATAATAATATATCTTGGTATAAAGCATTTAATCACCAGCATTTAGATGAAATAAAAGAAACATTAAATTCTTTCCAAAATAGAAAAATTAAAATATATTTTATTCCACAAAGAGGTAATTTTACAAGAGGTATTTTTACTACTTGTTATACTAATTTTGATGGAACTATTAATGAAGCAAAAGAATTATATTCAAATTATTATAAGGATCATCCATTTACAACTATTTCTGAAAATGAAATATCTTTAAAGCAAGTTATAAATACAAACAACTGCTTTATACATCTTTATAAATATGAAGGTTTATTATTAATAACCTCTATAATTGATAATCTCATAAAAGGAGCCTCTGGACAAGCAATCCAGAATGTAAATTTAATTATGGGATGGAATGAAAATTTAGGATTGAATTTAAAAGGATCAATTTTTTAATAAATTAATATTATGAAAATAGCAATAATAGGTACAGGAAATCTAGGATTAAGTATAGCCAAGGGACTGATAATAAACAATACAATCACTTCACTTTATTTAACAAAAAAGAATATTGATACAATTGATGATTGGAAAGAATACAATAATGTAAAAATTTCAATTGATAACAAAGAAGCTGTAAAAAAATCTGACATATTAATTTTCTCTGTTCAACCAGACCAATTTGAGGAGATACTATATGAAATAAAAAATCTATTAAACGAAAAACATGTACTAATTTCAACAATAACTGGGTTTCATATAAAGAGAATAGAATCAATAATTGGTGATAAATTTCCAATTATTAGAAGCATGCCAAATACTGCTATTTCAGTAAGAAAATCTATGACATGCCTATGTAGTAATATAGTTGGTAAAAAAAGAATCGATATTGCTGTTGCTATTTTTAACGGATTAGGAAATACAATTCTTATTAATGAAAAGGACATGCAAGCAGCTACTGTTATTTGTGCAAGTGGAATTGCTTTTTGGATGAGAATAATTAGAGCTATGACTCAAGGTGGTGTTCAACTTGGATTTGATGCTAAAGAAGCTATGAAAATGTCAATGTTCACTGCACTAGGTGCATCAAGTTTACTTATCGATAATAAAACACATCCTGAACAAGAAATAGATAAAGTTACCACTCCAAATGGATGTACAATAGCTGGACTAAATGAAATGGAACACAATGGTTTAAGTTCATCATTAATACAAGGGCTAGTTGAATCGTTCGAAAAAATAAATGAAATTTCAAAAAATTATAAAAAATGAATCTTTTTGATGTATACCCATTATATAATGTCACACCTACAAAGGCTAATGGCATGTATATTTATGATGACAAAAATGAAAAATTTTTAGATTTATATGGAGGACATGCTGTAATATCTATAGGGCATGGCAATCCATATTATATTAAAAAATTAACTGAGCAAATGAAAAAAATTAGTTTTTATTCTAATGCTATACAAAACCCTCTCCAAAAAGAACTTGCTAAGAAATTAACACAATATTCTAAATGTGAGGACTATAATTTATTTATGTGTAGTTCAGGAGCTGAAGCCATTGAAAATGCTTTGAAACTAGCTTCTTTTTATAACAAAAAAAGTAGAGTTATTGCTTTTAAAAATTCTTTTCATGGAAGAACAAGTGCTGCAGTTGCTGTAACAGATAATCCTAAAATAATTTCACCTCTAAATGCTCAACAAAAAGTTAGTTTCATCAAATTCAATAATATTTATGAATTAGAGTTTGAGCTTAAAAAAGGAGACGTTTCCTCAATAATTTTTGAATCTATTCAAGGTGTTGGAGGACTAGATCAACCTGAGGAAAAGTTTATAAAAGAAATGTGTTTGCTAAGTAAAAAATACAATGTTTGCGTAATTGCCGATGAAGTTCAATCAGGATTTGGAAGATCTGGTGACTTTTTTGCCTTTCAAAAATTTAATATTAAACCTGACATTATTACAATTGCAAAGGGAATGGGTAATGGTTTCCCAGTTGGTGGAATCCTTGTAAATCATAAGATAAAGGCAGAATATGGAATGCTTGGGACCACTTATGGAGGCAATCATTTGGCTTGTGTTGCTACTCTTGCAGTATTAAATGAATTGAAAGAAAACAAATTACAAGAAAATGCTTTAAAAATTGGTGAATATTTTAAATCAAAACTTGAGAAAATTAAAGAAATAATCAAAATTAAAGGAAGAGGTTTAATGCTTGGAATTGAGTTTGATTTTAATGTAAGTGAACTAAGAAAAAATTTAATATACAAACAAAAAATATTTACAGGAGGAAGTAGTAATAAAAATTTAATAAGAATTTTACCACCATTAATAATAAATAAAAATCAAGTGGATGTTTTTTTAAAATCACTAATAATAGAATTAAAAAATGAAAAACTTTATAACTCTTAAAGATTTACCAAATTTTGACGAATGTGTTAAGCAAGCAATGAGGTTTAAAAAGAATCCTCTTTCTTGTAAGCATATTGGAGAGGGAAAAACAATTGGTATGTTGTTTTTTAATCCCAGTTTGAGAACAAGACTAAGCACGCAACTTGCTGCTCAAAACTTAGGATTGAAAACTATGATCATGAATTTTACAAATGAAGCTTGGGCACTTGAATTTGAAGATGGTATTGAAATGAGAGGTATAAGATCAGAACATGTTAAAGAAGCAGCAGCAGTTGTTTCTCAATATTGTGACATGATTGCAATTAGAGCATTTGCTTCATTAACTAATAAAGACCAAGATGAATCTGAAGTTGTAATAAAAAGCTTTTCAAAATACTCTAATAAACCCATTATTAACATGGAATCTGCAACAAGTCATCCATTTCAAGCATTAGCAGATGCAATGACAATTAAGGAAAATATAACTTCACATAAGCCAAAAATTGTTCTTACTTGGGCACCACACCCAAAAGCGCTTCCTCATGCGGTTGGAAATTCTTTCACTCGAATGATTGATTATTTTGATGCAAATTATGTAATTACTCAACCCAAAGGATATGAATTAGATAAAAGAATAACTAAAAATGCAACTGTAACTTATGATCAAGAAAAAGCTCTTGAAGGTGCTGATTTTGTTTATGCTAAAAACTGGGCTTCATACAGCCAATATGGTAAAATATTAAGGACTGATAAAAAATGGATGCTTACAAAAGATAAAATGTCTCTGACAAATAATGCAAAATTTATGCATTGTCTTCCTATTAGAAGGAATATTGTGGTTTCAGATGATGTTTTAGATAATAACAATTCATTAGTCATTGAACAAGCAAATAATAGAACTTTCGCTGCACAATCAGTTTTAAAAACATTATTAAATAATGGATAAGATAAATGTTGTAAAAATTGGAGGATCATTAATTAATGATGAAAAATCATTGAATAAATTTATAATTCAATTTGATTCTTTAGAGGGTAAGAAAATTTTAATTCATGGAGGTGGAAAAGAAGCTAATTTATGGTTAAAAAAGTTAGGTATACCTGTGAAAATGAACAAAGGTAGAAGAATTACTGATTCTAAAACTTTAGATGTAATTACTGCAATATATGGAGGGCTAATTAATAAAGCTATAACCTCTAAATTTCAAAAAATAAAAGACAATTATATTGGTTTAAGTGGTATCGATGGTAATTTAATTTATTCAAAAAAAAGAGATAAAAAAGAAACTGATTACGGATTTGTTGGTGACATTATTAAAATTAATACTGATTTAATATTAAATTTAATTCATAAAGATTATATCCCAATAATATGTCCATTAAGTCATAATAAAAATGGCCAAATACTAAATGTTAATGCTGACACTGTATCAACTGAGATAGCAATTGAATTATCTAAAAAATTTGAAGTTAATTCATACTTCTGTTTTGAAATGAAAGGTGTAATGGGAAATATAAAAGAACCAAATTCATTAATTGAAAGGATAGACATGAAAATTTATAAATCACTTTTAAATAATAATATTGTATCTGACGGAATGATACCAAAAATTGAAAATGCTTTTTATGGGTTGCAAAATGGTATAAAAAACATATTTATAGGTTCACCAGAAATGATTTCTGGTGAAACTAAGTTTACAAAAATTGTTTTATAACTATGAGAGAAAAGTTGAAAAATAGTGCGATCTCCTTATTAAAGGATCTCATATCTATTAAATCATTTTCAAGCGAAGAGGACCATACGGCCTCAAGAATTGAAAAATGGTTTAATGATAATCATATAAAATGTTCAAGACAAAATAACAATGTATATGCTGTCAATAAAAATTTTCATAAAAATAAACCAACATTACTTTTAAATTCTCATCATGATACAGTTTTTCCAAACAAAGCATATACAAAAGATCCTTTTAATCCTGTTGTAGAAAATGGAAAACTCTTTGGTTTGGGAAGTAATGATGCTGGGGGCTCACTAGTATCCTTGATGTCATTATTTACATTTTTTTATAATCATCAAAATCTAAAATACAATATAATAATTGCTGCTACTGCTGAAGAAGAAAGTTCAGGTAATCTTGGTCTAAATAGTTTATTAGATGTACTTCCTGAAATTGATCTTGCAATCGTTGGTGAACCAACTGAAATGCATTTAGCAGTTGCAGAGAAAGGCTTAATTGTAATTGACGCAAAAATTAAAGGTACTCCAAGTCATGCAGCACATCAAAACAAAAACAGTGCTGTTGATAAAATTCCAGAAATTTTAAATTGGTTTAATAAATTTAAATTTGAAAAAATCTCAAAAATTCTTGGACCAGTAAAACTAACAATAACTCAAATTAATGCTGGAAAACAGCATAATGTAGTTCCTTCAGAGGTGGAAATTGTAATTGATATAAGAGTTAATGATTGTTATACAAATAATGAAATTTTAAATTTATTGAAAAAAAATGCCCCTTGCGAAATAAAAGCAAGATCTTTAGATTTAAATTCCTCATCTATTTCAATTGATCATGAAATAGTTAAGGCTGGTAAAAATCTTGGCAGAAAAATATATGGATCTCCTACTCTTTCTGATCAAGCTAAATTAAATTGCCCATCAATAAAATTAGGGCCTGGAGATTCAACTAGATCTCATACTGCAAATGAATATATACTAATAAAAGAAATTGAAGATGGAATAGATTTATATATTGATTTACTTAATAAAATTTTATAAAAAAATTAAATAATGAAACTTTGGAATAAAGATGGTAATTCAAATAATAAAGTTGACAATTTTACTGTTGGGGAGGATAGAAAAAATGACCTGGAAATAGCAAAGTATGATTGTATAGCCTCAATTTCTCACGCAAAAATGTTGAACAAAATTGGCATTTTAGATTCACAAGAATTGAAAAAAATTAAATCTGTTTTAAATAAAATAAAAGATGACGCTGAAAAAGGTAGTTTAGAAATTGAAAATGAATTTGAAGATATTCATTCTAAAATTGAGTTTGTTTTAGTTGATAAGTTAGGAGAAATCGGCAAAAAAATTCATACCGGAAGATCAAGAAATGATCAGGTATTAGTAGCAATGCACTTATTTTTACTAGATTCATTAAATGATATAAAAAGTCTAGTCGTTTCTCTATTTGATGTATTAATGAAATTATCTAATTCACATAAAGATAAGTTAATGCCTGGTTATACTCATTTACAAGTTGCTATGCCGTCTTCTTTTGGCTTATGGTTTTCTGCTTATGCAGAATCACTTATTGATGATATTATTTTTATAAACTCTGCAATAAAAGTTTTAGATCAAAATCCATTAGGAAGTGCAGCAGGATTTGGTTCATCATTTAATATTGATAGAAATTTTACTACCAAAGACCTTGGTTTTAAGTTCCTTAAGATTAATTCAATTTCGGCTCAAATGAATAGAGGCAAAATTGAAAAATCCACATCAATATGCCTTAGTATGATTGCCTCAACTATTTCAAAGTTATCAATGGACATTTGTTTGTATATGGGACAAGATTATAATTTTATTTCTTTTCCTAAAGAGCTGACTACAGGTTCAAGTATAATGCCTCACAAAAAAAATCCTGATATTTTTGAAATAATAAGAGGAAAATCAAATTTAATTCAAAGTTTACCAAATCAATTTATAATTCTCACATCTAACCTTCCAAGTGGTTATCATAGAGAGTTTCAATTAACTAAAGGACCAATTATAAATGGAATAAAAGAATTAAAAAGTTGTATAAAAATGATGATTGATACTTTACCCAAGATAATTGTGTCAGATAAAATAATTAATCAGGATAAATATAAATATGTTTATACTGTAGACACAATTAACAATAAAGTCCAAAAAGGTGAAAGCTTCAGAAATGCA
>CESO01091802.1_pt1 | contig 10487 bp, 9 predicted proteins | sample 356341 | NCBI WGS metagenome assembly CESO01 (sample SAMEA2621812, study PRJEB7988) | marine metagenome | biome: marine biome (ENVO:00000447); feature: deep chlorophyll maximum layer (ENVO:xxxxxxxx); material: "saline water (ENVO:00002010), including plankton (ENVO:xxxxxxxx)" | depth 35 m
GGGTCATGCTCTCACACCCGCTACCCGTCTTTGGCTTGGTGAGCCATTACCTCACCAACAACCTGATAGGACATTCCCCGCTCTCTTGGCGCCCGAAGGCTTTGGTCCGGAGACATTATCGAGTATTACTCCCAGTTTCCCGGGGCTATCCTCGACCTAGAGGTACGTAGGAATGTATTCCTAGCCCTTTCGCCACTTCATATACCCCCGAAGGGGTTTTCATCGTTCGACTTGCATGTTTTAGCCATGCCGCCAGCGTTCAATCTGAGCCAGTATCAAACTCTTCAATTGAAAAATGAACGCCACCCCGAGGGGCAGCGAAATCTTCTTACGAAGACAAGAACTGGCGCCCTGGAAACGGAATCATCCATAAATGGAATCAACGGAGACCAGGGCGGTCATTTCATCGACACGAGGCCGATGTCAGTTGGACGGCTAAGTCCCAACTGATAAGTTTTCGAACATCACTACCTCGCCAACCGGGAAGGCTGGCGAGTTGTCTTAAATTGACATTTGCATCACAAGGATGTTCGAGGATGATCAGCTGTGAACCTGATCACCCACGGTTTTTCACCTTACAGACATACGTGTGTGAACACCTATGCTGCAAAGTCACATCCTCGCGGCTTGTCATCCAACTGTTCACTTTTCAAGGAGCTCGGTCTGTTCTGCCCAGTCTCTGACGAGTTGTCATCAACCATGCCGAACAATGCCACACGACCGACGATACGCCGGGCGATATGGCAAGTCGGTGATTGTACCTTCAACGCATAGGTTGTCAACCTCCTGAAACACTCCATCTGGAGTTTCTCCATCTTATCTTTCAGATGTGCTCCAAATTTCGGTTCGTGGACACTGCCAGAACAGCCGCATGGACCGAAACAGGTTCAAGCTGCCTTAGAGCCCCACCAGCGACCATCATCGATCGGCCTGTGGTCAGTACATCATCCACCAGCAGGACCGATTTACCCTTAAAACAAGGCAAACGACGAGCAAACCCACCAAAGCCACGACGACGAATCCAAATGTCACCGTGGCTGGCCCTTTCACGATTAGTCCGAGAAAGACCCGCCTGAGGCAAACCAGGCCCCTTTTTAAGTGGCTGGATCACCTTGATGCCAAGACGTCTGGCCAAGGAATGGGCGATCAAACTGGCATGGTCAACCCTCCTGTCGATCTTTCGCCAGAAGGGCATGGGCATCGCAACAGCTATCCAATGCTCCGAATCAAAGCCTTTCTGAAATTGCTTTTCAGCCGCCAGAGCCAGATGCATGCCCAGAACGTCCGCAAGCTCACCTCTGGCCTGATATTTCAAGGCTCGAATGCCCTCTGCCAGCAGCCCCTCAAATGGCCCCAGTGTGATGACGCCATCCAGAATGCCGGGTGCACCTCGACAGGACCCACAACCCGACGTGGTGGCTTCTCCTGCCCCGACAGGCTGACCACATCGCACACAACGTTCCCAGCCTGCCTCCAGAGAGCGGATATGCGACATATCCGTGACTGAAGGACGAGCCAGCCCGATCAGGCCCTCGATGATTCTGTCCAGACCCCCCTTCCCATGGCGATTCGCGTTCACTTGATTTGAATTCATCCACCTATGTTCAACGAGACTGAACCGTGCCTGCTTCAGAAGGCCTTATTGGCCTTTGATTCCAATTGGATACGCAATGCCCATGTGCATGATGATGGCTGATCGAGCTGCATGCGAAACTCGGTTGCCAACGTTATGTTGGCTCGTGATGTCTCAGCTCGGCGACAAGAACGACAAGCTGGAAGCCTGGCAGTACCTGATTCATGAGAAGGGTCGACCTCTCATGACCGCATCACGTGGATGCAGCCCCGGGGATGTCACTGGAATCAGCAAGCTCAGAAAACAGTGGACCGCCAATCAGGTGTCCGCCGCACTCGAACTGCAGGAAGCCCGCAGACGAGCGGTCGACAAGTTCGAACATCCCGATCAACTGATCGCTGATCGAGTGGGTGTCGAGCAGTCGACCGGGACGCATATCGCTCGTTACAAGGCACGCCGTTTTCATGATTCAGGCATTCGACGGATCAGCGATCTGTGCTGTGGAATCGGTGGTGATTCCATGCAATTCGCCGCGATCATGGAGACAACCGCCATCGACATGGATCCCGTCAAGGCCTGGATGACAGGCGAAAATGCGCATTGCCGAACCGTGTGCGCAGATGTCATGGACCTCTCCATCGAGAGTGATGCCATTCACATCGATCCCGCAAGACGTGATCCAGGCAGTGGCCAGCGAACCCACGAACCGGCACGGTGGTCACCTGACGAGGTGGCGATTCGATCACTTCTTGAGAAGTATCCGAACGCCTCCGTGAAGATGGGGCCAGGTATCGATACGAGAAACTTCTCTCTGGAATCCGCCGGAAGCGAACTCGAATTCATCAGCATGAATGGCCAACTGAAACAAGCCGTCCTCTGGACCGGCAAGCTCGCACGAGGGTCCCGACGAGCAACTCTATGTTCCAACGAGGACATCCTGACTCTTCATTCGGACATGCCCGAGCCTGCCCCTGTCAAAGAGCCATGCTGGGTCGATTCATGGCTTCACGTGCCGGATCCATCCGTCGAAAGAGCGCGACTACTTGGACTACTCTGCCGGGAATGGCATCTTGCAGAACCCTGCGAGGGCCTTGGACTGCTTGTAGGCGACGACATGGCCAGCTCCCCCTGGTTGACGCCCTATCAGGTCGTCGATCAGGTTCCGTGGAGAATCGATCGGATCAAGGACTGGCTCAGACATCATGATGCCGGACAGGTTGAAATCAGAACTCGCGGCAAAGCGGTCGATGACGTCGACAGACTTCGTTCGGAGTTCAGTGGTGATGGAAACCGCCCCTGGACAGTCTTCGGATTGAGGCTTGGTCATTCCAAAGTCGCGGTCATGACACACCCCAGAAGCCAGGCGCATCCACAGCCATGATCAGGCTGCTGCCGCTGATGATTCCAAACCCACCAATGCCAGTTGCATGACGGCCTCCCGACCGATCTCACGAGGATTCCCGACTACCCGAGCGAGCTCTCCCGGCTCCATCTGAAGATCACCAGCACATTCAGTCAGAAGCGATGCCGCCAGGCCATCCAGAGAGCGACGGGCATCCATATGCCCGGTGCCAAACCCCAGTCGGTGAGCCAATCGTCTGCGATGGGCCTCTGAGCAGGCCTCAAGCCAACCAAGAACGATGTTTCCTGCAACCATAAATGGCCCTCCTGGCCTTGTGAGCGTCATTCGAGTTCCAGAGAAGCCGAATGTGGCTCTCTGAGGCGGTCTTACGGGCTTCCTACCCGGGAAGATCGCTCTTCTGCCGGACAATGCCGCTGCGAACCCCCGCTTTTCAGTGACTCAGCGGGATTCTCGAATAAATGAGGATAAATCCAGAGTAACCGAAAAGAACCCTACGACCGACGGTTGTCTCCTTTGTTACCCGGTCCGGAATTCAACTCCGGCCAGATCCTCGAAAGGATGAAACGTGCCTCAAGCAACATCAACCGGACAGATACTCGACCTCTTCGAGAAGCACTACGAGGATCTTTATTGTCATCTTCGACGGTTTACGACCCCACGAGAAACAGAACAGCTCTGTCGCGAAACATTCAATGAACTGGTCTCCGATGATTCCATCGAGACGGCCCTACCCACTCGCGAACACCTCTTCGAGGTCTCGGAAAAACTTCTTCGCGAACGATACAGACCGTTGAGACGTATCGCGGAGGCTATCAGGCGTCTGAACAGCCAGAAAGAATGGAACCCAAGAAAGGAACAGAAACAAGGGAGCGGTCGGGCACCGGTTGCCACCCGACTCCTTCGAAAGATGGAACGTGAAATGAAACAACTACCGAGCGATCTTCGTCAGGCATTGATACTGCTAATTGGTCAGCAGTTGCCCGCTGAAGAAGCGTCCATGCGCATGGGAGTCTCGGAAGAACTTATAGACAAGTGGGCTACACACGGCCTGCGCCGATTGACACAACGGATGTACAGCCATGGGAACTAAAATCGAAAACAATATGATTGATCCACAAATACAACACGAAGCAGCGTGTAGCAAGATTCGCGTACGCGAGCATCTTCTACGCACGATCGAAGAAAGCAACTGCGAACTTGATCTGACCATCGAATCCGAATGGTCCGAGATGTCGCACTCAGGAGAATTCGAAGCGATTCTTGCCTGAATACACATGTCTCCCCCCCGATGTCCCCGGTTCACGCCAACCAGGGAATCAAGCAAAAGCCCCCCGTAGCCTCGTGGCTGCGGGGGGCGATTCATTCGATCGGGGATGGTTCAACTACCTATTCGGAAGCCATTCGACGCAGGACCGTGTGAAGGATCCCGCCGTTCTTGAGATACTGTATCTCCACAGGCGTGTCGGCACGAACCATCACCTTGAAACGCTTCTGCCCATCATCTCCATGGGCAATCACCTCGATCTCCTGCCTTGGCTCAAGGGAGTCGTCCACCGAGATGGAGAACGACTCGCTTCCATTGAGCCCGATCGAGTCAGCTGATTCCCCCGAAGAATATTCCAGGGGAAGCACGCCCATTCCGATCAGATTCGATCTGTGGATTCGCTCATAGGATTCGGCGATGACTGCTCGGACACCCAGCAGATAGGTCCCTTTCGCGGCCCAGTCCCGCGACGAACCCATGCCGTAGTCCTTGCCCGCCAGAACGACGAGCGGGGTTCCATCCCTCTGATAGCTGCAACTGGCTTCGTAGATCGACTTGACCTGTCCATCCGTGAAGTCCATGGTCCATCCACCCTCCGTACCCGGTGCAAGCTGATTGCGCACTCGGACATTGCCAAAGGTGCCGCGAACCATGATGAGGTCGTTGCCACGACGTGAGCCGAAGCTGTTGAACATCTCCGGTGAGACGCCATGCTCCTGCAACCACAGCCCCGCTGGCGAATCCGTTCCGATCGCTCCCGCCGGTGATATGTGATCCGTGGTGACCGAATCCCCGAGCTTGCAGAGCACACGAGCCGATTCGATGCTGTGGATCCCCGGCGGTTCAACACCCATGTCCTGGAAGAACGGCGGATTGTGGATGTAGGTACTGTCATCGGACCATTCGAACAGTGCGCCACCGCTTGTCGGAATCGCCTGCCATTCGGAGGATCCCTTGAATACGTCGGCGTACTGCTCTGTGAATTCCTTTCGGGTGACAGAGGAGGACACGATGGAGTCGACTTCGGCCTGCGTCGGCCAGATGTCGGACAGGTAGACCGGCTCTCCGGACTGGTTCTCCCCGATTGCCTCGACTTCGAAATCGATGTCTATCCTGCCAGCCAGCGCATAGGCCACGACCAGCGGTGGCGAGGCCAGATAGTTGGCACGAACATCGGGACTGATACGGCCTTCGAAGTTGCGGTTGCCACTCAGAACGGCCGCGGCCACGAGATCATTCTCGTTGATGCCCTCATGAATCGGATCGGGCAGTGGCCCCGAGTTGCCGATGCAGGTCGTGCATCCGTAACCGACGAGATAGAACCCGGCCGCCTCCAGATCCGGCATCAGCTCCGCCCTGTTGAGATATTCCGTCACGACTGTCGAACCGGGTGCCAACGAGGTCTTCACCCATGGCTTCCTCGTGAGCCCAAGTGCACTGGCCTTGCGAGCGACCAACCCGGCCGCCACCATCACATCGGGGTTGCTGGTGTTGGTGCATGAGGTGATCGCCGCGATGACCACGCTTCCATCGTGAAGCTCGAAGGTCTCACCTTCAGATGTGACCGTCGCAGGCTGCGCGAGAACCGCCGTTCCGCCTTCACCGGAATCCCGACCGAGGGTTCCAGTCAGATCCCGGTCCCATGTGGACTTCATGTCCTTGAGATCGATTCGATCCTGAGGTCGCTTGGGGCCGGCCATCGCAGGGGATACATCTCCAAGATCCAGTTCGACGACGGCGGTGTATTTCACATCCCTGTTTGGATCATGCCACAGCCCCTGGACTCGGCAGTACTGCTCGACCGTCTCGACCAGCGCCTCATCACGTCCTGTGAGCCTCATGTATTCGATTGTCCGTTCATCGACCGGGAAGTATCCCATCGTCGCACCGTATTCGGGCGCCATGTTCGCGATGGTCGCCCGGTTGGCCAGTGGCATGGTTTCCAGCCCGGGGCCGAAGAACTCCACGAATTTGCCTACGACACCATGTTCACGAAGCATCTCGGTGACTCTCAGAACAAGATCCGTGGCGGTGCAACCCTCTGCCAGGGTGCCTTTCATCTTGAATCCGACCACCTCCGGAAGAAGCATGAAGATCGGCTGACCGAGCATGCAGGCCTCTGCCTCGATGCCGCCAACGCCCCATCCGAGGACGCCCAGACCGTTGATCATCGTGGTATGGGAATCGGTACCCACCAGACTATCGGGATACAGCCATGTGCCATCATCCCAGCAGACCTTGGCGAGGTACTCCAGATTGACCTGATGGACGATACCCGTCGCCGGCGGTACCACCCGGAAATTCTCGAAGGCCGACTGCCCCCACTTCAGGAAGGTATAGCGTTCGTTGTTTCTGGCGAATTCCTTCTCGGCGTTGATGGTCAATGCCACACCGGAATTGAAAGCGTCCACCTGTACGGAGTGATCGATCACGAGATCACATGGAACCAGTGGATTGACCTTGGCGGCATTGGATTCATCACCGGTCATATCGACGATTGCCGATCGCATGGCAGCCAGATCGACCATGGCGGGAACACCGGTGAAATCCTGAAGGACAACCCGGCTTGGATTGAACGGAATCTCATTGGCCTCGACACGGGTGGCGTCATAGGCCCCCAGCGTCTTGATGGCTTCCGGAGTCACTACGGAACCATCACAGGTTCTCAGGCAGGACTCGAGCAGAATTCTGATGCTGTAGGGCATCGAAGACAGTCCTGGAGCCATCTCATCCAGAGCATCCAGAGAGGCGATCTGGCGCTTACCCAGAGGGGTATCCAGCTCACGAAAGGCACCGAACACGTCATTTGCAGACGTCGACATCATCGAACTCCTCATCAATTGCTTTAAAAAGGCATTCTACCGGAGAGTGAGCGATTCAGGGGGATCAATCATCACTGCCCCCATTCACTGCGATCCAGCATCCTCATCTGGGCCTTGGGGCCTCTTACGACATGATTGGCAGGCACTGACTGGGTCAAGAACACGCCACCGTTGACCGTGGTCCCCTGCCCGATGTGCGTATCCGCTCCGAGAATCGTCGCCCCCGCATAGACCGTCACATGATCCTCGAGAGTCGGATGACGCTTGACACCTCGTCGCAGACGCCCAGCCTCATCCACGGGAAAGCTCTTGGCGCCCAACGTCACCCCCTGATAGATCTTGCAATTGGACCCGATGTGGGTCGTCTCGCCGATGACGACACCTGTGCCATGATCGACGAAGAAGGACTCACCGATCGTGGCTCCGGGATGGATGTCTATACCCGTCTTGGAATGGGCGTGCTCATGCAGCATTCTGGGTATCAGCGGCACACCCAATCCATGCAGGGCATGGGCAAGGCGGTGAACCGTGATGGCGTAGATACCCGGATAGCAAATCACCGCTTCATCCGTATGGGTCGCAGCCGGATCACCGTCGTAGGCAGCCTGCACATCCAGACTCAATAGTCGGCGTATCTCGGGCAACTGATCGATGAAGTCTCGAATGATTCGATCTGCCTCCTCGTGAGATCGGCTGACCTCACCTCCATGACTTGTGGCATCGGCATATCGAATCGCCCCAGCCACCTGGGCCCGTAGATCATTGACGACTTCAAGCAGGAGAGTAGACACATGTGATCTCAACTCGTCCTCGGAGAGCTCGCGTGGGCCATGGAATCCGGGAAAGAGAATCTCCTGCAGACGCTCCAGGATCCAGAGGACCGTCCCTTCATCGGGGAGAAAAGGCATGAAGAGATGCCGTAGTCGCTCATCCTCCATGATCGAACCGGTCAGTTCATGGCTCACACGATCCAGATGCGATTGCAGCTCGAGCGCATCGGAGTTCTTGTTGTTTTCATCGCTACTGCTCATTCGATGTCACTTCTGCTCATTGGACTTGTGGACAGGATACCTGCCCGGATCAGGAGTCGGGAACCATGGGAATGGGATTTGGAATGGAATCGATCACGCCGACCTCCTTGAGACGACTCGCCATCTCGGCCATATTGTCGTCGAGATAGTCGATCAGCTTGTCATCCGATTTTTCTCGCCAGCCATAGGCTCGAAGTTCGTTGCGAATGTTGGCGGGATCCTCCCCCTTGACCAGCAGTCTATAGAAAGTCACGGCCACGCCTGTTCGATAGGCCCCGGCTGCGCAATGAACCAGAACCTGTTGCCCCGAATCCGACACGTCCTTGATCTTCTTCACGGCCGTGACATAGTGATCGAGACTACCAGTCCCGTCCCCGACGAGTTCAAGCTGGACCATCTCGATACCGAGTCGGTCGGCAACCGCTCGCTCGGATACATGATCCGGATGATCGGATTCGTGCGGACGAAGACAGACGATCACATCGACACCGTTCTCCCTCAGCGTCTCCTCGACGAGATCACGATGCAATTGACCACTTCTGTAGATGGATCCCGGCACCACTTCACCCCACCTCTTCGGGAAGAATCGATGACGGTTCTCGGCCCACCACCAGATGGAGCAGCCGATCAGGGCGGCGGTGATCACGATGATGATGCCGGGCTTTGGATCAAATGGCTTGCTGGTCATGCGGGCAAGGTAACAGGGATTCAGCACGAACCCCAGAAGATGATGAGGTACAGAACGTCCACGGCATCGACTGTTCCCGAGGAATCCAGATCACCGATGCAGGCGTCCGAACAGCCCCATTCAAACGAAATCAATGCCAACAGATCGTCCACATCCACCTTCCCGTCGAGATCGATGTCGCCTGGACACAATGAACACTCGTCAGGAAGCCCATCTCCATCGAGATCCGGACTGCTGCCCAGAATCACATCCGTGACGTCCCATTGTCCATTTTCGTTGCAGTCGGTCTTGATGGCATCCCAGGCCACGGAGAACGATTCCAGATCGTCCAGATCAATCTCCCCATCGGCATCATGATCATGGATGGAACATGACTCGTCGGGAGTGACCTTCAGTCCGAAGCAGTCCGCAAAGCCATCAAGCTCCGAGATCAGATCGAACCGGTCCACAAGTCCATTCCTATCGACATCGAATGGCCGACGCCCCAGAGAGGCGAGAAACGTCAGAAGATCCTGCTGACGATCGGGTGCGAGGGAATTGAAGGACTGGACCGATTCCAACGCCTGTGAACCCTTGGAGCCATGCGCCGAGATGGCACAGGACAAACGTTCCTCGATGTCCAGCTGTGCACATCTACCGTCGTGCCAGGATGCCGGCTGGGACGAAAGACCCCAGAGTGGTGTCGTCTTCATCCACCATTCCTCGGCCTGTCCCTCCTGAATGCCATCGCCCGCGGCTCCCATGTCGTGGAGCAGGAAATCGGAATATGGCTGTATGGATTTCCCACGCAAGGCCTCTTCCAGTTCCCTGGATTCCGAAGTCGTGAAGTGCGGTGTATGACAGGTCGTACATCCGATCTCCGCCATGATCAGTTCCCCCCGCATTCCGGAAATGGGAGCACGAGGCGGTGGAGCCATGAATCTCTGGAAATCAGAAATGGAATACAGATAGTCGAATCCCTCCACGTCGACACCGGTTTCAGGATCAGCCACTTCATCGCATTGCGCCAGCTGTTCAAGATCACCATTCGGGGGAGGCTCGTTGGGAACCAGCCAGGTCGTCACACCCATTTCATCCGATGCGGCCTTGGCCGAAAAGGCGAGGATGGTCGCCTCCTGCGCCTTCCATCCGAATCTTCCGATGCGAGGCTTGGCCCCTGCTGGATCCTCGATCGATTCGACCCAGTGCACGATACCTCTGAGATCCGGAGGCTGCAGTGCCTGTATCTCGAGAATATCGTCGGTCCTGATGGACTCGATCAGACCGTAGCCACCTGAACCGAGGGTTATGCGCAAGGACGAGTGGTTGACATCGGCCGGTATTTCCTCGGCGCACTCCTGATCATCGACGACGAGAACATGCTGCCAGAGCGTGTCCCCAAGAGGATCAAGAGGTTGAAACTCACCGGATGAATCCATGAATCCAAATCGAGTGACTCGCTGAATACCCCAGCCACCGAATGGATGCCCATGACACAGGGCGCAGGATTCGTTGTTGACGGTCGGCCCGAGTCCGCTCGCCACATCGAACTGGCGACCGTATTGAACCCGCCCGAATTCATATTGATCAAGCTGGCTCGAATCCAGAGTACCCAGAGGCTCGGGAAAACGAAGTGGAGACGCCCCATCGCCCGGTGAAGACGCCAGTGCAACGACCAGCAAAAGTGACAGCGACGAAGACATGATCTAAAAGTAGACAACCAATTGGGCTCAAGAGGTAACTAATGTCCAGCGATGGACAAAAAAA
>CESO01326182.1_pt1 | contig 10473 bp, 8 predicted proteins | sample 356341 | NCBI WGS metagenome assembly CESO01 (sample SAMEA2621812, study PRJEB7988) | marine metagenome | biome: marine biome (ENVO:00000447); feature: deep chlorophyll maximum layer (ENVO:xxxxxxxx); material: "saline water (ENVO:00002010), including plankton (ENVO:xxxxxxxx)" | depth 35 m
CCGTAAAGAGCGCCCTGGTGTTATGTTTAACGACATGGAATTACTTGGTGTACCTTACACGCTTGTCATTGGTGAGCGAAACCTTGATGAGAATAAGGTAGAACTTAAAAACCGTCGCACCGGTGAAAAACTTATGATTGATATTGATAGCGCAATTGAAACTATTAAAGCGCAATTTAAATCATAAATAGTAATCTCATTAAAAAACCGCTGTATGATTTTTTCATACAGCGGTTTTTTTATGACAATGAATATGATCATTTAAGTTCAAAATGTTCGTCACTTAAACTACTATCAACAATAGATTAAAACTACATTTCGTCCTTCTCTATTATGCCTTTAGCAATAGCTATGTCTTTAAGCTCATTTAAAAGCTCCCATATTTCTAGCGTTACATCTTTACTAATTAGGTCTTCATCAACACGAAGTTCTTGCTCGTTAATTTTTGAATCATGAACACTTTCGAGTTGTAAAATGAAATCATCATATGTAATTTCAACAGGTAATGATTCTGATTGGTAATGAAACTTGCGAATATATTCTATTGGGGGTTCTTCAAGTAACTCAACATAAGCTTTACCAAAATGAGTATCTTGTTTAGCACGTGTAAGCAACCAGTCATATTGTTCTTTTGATAAAAATTTATTGGGAATGGGTAACACTTTAACATGTTGAACATATTCACCATCAGAAAAGCCTCTAAAAGTATTTTTTGCAGAGGCTTGATAGTCAATAAAATAATCGGGATCGTTTTCAGGGTTTATGCTCATCTCGTAAATTTGTTCTTCAGAGAGTCCAGGCATGTGTGCAGCCATTTTTTTTAATGCCGTATTGGCTTTATTTTTAAGCACATGATAATCAAGAAAGTAAGCGAGGTGTTTATTATGCATAAGCACATACTGGCCTTCATCAATAATAGTTAGCTCCGAGAACTTTACAGTATAAGAATTATTAGTAAGTAGGTTATAATCTGTTCGTAAATGTGTATCGCTTATTTTAACTTGCACATCTGCTATACGTCCTGAATTATGGTTCAATAAAGCATAATTTAGGGTTAAGTAATTCTTTGCCAAAGCATTACTGGTTAATAATGTTGCTAACATTAATGTTAATAACTTGAGATGTTTTTTCATTTTAAATCCTTTTAAACTTAAATAGAATTAGGGTAGCTAAATATCAAAAACAAACAGCGAAGGGTTTAATAGCATTGCTTTCAATACTCATCATTATTGGATAAATGCATTAGTATATAAATTTATATTAAACCGTACCAAATTAGAAAAAGCATGTAATTTTAGGTTTTTAATAACACGCCATCTAGCCATATTTTTAGCTTAATGAAACCCTAAATAAAAGCATGACAAAGCTTTTTAGTACGCTTTTTTACTAAGTCCTCTATAAAACATAGCGAGCAACCCGTACATACTTAAAAGTCCGCCAATATACATTAACCCATAGGTCATTGTTTGTGAAAATTCAGGCTGAATTGCAAAGCGGTACAGTCCTAAACTTAACAGCGTAATTCCCAGTACGGCTATTAAAATAATACTTACAAATCCTTTAATCATAACGTTCCCTCTGTTTAAGTTAAGTATTGATAAACACTTTTTAAATAATCATTTAAGTTAAAATTTCTGCTTGCGCTAAAAATTGCTTTAAAATACCCTACCCCCTATCCAATACAAACCTATCATTGCAAAGTTTTCACCCATTAATATAACCCGTAACAAAATAAACACAATACTGCCCCCGCCATGCTGTAACTTCTTGAGCAGTTAAGTATCCACAAATATTTAGTCAAAAAATAAGGTTGGTCGTTCACTTAATGCTGTTTGCAGCTTGAGTGCAGAGAAACTATTTTGAATAGACAACTAAATCATCTTATAACAACTACCTTATACTTCGGTTTTAAGTGATATTATAAATTTTAAAGCTAAGGAGTGACAAATCTGCTCTTGAAAAATTGCTTCTCCCGTATAAAAGATAATTAAATTAATGCTGGTTTTTATTTTTTAATTATCATACATAAAGCGAATCACTAATCTTTTATTCCTACTTATATAACTTAGGATAATTGCTCAATTTGATTTTAAATTCAATTTTGCTAGAGTGGTGCTGTAGATGGATAGTTTAGTCAAGGATGATGATGTATTACGTATTAAGCTTTTGCTTTTTTAAAATTATAATGGGTACCAAAGTTATCTTTGATGCTGCATTTATTCTTAGTTCACCTTTGAATGTTCGATTTACCCAATGCCCATCAATCAAAATAAGTTTTTATTACAGCAATGTACAGTACTATTTGTTTAATAAATTTTTCTTCGCATGGTGCATAAAGTTAGCCAAGAGCTTAATTCCAGTTAAAAGGCAAACTAAGTTTGCCAACCTTAATGAAGAACTGCTGCTAAAATCTAAGAGTTTAAAGTCTTACTTTTTATCACCTACGAATACAAAAGCAACACCGACATTTAAATTCATATCTCGATTCAAACTCAATAATGACCATTCTGAAAAAACGAAAACTCTTAAATTTAATCAATGTTTTTGCTATTCAGTGATGAAAATACCTACCAATTATTTTTTATAAAAAGGAATTAATAGTGCAAAAAAGTAAATTAACTAAAAGTGCGTTCTATGTGGGGATCGCTTTAGCATCCACGTCAACTATTGCAGCTAATAGCTGGCTGTCACGTGTTAACTCGGATGATCAGCATCAATATCAAAACGTGCTTACGTCACAAAAAGTACAAAACTTATCAGCTTTAAGTACTGATTCATCTAAAGCAGTTTTTGATATTACTGTATCGTTGCATAATAACCCAGAGGGATCAGATAAAGTTGTTTATGAACAAATATTTTCTCACTTTGCAAATGCTGTTTGTGAGCAGACGAATGGAGAACATAAGCTTGGTAAAATAAGCGTATTTAGAGAGAATAAACATCGCTCTAAAGCAGATATTATCTGGGGTGAAAGAGAATGGCCGCGAGCCAATGCTTCAGGTTTTGGCGCTAATGGTATGCATATTTGGTTTGGTGATATTTTCCCTAATGGTTCAGGACCAGGAATAGACCATGACATGTTACTAGACCCTCAAGGAGCGGGGTATACTTTAGCGCATGAATGGAGCCATTATGCATATGGTTTATTTGATGAGTACCAGGGTACAGCTGATTCTGCAGAGCCTAACACACCTATTAAAACTGATACGCCAACAACGTCTATTATGAGTAATCAGTGGCAAGCATTAACGTCAGGAATGCAATGGTTAAACCACTCTACTAAAGACACCATTGGTAACATTAACAATACAGCACAAGGGCGTATATATGGTAAGAGTGCCTGGGAAGTGCTACTACAAGATGTAAAAGATGACCCCAAATCAGGTCGTAAAACAGCACAACCAAGCCGCACACGCTTTTTGACTTTGGCAGATAATGCTCCAGATATAAATACACCGCTAAAGATCGAATTACCAGAAAAGCAAGACTCTTGCCAAAACCAGCTTGATGTGGTGTGGGTTGAAGGTGATATCGACATGCAAATTGTGATAGACCGTTCTTATAGTATGTTAGGTCCAGCAATGAGCAATGCTAAACAAGCCGCTAAAATTCTTGTTGATGCATCAGCTACTGGCAGCACATCAATGGGTCTAGTTAGTTTCTCAAGTGCGGAATATGTTCAGCAAGATTACCCCATTACAAAAATTGATAGTCCAAATTCATATGTCAAAACTGAACTAAAAACAGCAATAAATGCTATCTATGAGAATGGTTCTACTGCACTTTATGACGCTTCACAGCTGGCGTTAGATAACTTAACTAATTATCAGCAGTCTGAAGGCAGTAATGCTCCAGGAGTAGTGTTTCTTTTAGCTGATGGTTACGATAATGATTCAAGCTATACACAAGAACAAGTCATCGCTAATTATCAAAATAATAACATTACTGTTTTTAGTTTAGGTTATGGTTTTGCGTCCCCTACAGGGCCTTTGCTAACGCTTGCGAATAAGACCGGCGGGAAATACTTTTCGTCTCCTACCACACTTACAGAAATTGTAGATGCTTTTTTACAAGCTAATGCCACTGCAACCGATAATCAAAATTTAGCATCGTCAACTTTTGAAATAGATAGTTTGCAAAGTGTTACCCAAGTTATTGCTGTTGATTCTGGCTTGGATAATTTAAACGTATTTATTAACCATAATGCTAACCAAGATGATTTACAGTTTACTCTTTTAGATAGCATCGGCAATGAAGTCAGCGATGTTATCTTTGAGTGTAATGATGCAACAGAAATACTGACTTGCAGTGCTTATATTACAAACCAGCACATATCGTCGCACGGCACAGGAGAGTGGCAATTACAGATTACCAGTCTAAATAATGCTGATACTTTAGCTGCTACTGTTAACGTAAGTGCAGAACCCAGCTTATCCGGTAGCTATACCTTGAGTGTTGAAGGCTCTCAAGGAAATGCAGTGACCTATCCCGCCCCTATGATTATTACTACAGCGATTACTAAAGATAAACTAATCACGGGCGCTAACGTGTTAGCAACCATTACAGATCCTGAACAAAACTCAACTAATTTAAATATGTTTGATAATGGCTTAGAAGGCGATGCAGTCGCGGGGGATGGTATCTACTCAGTAATAGCACCCTATAATGAAAATGGTATCTATCAAGTTGAAGTTAGTGTTAATAATGATGATGGCAAGGCTACTTATACTACAACTGGATTATTAACACCCACACTTGATGGATCCGTACCTGAAATGGAAACTCTACCAAGCATAGATGAAAACTTTGTACGTATTGGTAAAACTACATTAGTGGTAAATGATGTACCGCCAAATAATTATGACGATTCTTATAGATATAGCAAAGAGTTGGCGTCAAATAATACAGGCAAAAACGGTAAAATAGATTCTGAAAGCGATTTAGATTTTTATGTAATAGATGACATAGATATAACTAAAGAGCTAGTTGTCCGAGTTTCTGACTTGAGCCTAGGTATGATCCCTAACCTTAATTTATATAAATCAGATGGTACAACTCCTATTAAAGAAAATATCACTTTACACAGTAATCCATCAAAAACTGGTTATTTATATTATAAAATTGATAATTCGGAGCTTGAATCAAAAATTTATGCTTCAGTAAAGCATCAGGATGAAAATGCGAGAATGGGGGGATATCAAATTAGTGCTGGTGATCCTATTTATACGGATGTGGCTGTGAGCAATGCCCCATCTAACAATGCGCCAAAAGTTAAGGCTGATAATATCTCTTTGAAATCAGGAGAAATCAAAGTAATTAAGCCCTTAGAAAATGACTCTGATCCAGATGGCGATACATTAGTTATTAATAGTATACAAACTAATGGGACTATTGGATTAGTTACTTTAGAACAAAATGAAGTTACTTATGATGCATCTTCAGCATTCTCTGACCAAGCCCCAGGAACAGTTATAACAGATTCTTTTACTTATACAGTAAGCGACAATAACGGCGCTTTTGTTGAAGGCACAGTAACTGTTACAGTGACAATTCCAGATGAAGACTCAGAGCCTGAAGAACCAGGTGAGGCTAAAGATGATAGTGGTAGTTTATTTTGGCTTACACTGATGTTAATACCGTTTTCGTTGTTGAGACGCAGTAAAAAATAAACTAACTTAAAAATTTATTAGTTTTAAAAAAGGCCTTCGGAATTTATTCTATCGAAGGCTTTTTTGTATTAATTAATTTTTAATTTATATGTTAAATCTATCAGTAGAATATTTAAGCTTTTATATTTTTTTGAGCTTGTAGTATTAAATACAAATGCATAATCCAGCTTATACTGGATAGCCGCTCTCGGTATTGGTTAACAGTTTGAGTAAAAAAAGATAAGTTCTGCTTTACTTAGCTTTTCACCTTGTATGTATTCTTGCGTCAGTAACGTGCCTTTACACAGTTAATACCAGCGAATATCAATTGCTTTGACATTCAAACGATTTACTTTCTTATCATCACATACAGGACTAAATGCGTGTACTTCAGTCACCCTGCCTCACGCTCACCGGGCCAGCTGCGCTGTTAAAATGTTCCAACATTTTACTGGTTACTCATTACTGCATAAGCACACACGTCAATCAAAATACTTTTTCGGGCATAATAAGTAAGTTTTCAAGCCAGCCTCTGCGACGCGCGTTAGACTTACCAGTAAAATGATCTTCACCACATAAGAATGCACGCCTAACGCAACGTGATGTACAGTGGTAGTACTTTGTATCAAGCAAACTTACTTGTCGCTTTCTTGCGATTGCCATAGAGCTAGAGCACCCCGACTATTTTTAAACTAACTAAAACTTTGCCTTTAATTTCATAAAATACAAAATTAAAGCGGGTGTCTAGTTTATTTTTTACGAATTAAAAGAGCTTATAAAATTTGGTAAATTACTCGCATTGATAATTACTATCACGATAAATAAACCAACCATCAAACCAACGTGCCGCTTAAATGGGTAAACCATTTCGCTTGTTCTATCTAATGAAACTGGGTATTGGTTTTTTAATAACGAATATACGAGGGCTTCACTATCAACACTCCAGTGCGTCAGCGAAATGCTCTGCCCTTTTGTGGTATTAAAAACAAGCGATATTAAGTGTGACCTTTTTGTAGTTCTGCCAATAGAGTCATCAATTGAATCGTAGTTGTAATTCCATTTAGCCTCAATGCTAATAATATCTTGCTTAGTTAGTGTACGGGGTGTTTTATCATTAAATAGTAACGCAGGTAAATAAAGCTCGTCATCGTTTACTATAATGGAGCTTAAAGGCGCTGTTTTTATAAAATAGTATTTATTACAAACAATAACCTTAGCAAAGTAATAACTTGCATAAGTTATTATTAAAAATGCAAAAGATGATTTCCAATTTTGTGATGAATAAGCAATAAATAGTGTAAGCAAAGCAAAACACACGACGACAAAATGAACTAAGCTTTTCTTACTATCAGGGAGCGGTAGCGCACACCTAAGTATGGGAATATTATTTTTAGCCTCCGCATTGCCTAAGATAGTATGTTGCGGAAATATTTTTGTAAATTTGTTCACCGTTGCTGAGTTTGTTTTCTCAGCCTCGGCCTCTTCACGTTTAGCTGCATAAACGCGCTCAACGGTTGAGAGTTTACTCACTACTTGCTGTGCTTGTTTGGCTTGCTTGAAACACCTAAACGTATAAGTGCTCAATTTGCCCTCTGCTGAGGTGTAATTAATATCTATGATATTTACAGCTTTATCTGCTCTAAACGATATTGTGTTTATACTGTTTGTATCAATGGTGTGGTGGCTATACGTGAAGATTTCTTTCTTAAAAAAACAAGCCCCCAACTTTACATCTATTTGATTATTGTGTTCATCAAATTTTAATCGGTGTTGAAACATCAAAAGCACAATAATTAATAAAACATCAAGCCCATCGCTTGTATCAAAAATAAAGCCTTGACTTAAAACACCTAGCACAAGCCCTGCTACAGTTAGCCAAATGAATAGCCATTTAATCGTTTCTAATAGTGATTTTAATATAATTGAATTAGCCAAAATTCCCTCTTTGAATAAAAAGTATGCTTAGTTACATACTCTCATAATATATAAATACTTAAAGTAGTCGAAAAGCTAATTAACTAGACGCAACAATGATTATCCAACCGTCTTTTTTGGTAAGTTCAAATACACAGCCGTCAGACACGAATTTTTTTTCACCATACTGGGCTCTTATGTCAACCTGTGCATAATTAGATTTCGATTCAGTTGATAATTTTTGAGATAAGACCTTGAATTCAGGGCTTGTTACATACTTTTGAAACTTTTCTGCCTTTTTATTCAAGTATGCGATAGCGCGCTTTTTTTCGTCTTCAGTATCTTTAAAATGCTTTGGTACAAAAGACATCAAAGTATCAATGTCTTTATCAGCTTTTGCTTGTCTAAACTCTTCGCATTTTTTTATAAATAATGGATCTTGATTATCCTTGGCTGGCAAATTTACGTTAGATTCATCAGCAAAAGCTGCTGTGCTTAAAAATATGATGCTAGAAAGCGCTATTAATTGTGATTTCATTTCAAATCCTTTGTTAACGGAACAAATATGGAGGACGTTGTGTAAATATTAAGCTTTTCCTCATCTACACTGATTGCTGTGGCATCCATAGTAAAATTAAATCCACCATCAGCCTCTGTCCAAGTAAAACTACTAACGTCAGGTGCTTCAGCAAATAACTTTCGCTTATTATTAAAACAAGAAACTCCCTGTAACATTTTTTGTTGATCTTCTACATGCCAAAAGTCGTTACCTGGTTTAGAGAGGTATATATAACAACCACGCTCTAGACCTTCAACACTCACTTTATAATTCAACAGTCCAATATCGGGCTTTAGTTCGACAGAACCTTCAATAACATCATTAACTGAATATGAGTCTACACACCCTTGCAAAACTAATGAACAGAGCAATACACACATGTTTTTTTTAACATAACGTTCCCTTATTCACTCTTAATTATTATTTTTACGTTCACTTTTTAGTTTTTTATAAAGATCATCGGCTACTGCTGTGGCTTTACCAATAATGCTATAAGAGTTATCTTTTAAAAATGCGTCAATCGACTCTTGCCTTAAATTTTCTTCATACCAGTATTTAAACTCTTTGTATGACACTAAATCACTTATTTTATTTTTTAACTGTTGGACATTCTCAACTTTGTTTTGATATGCAAAAGCACGTAAAACAAAAGATTTAAGCGTACTATCAACACTTAGCTCTATTTGACTATCATCGGCTATGTAACTTTGGAATAAACAAATGCCATCTTTGTAATAGAGTGAGATATAATCAGTAGTTGAGCTTATTTTTATCTGTTTGTTATTAAACGCATTGATATCGTTAAACTCTGTGTCTAAATTATCTACATAAAAAGGCCCTTTAATGTAAGTAATCGGGCATGACAACCGTTAGCGATATAACCTGCTCTTTTTTGATACTTGAATAATTACTTTCACCATATACATTTTGTAAACTAAACCAGCCTGTACCAACATCCTTAGGCACAATAAAGCTAGCACTTGTATCATCTATGTAATACAACTGTATTGTTGGGCCATCTGCAAAAACTAATGCAGTACCACTTTCTAAATTTGCACCAGTTATTGATACTTTATCGCCTTCAACTACATTTTTAATCGGAATGCCTGTAACAACTGGTGTTTTAGGATGCAGTAATGTGGCATCAATACTGTTGGTTTTATAGCCATCTATAGCTAGAAAAAATGTAATGGGTTCTCCGCCCAACGCTACCTTTGGATAATTAGGTATAACAAATTCAATTTTATTCTCTGATGTAATCGTCACTGGTAAATTAACGACTGGCTGTTTGTCATCCCCTTTTAACATTATCAAATGTGCCGCATCACCTTTTAGGTTTTCTGCATTTAAATTAGCAGGGAAAAACGGCCTAACTTTTTAATAAATACTGCCAAGTCACTATGAGAGTATGTTGCAGAGCTAATAACTGGGGTATTTGATGGGTATAAGTTATTTATATTAGCTAATTTTTCTAGTGGCTGCGGATCGTTTACATCAAACAAAAAGTCGCCATCGTCGTCTGTATCTAAAAAATTAGGGATGCCATCACCATCAAGGTCATAACGGATAAACTCAACTAAGTTTAATTCTTCTGAATCTAAAACTACATTATTGTCACTGTCTAAGTCTATAAAGGCTGGTTTTTTATCACCATCTAAATCGTAGGTTTGTTCTATAGCATCAGTAATGCCATCATCATCACTGTCTAAATCAAGCCAGTTTGGAGTACCATCATTGTCGACATCATGACTAAAGATAAAGTTAGCTGTATAAATATGGTACTCATTCCCATCGGGTATTTTATCAGCATCTGTATGTTGCCCAAGGTGGTTCATTCCCAAAGCAAGCTCTTTGTTTGTGGGAACTGCGTCTTTATCTATATTAATAAATGCATGTACCGTATATGTAAAGCTATCTGCACCTAAGTTGTTTCTATCAGTAATACTTAAATTATATTCACCTGCTTGCTTAGGTGAAAAAGTAATAACCTGACCGACTTTACCAACGTGTTCAATGTTTGTTGGTATAGAAGAAATAACATCGCCATTATTATTAATAATCGTTAAAGACGGTGTAAAACGTGAATCATCTTTAAAAAGTATAAACGTCACTGATAAGTCTTCAAATAGCATTGAGCTGGGGATATTAAATTTAAAATCATCTATATCTACATTTTTAGCAATAACCCCCGCCGCTTTAAAAGGTATATTCCCAACTGGGTTTGCTTGGCCAACGTTATTATTAAACTCTTGTTCTTGAACAGCCGACATTGTGGTTTTAGTTGCATCAAACGGGTAATCGTCGTGTTCATCTGGCACACCATCACCGTCTTCATCTTTGTTTTGCCAAGTT
>CESO01032809.1_pt1 | contig 10466 bp, 19 predicted proteins | sample 356341 | NCBI WGS metagenome assembly CESO01 (sample SAMEA2621812, study PRJEB7988) | marine metagenome | biome: marine biome (ENVO:00000447); feature: deep chlorophyll maximum layer (ENVO:xxxxxxxx); material: "saline water (ENVO:00002010), including plankton (ENVO:xxxxxxxx)" | depth 35 m
TCCCATTCTATGTAGTTCCTCTATACTTTTAGGCTCTGAGGAATCGCCAAAGATCTCGTCATACCTCCCTATATCTAGTTTCTGAAATTCTCTGTTCAGATCCTGATTTGTTAGGTTAGTTGAATACAACAACTCCTGAAAGTAAAGGTTATCACCCTCCTGATAGCATCCCACAAGTGCCGAAGGATCGTTAGTGAATCCAAAGTCAAGACCAAACGAAAGGAACTTAGCAGTAGTAGGGATCTGCTGAATTGTAGTGAACTGAAACACCTGTGCTCGGTTCGTTCCTCTCTCCCCTAATCCGTATACCCTCCAATAATGCTCATCTGTTTCTTTTAGTCGCTCTATCTCCTGAATGATCGTAGGATCTAGGAATGGATTGTCCTTGTAAGTTGTTTGATAGAAGTCTGCATCATCTCTTGGTATCACTCTGTCATAGATCCAATGAAATGTATCTGAAGGGTTGTAATCTAGAATGATCCTGCCGTTGGTACGGAATACGATTTGCTGCCAATCCTCAAAGGTCAATTCATTAGCCTCGTTCAAGAATGCTAGATCTCTCTTCCTACCTCTGATCTTCTGAGGCTGATCCATTGAGATGAACTCAACTCTGTTTCCGTTAAGTATGTATTCGTTAGATGACTTGTTATGGTTTTCTTCCCTGTAAAGATCTACTCCTTTTATAATGTCTAAGAAGTCCCTCATTACTGAGGAGCGAACCGCAGGGAATGTCTTCCTAGCTATCGTAATGGTTTTGTTTGTGTTCTTATCGCAATAGTAAAAGATAATCCATAAGAGGATGTTATAGGTCTTACCAGAGCGTGTACCGCCCTGTTCTACAACTATCTTCTTATCTGACCTCTTAAGATGTCCGTAAACCTTATTTACTCGGATCTTACTCATCTAATTCCTCTACCTCAAATGTCTTCAGACCTTCATGGGCTATCTCTTGTCTCTCAACATAACCTCTCTTTCTGCCTTTTGTCTTTAGGTAGAATATGATTGCAGTAGGATTCTCTTTTGTTATTTGCTGATGGAGTTTTGATTCAGCGTAATCTAAAGCTACATTCTCAAGATCTTTTACCGCTTTGCGGTATTCAGGATCTGAGTCCATCCATAGGTAGTGAGTAGTCCTACCTACACCTACATTCCTACAAGCCGTTGTTACTACTCCTAGACTTTGTTCAAGAGCATCAAGCATTGCCTTTTTATGGTGTTCAGTTTTGTCCATTTCGTATTGCTTTTAGTATCGTGTTAAAACACTCCTCTGTTTCCTCCTTTGTATTGTTAGGAAGGATCTTTATAGTGTTTCTGTTCTTTATGTTTTGGATCTTAGTCCTCTTCGCCTTCTTGAATTGTTCTGTTTGATTGTCTTGTCTTTTCTCGTGTCTTGCTTTTAGGGTCTCCTCTGTTACCTCAAGCACGAAGATCTCGCATTGTTTTTGATCAAACAGGCTCTGATTAAATAACCTATCCCCTTCAAACACGAATGTTGAATCAGGCTTTCGGTCTATTAGTTTAATGAAGTCAGGCTGAACCGCCATGCTGAGTTTATCTGTTCCGCAAAACACAGAGTTGTCATAGATCCCTATGAAGTAGATGTCTTGATCTTTAGCGTACAAACCTCTGACCAATCCGTATGAGAAGGTCTTTAGAGGCATATGCTGCTTTATGATCTGCTTCATTAGGGTAGACTTGCCTGATGCGGGTTCGCCTCCTAGTGCTATAATTCTTTTAGCCATTTCCTGTCGTATGTTTCTTGTCGGAAGTCCCAAAGTGGAGACCAATCAACTCCATCCTTGATATTGTTCTGCATCTTATCAATCTCCTTGCGTTGCCTTTCAATATAGTAGCCTATGTAACGCTTTCCCTTTTCATACTTTTTATAAGCACATAAGGTTGTTTCTATGTTCCAGATGTTTTTATGTTGTATGTTAAATTCCTGCATCTGGCTCTTCAGTTCCTTGAACTTGTATTGAAGGTAGTCTATATGTTTCTTAGTTAGTTTCCTGTTGTTTCCGTGAGTATCTAACTCATAGTGTCCTAAGTGATACACGAGTCCGTTACGACAACTCTCTGCGTTCTTTAGGTCTAGGTATGTAGGTTCTAAATCATATCCTGTTAGCACATTGACCATCTCAAGGTAGATAAACATAGTAAACCTTCCGAAGTTCCTTATTTGAGATAGGTTCGTGTAGCAGTTATCGTATGTGTTTTGAGAAGTAGGCTGCTTCAAAGAAAGAAAGTGTTCTGCCTGAGATCTCCCTGCGAGGAGATTCTTATAACTAACGAATGTCTCAACGAACTTGTCTTGTGTTTTTACCCTTAGGCGATCTGTTTGAAAGAGGGTTTTATGTTTGTTTTGATCCCACCAACGCTGAAGGCGATCTACATCTACATTCTCGTAATCAGGAAACTCATTGTAAACATAGTAAACCATTGTAGCGGAATAGCAAGTACCAAACAGGAAAGCTAACCAATAACGCTGCTCAAGATTAAGTTCAAAACGATCTGCGACATACCTCAAACAATCGTTGCTTGGATCTATGTCTTTCGCCTTAGAGGATTCTATGTGATAGTTTATGTAATCCACCAGATGTTTTTCTTTGATCCCTTTTTGTTCTCCTCAACTCCTACTTTAGTCATTCCCATAGCCTCGTAGAATTTATTACCAGCCTCGTTAGATTGATTACACTTTAACATTAACGGCTTTGGAAGATGTTCAAAGAATGCCCTTCCTACTCCTTTTTGCTTTTCTTCCACCGCTATTTCGTATAAAACAAAAGCAGAATACTTCTTTGAATATCCGTATCTCATGAAGCCGCAATCATCTATTACGACATATTTATGTTTTGCTTTACCTGTTAGGTAATCATCCCAGACATAAAACAAATTGAAATCTCCGATCTCTTTGCTATGCTGCTTATAGAATCCCTTAATGAACAAGGCATCATCTATGTTCGCTAATCTAACTTTCATACACTTTGTAAGGCTCTAATTCTATTGGGTTGAAGGATTGATCAACTCGCTTAAAGATATCTCTTGTAGATGCGTAGAACTCTGCGTTGTCATAAGAGAGTTTCCATAGTGGGCGGTTCTCGTTTCTTATAGCAATGAGTTTATTGTCCTCTGTTAGTAGCATCCCTGCGAACGATCCTTTAGTGTTGCGAATGTATTCTTGAATCTTATCAGGATCTGATCCGCAAAGCCTTAATACTATTTCACCATCATTATCCGTTTCCATCTCTATTCCGTAGTGTTGCTCCATCTCCTGCTTTGTACGCATGTCCAACACCCCGTTAAAGACTAAAGATATATTGCCTATCGCAATCGGTTGATTGTTGTCGTGATTCTTATAATCTCCACTAGTAGAATATCTGTTATGATAGATGATCTTGTTAGCATTAGGGAACTGAACATCATCAATGTTATGGTACTTAATGGTTATCACCTCTTCATCATAAAAGGAGAATCCAAACGAATGAATACCCCTTATTTTACTCTGACAAATAATCTCCTTTAAGATCTCATAGTGTTCCTTCTTAGGATCGCTACAACTATACCCGACAACACCACACATACTAATTTAATTTGTCTCCTCGTTTCCTGTTCTTGGCTATGTTCATTTCTTCATCTGCTGATCCGCAGCTAACCATATTTTTGCGGTAATACATTACTAAGCTAACACGCTTTGCATCCTCGTCAATCTTATTGATAGGAGTGTTTCCGTGCCATTGATGTACATCCACTAACAACAAGTCGCAGTTCTGAAGATCAAACGCAACACCCCACTTAGGCACTACGAAATAACCGCCTGTATAACGACCTTTACGAAGTACAACGAGGTTACCAAAACCCTTCTCAAAATCTCCCTTATCAGTATGTACTGCGGTTTGCCAATTCTTATTTACGGTTATCGTTGTGAATGCCGTATTAGGTATAACGAAGTCTTGAGAGGTGCTATCAGCTACCTCCCTCTGTAACTTATAGTTCTCAGGCATTAACTCAGCATACTTAGTGTCTACCAACTTGATGATTGGATAGGCTTTCTTAAACTTAGCAAACTGCTTTTCATTGAATGCCGTTTGGCGGCAATAAGGGAACCTAGCATTACGATCAAAGTAGCCTATAATACCGCTATTCACTTGACCTGCTATGTTAGTGTTAGATATTGTACCATCCGATTTTAGGCGCATAGAAGTAGACTTGCCGTTCTCTTTCAAACCTGCGCTTGAACCCCTGTTTGAAGAGATCGCTGATACGCTCTTAAGACTTTCGTAAGCATCTTTTGCTATGTTAGCAGGTATAACCTTCTTTCTGAATTTAGCAATGCACTTCCCTGTTTCAGAGCAATACACATTCGCATCCTCTGTAAAGAGTACATTGTAATCCTTTTCGCCTAATAGATCTCCTCTGAGTTTGTTTACCTCCTCATCAGTTAATCTAGGTGCTACTTTGTATTCCTTAACCTTCATTGATATCCTCGTATGCTTTCTTCATTACGCTAAAGATCGTGTCAGTTAGGTTGTCCGTTCCGTGTACTGCTCGTAGTTTCAACTCCCATTCTTTTAATAGAGGCTCTGTTTCTGTATTGAGAAACAACTGAACCATCTTCACATGAGATCCTTCTAGGGCATCTTCTGGGAAATCATAATCACCTGTATCAACAACATCGCTATCAAACACTGCTTCGTCATCCCATTTAGGTATATCAAGTCCCCAATCTTTTAGCAAGTTTGTGTCCCATGTGTTAGCAAGTACATCCCAATCCCATTCACCGAATGAGGAGTTGTCCTTGATGATGAACTCCCTTTGTTGATCTTCTGTTAGGTTGTCGGCAAGGATAATAGGCACTTCCTTTAGTCCTGCTGCTTCACAAGCACGAAGTCTCATATTACCTCCTAACACAACCATGTCGCTATTTACAACTATCGGTCTAAGATCTAACATTTGAGGAAACTCCTTAATGCTCTTGACTAGCTTGTTAAACTTATAATCCTTGATAACTCTTGGGTTATCACGATTTGACTTAACCTGCTTAATATCTACTCTTTCCATAATTATATAACCTTATTGATTTGTTTTGCGTTTACGATCCTCTCTGATAATCTGATTGATCATCTTCTGATTTAACCTTCTCTGCGATCTATTAGGTTGAGCAGGTGAAGGAGGTAAATCTACGAACTTTCCTAAGAACGATTGCTCATCTCTAGATAACTGACCTCTTAAATGTACTTGTGTTAGAATGCTGATAAACATTTCTAAGTTTTTCCTATTCACTAGGATCTGTTCGCTCTTGCTCATTATTTATTTATTCTAAAAGTAAACCATTGCACAAAACACTCATCAAGATTCTCCTCAATCATAAATAAATGCCAACTCCAATTACCCGAAGCCACTCTTAAGATAGTTACATTCCACCACTTCTCCTGTATTCTATTCCATCCGAATAGTTCAATGTCAAAATACTTATGCATAGTTAATCGTTTTCAATTCCGTTATCATCTAAATCTCGTAGACACAAATCTGTTATACTCATATCTCTTTGGTGTTAAAGGTTTTGTAGAAATCTTCAAATGTTCCGTCTCCGTCACATTCATACATACCATCTTGCCAAGCAGACTCCATCACCTCTTTCTCTTTCTCAAGCATTGCTTCGGCTGCCTCAATACACGGAGCAACCTCGTAAGAGTCTCCGTACTTGGCTATTTCCCACATTTGGTCAATCAACTCCTGCATTGGTGTTTTCATTTCTCTTTTGTTTTAAAGGTTTCTAATTTGCGCCCATTATTATTGGTGTGCGCCTATTTTTCTTTGGTGTTAAAGGTCGTGTTCTACATTCTGTCTCTCAACATACCTGCGCCACATATTAGCAGACCAAGCCTTTCGCTGCTGCTTGTTAGGGTAAACTTTTCTGAGCCTCGCATTCGCAATGCGTAGGAATTGATTCATCTTGTTCATATCAATCTATTATGTATGTCCTTTAACCATTGAACTCTATCAGGTACATCTCCGTACTTAATATGATCTGCTCTGCATAGAGCCATTAGGTTCTCTATTCTGTCCTTGTCCTTAGCACCTCCTGATCCTCTATTCTCTATGTGATGAATATCAACTGCTCTGCCTCCGCAGATCTCACAGGGAATGAAATCATCCAGAACATAGTTGAAGTGCTTCATATAGATCTTAGTATGCTTTTTCACAATGTTCCTGTAATTGTGTAAGTATCTAGATCCTGACCTCTAACAAAGAAGTCTCTGTACAAAGAGATTGCTCTATTGAACTTTGCTTCTCCTCTCTTGTAGAACTCCTCTGATACATCATAGATACCTATGTCTGTAGATGACTTGTCTAATACTACAAAGGTGAAGTCCTTGTAGGATGTCTTAAATAGATTGCAGTAGATATAGCATTGTAGATCATATCCGTATTTGTCTGCTGAATACCTGAAGGCTTTTAAGTCTGTAGTTGTCTTAAGATCAATAATCTCTCCTCCTCTCTGGATATCTGCCTTCCCTCTAAATGGGAATCCTCCGATCAGATCTATCATAGGAACCTCGCATTCTGATCCTGATAGATAACTCAACGCTAATTCATTCCTGTTAAAAGCATCAGCCATACGATCTCCTGCCTCCTTATCCCTTCTCGTGATACAAGTCTTGGGATTGTCTAGTTGAGCCTCTTTAAAGGCTTTAGTGTTCTTACTAGCTACATCTACTACCTCAAAGATGTCGTCAAAGTTCTGAGGTTCTAAGATCATCACATGAATAACCCTGCCCATTAGAAGAGCAGGAGATGATTCTACTGATCCGTACTTCTGAACATTGTAGAATGTCTTAGGACTATCTAGAAGTAGCTTACAACTAGAAGAGGATAATGCTAGTTTGTTTAATGGTCCATAGTAGAACTCATCACCTCTTGCCTTATCTATTAACCATTGCTGATCGTAGTCAGCACCATCTAACATCAACATGAGTAACAGGTTAAGATTTCTACTAACTCAAATACTGCTATCATAGCAACCATTCCTAGAATGACCATAGTCTGCAAGAATGCGACTACTGCTACCTTATTCCAATCAATCTTTTTCATCTCTCTCTCTTATTTAAATGAAGGAGGGGTTTCCCCCTCCCTTGATTATTGATTAATAATTTACCTCCTCAATCTGTCCTCTTACATATTTCCTCATGTCCATAATGATATTTTCTTCACCCCTTGAGTAATTAGCTGCTGAAGAAAGTTCTAACACCATGTGGAATAATTCTACTTTCGTAGTTGTTTTGTAAAGTTTTTCTAAATCCATTGTTTCTCTCTCTTTTAATAACAATACTAATTTAGAAAGAATAAAGTTATAAAAAAAAGGTTTTGATAATTATTTTTCTTCTTCGTCAAAAAAAGTTTCCCCAATGAATGTTTCCAAGTCATTAACTCTCCTGTTAAGAGATCTGATTTGATTAAGAGCAATGCCTAATCCTATCCCAAATAATATTAATATCATTTCTCTAGTATTTGATTTCTTCTATTAGAAGGTCTTGAACATCTTCTATTCTTAGATAAGTGAACACATCTTGCTTTCCGAATCTCCCTATCCACTTATAAAGTCCCTGTGAAGGCTTAACTCTGTTCTTCCTTAATACAACATCAGGGCTATACTTTTCGCACTTGTCAATCACCCTCTGTCTGAGATCATCTTTCTTAAACACATAGAACCTATCAGGAAATTGAAAAGCTATGTAGTCTGCTTTAGAATCTTTAGCACACCATCCGTGATATCCCCATACATTAAGAAACTCCAGAAGAATGAAGCCGTGTTTATGCATAGGCTTTAATCCTTTTACATCAATACACTTACCATCCCAATAGAAGTCAATGTGCTTCTTATCATCTTCTAGTTCCGATTTGATAGCACCTGTTAATTCCTTAAACAAAGCCTCACCATCTTTGCCTATGGATATACAATGATTGGTTCTATCATCGGATTGTTGCAATCCCTTCTTTAGATAATTATTTAGAGACATCTAGTAACTCCTGAAGTTCTCTCATCCATTGCATCCATATCTTAGGTGAGCAGGTACAGGGGATGTCAAACTTATGATTAAACACTCTAGCGTGAATTGTAGCGATCCTCTCACGATCCTCATACTTTAGAGTTGTCTTTCTTAAAACACCAGAATCTAGGTATTCAATGTCATCAGGCTCTAAGCATTCAGGTTGTCTTGAGTAAGGGAATATCTTATTCAACTTATCTCTACGCTCATCACATCCGCAATCCTCACCTGCGATAGCCTTGACTACCTTTTTGATTCCTGTAGCTTCTGTAATCTGCTCAATGGTATCTCCTAAGCCTTTAGGCTTTTTCTTCTTAGGTCTACCTCTTTTAGATTTGTTCGTAGTCTCCGTTGTTAAAGTCTTCCCAATCTTCTCTGAGCCTGTCGTGGATTCTTGCTTTGCCATTCTTGATCGTATTCTTAATTGATGTTAATCCTATATCTGTCTCTCTATGGATCTGATTCATACTCGTTCCCTCCATATGTATTCTGATCATCTTCTCATCATACCAATGCAGTTCCTTCATCTCATCCTCCATTATCGTTATGAGTTTTTCAAGTGCTGCTTTCTCCTCTGGATATGGCTGATCTAAATGGTAGTCAATATGTAGATCCTCTAGAGATACCTTGTTGATTCTCTTCTTTGCTCTCTGATATTTGAAGGCGGTATTGATACAGGATCTATAGACATAAAAAAAGTTAAGGGAGTCCTCCTCATAAAAGTTGGTTCTCCCTTCGCTCTCTAATTCTAAAAGTCGTAGAAACACCATCTGAACTATGTCAGATGCAATCTCATAAGAACCATCAGTATATTCCTTAATAAATCCTGTTAGTCTCTTGAAATTCTTCCTGTAGAATGTTTCTATTCTTCCCATGCTATTTGTACCATAACTAAACCTAGTCCCATCTGGATCAGATGTAATGGTTTACGCTCAATATCCTCAGGATAGTAAGCATAATTAACGCCAAACATCAATCCGTATAAAGGGCTAAATTCAATCTGCATTGATCAACTGCTTAAAGTTTTTATTTTGTTTTTGTAATATACTGCAATTATCACGCAATTCTTGACATTTCAATGTTAATTTCTGCACTTCATACTCTAGTTCTACAATTCTCATCTTCTGTCTAGTGAACTGAGCCTGTAGTCTGTTATCACTTCTTATGTTCTCAATAGGGCAATCTAGAAGCATCTGCGTTGCAGTTGAGAAGTAGAACCTATACAACTCACTCCAATCGTGATTGATCTCGTGATTCTTTACTGCGTGGTGGATTGTAGCGTGATTCTTGTCAAAGATCCTACCGATCTGCATCAAGGTCATATACTTTCTCATTGACACCATCATAGCTGATCTCGCATACACTTGTTCGGTTTCTCTACTATCATTAGGGATCAGATTGATCTCGTCATAATACTCGGTCAATACTTTGCTTAGGTCTTCCATGTTATCTCGTTTTCTTTATCTATTATTTTTTGAAATGGTATTCTGTGTAATCTTCCTGTTGATGTGTTTCTGACTATGTAATAGCTAGATCCTACATCTATGTCAGATTCTTCTTGATCGGTTCTGGTTTGAAGATATGCGTGAGTCTCCATACATATGAACTCCATACCGCTAATCTGAAATCTCTGTCCGTTGAGCATCTTCCTTTTAAAATTCATCCATCTCTTTGTTTAGCATCTCATTTAATTTGTGATTCTCTTTCTTCAGATCGTACAACTCCTGCTTCAATTTCCCGTTCTTAATCCTAGCATCTAGGATCAGTTTATCTAGAGTAGTGAAGTAATCTGTTATATGTCTATAAACCGCTGCCGTATCAGCACAGATATGAAACACCTCCCACATCTGCTCTTTAGTCATTGATTCCTGATCACTCAATTCTTTACTTAGGTAGTCCAGAGCCTGAAACAACTCTGCTTCCTTTTCCATATAGTATAGCCTATTACCTTCAAAATGGAGATCCATCTAGTTGTGTTTCTTTAGTTACTAAGTTTTTTCCGCTCATCCTAAAACCGCAGTTCCCATTCGTGCTTTCCATTCTGATTGGAGAGTCTAATGGTGTAGGTCTACCCCCAGATTCTAATTCCTTCACCTTCCTTACATGTATATCAGTAAAGATCCAATCTTGGCTATGCTGCGTATACCTATGGATCACAAAGAACTCATCGCTACGATTTACGAACTTACCACCACCTTCAACATCACTAGCCATAGGCGGCATCGTATGATTTACATATTCGTGAGATCCTCTATGAACTTGTCTTAGCGCTTGTGTTGCAGGATGCGTATTGACTATCGTAGTAACACCATATTCCTTACAGAACTTTCTAATGTGGCTTGTTACCTCGTAATGGTATTCGTGTGTGCTTACACCTTTAAGATCTTCTTTGCGGATCGTTAGCGAGTTATAAGGATC
>CESO01017566.1_pt1 | contig 10465 bp, 8 predicted proteins | sample 356341 | NCBI WGS metagenome assembly CESO01 (sample SAMEA2621812, study PRJEB7988) | marine metagenome | biome: marine biome (ENVO:00000447); feature: deep chlorophyll maximum layer (ENVO:xxxxxxxx); material: "saline water (ENVO:00002010), including plankton (ENVO:xxxxxxxx)" | depth 35 m
ATGAATTAATGAAAAAAGTACTTTGGCGGGCTCTAAAAATTTATGTTGTAGGGATTTTCCTTTGGGTATGGCCAAACTTTGATTTTGAGGGAATTAGGTGGGTTGGAGTTTTGCCTCGAATTGCCTTTGTTTATCTGGCATGTGCTTTATTATTTTTATATACAAGTAGAAAAACACAATGGTATTTTGGTATTGCAGTAATCTTAGGATACTGGCTGGTTATGGCCTACATTTCAATTCCAGGAATTGGATTTCCTGATTTGAATGTTCCTGAAAAAAACTGGGCTCATTTTATTGATCATTTAATTCTACCAGGAAGACTTTGGCAAGAAACTTGGGATCCTGAAGGTATATTAAGCACACTCCCTGCTATCGTAAGTGGGTTAATCGGAATGTGGGCAGGGTATGTACTTCTTCAAAAAGACGAACTTAAAAATCGTTTAAATCAATTATTTTTTTATGGTTTTATACTTCTATTTCTAGGTGATTTTATGCAGTGGTTTTTCCCTTTTAACAAAAACTTATGGAGCAGTTCTTTTACACTTTTTATGGGAGGAGTTGGGATGTTATCTTTGGCAAGTTTCACTTTCTTTTTTGATTTAAAACAAAATCACTATAAATTTAAATTTGCCCATGCATTTGGAGTAAATTCAATAACAGCTTACTCTCTTTCAGGCCTATTAACAGTTGTTTTTTATAGTTCTGATTGGTTAGGGATATCATTGAACGATGAATTTATGTCATTTTGCAACCAAGTAGGTTTATCCCTAAAGCTCGGATCATTGATTTACGCTTTGCTATATTTAATCATCCTTTGGATCCCAATTCAAATTCTATTTAAAAATAAGATCTACATAAAGCTTTAAAAAAAACGACCCCTTATGGGGTCGTTTTAAACAAAAACAAATAATTAATTTATCGAATCTTAATCAGCTTCTTAGGCTGAGGCTGGGCTTCTTTATATTTCGGTAATAATACTTTAAGTACACCGCCTTTATAATTCGCATCAATCTTTGTATGGTCTACACTATCAGGAAGGGAAAAGCTTCTTCTAAAACTATTATAGCTAAATTCACGACGTGTAAAATTTTCTTTCTCGTCTAACTTTTTGTCTTCTTGTTTAGAAGAAATTGATAAAATTCCATCATCTAGATCAATTTCGAAATCATCTTTTTCTTTTCCAGGTATAGCCAACTCAATCTCAAATTGAGAGTCTAATTCTTTAATATTAGCAGCAGGCATCCTAGATGAAAGAGAAGGAACTTTAACGTTCCAATCATTATTTATAAAATCATCTATTAGAGATGGAAAAAACGGTGTTTGTTTACTAATTAAATTCATAATTTAAATTTTAAGGTTAACAATTTAACTGTATTACCATTAAACAAAAAAGGAGCCAAATGAGATTTTTGACATTTTGACAGTAAAAAAAGCTAAAAAACTGACTTTTTGTCAATTAAGTGATTGCTTCTTGAACTTTATCGGCAGCTTCTTGAAAAGCAGTAGCTGAAAGTACATTTAATCCAGAGCTGTCAATAAGCTGTTTAGCTGTATCTGCGTTAGTACCTTGTAATCTAACGATGATTGGAACTTGAATTGCATCTCCTAAGTTTTTGTAGGCATCTACAATACCTTGAGCAACACGGTCACATCTGACTATTCCACCAAAAATATTGATCAGTATTGCTTCTACATCTGGATCTCTTAAAATCAATCGGAAAGCCAATTCTACGCGAGCTGCATCTGCAGTTCCACCAACATCGAGAAAGTTTGCAGGATCACCTCCCGCTTGCTTTATCAGATCCATTGTTGCCATCGCTAAACCAGCACCATTTACCATACAACCAACATTGCCATCTAAGTCAACATAATTAAGGCCAGCCTGTCTTGCCTCTACCTCTACAGGATTTTCTTCACTTAAATCGCGTAATGCCTCCAACTCTTTATGTCTGAACAGGCCGTTATCATCCAAAGTTACTTTAGCATCTACAGCAATAATTTTATCATCTGAGGTTTTTAATACTGGATTGATTTCGAAAAGAGATGCATCTGAACCTAAATATGCTTTATACAATGCACTTACAAATTTAGTCATATCTTTAAAGGCAGGGCCTGATAGCCCTAAATTAAATGCAATCTTTCGTGCTTGAAAAGGTAGCAGTCCCAAAGAAGGATCAATTTCTTCGGTAAAAATAAGGTGAGGTGTTTGTTCTGCTACAGCTTCAATGTCCATTCCCCCTTCTGTAGAGTACATGACCATGTTTTTGCCTGTTGAACGGTTTAGTAAAATGGACATATAATATTCACTAGGCTCTGAAGGGCCAGGATAATATACATCTTCAGCGACTAAAACTTGATTCACCTTTTTCCCCTCAGGGGGTGTTTGAGGCGTTATCAACATCATTCCTATAATTTGTTCTGAGATAGCTCTCAAATCCTCGAGATTTTTGGCAAGTTTAACTCCGCCACCTTTACCTCGTCCACCTGCATGGATTTGAGCTTTGATAACATGCCATTTGGTTCCAGTATCTTTGGAAAGCTTCATAGCTGCATCAATAGCTTCAGAAGCTGTACTAGCAACAATGCCTCTTTGAATTGCTACTCCGTAACTAGCAAGCATTTCTTTTCCCTGATATTCGTGTAAATTCATATTGATGTATAAAATCCTAAACAAAAATAGCTAATCGTAGGCGTCTTTTTAACCTTGCAACTTAAAACTTTTTGTTATAAATGACACAAAAAGTTGTGATTTATTGTTGTTTAGCCACTTTCTTTGTTCAGATTACGTTTGATTTATACTTTTAAAAATCAATTTAATAATATTATGACAGATTCTGATTTATTATCTATAGCGAAAAAAGCAGAAGGGCCAGTATATGTTTATGATTCATCTAAAATTCAATCGCAATACTTAAGACTAAAAAATGCCTTTTCAGCAGTAGCTAAATTAAAAATTAATTATGCTTGTAAAGCACTATCGAATATTTCTATTTTAAAGCTTATACAAGCCATGGACTCCGGACTAGATACCGTCTCCATTCAAGAAGTACAATTAGGTTTAGAAGCAGGTTTTAAATCTGATAATATTATTTTCACTCCTAACGGTGTCTCTTTAGAAGAAGTTGAAGCAGTGGCAAATATGGGAGTTCAAATTAACATAGACAACCTCTCGGTCTTAGAACAATTCGGAACTAAACATCCTAAAATTCCAGTTTGTATTAGAATAAATCCCCACGTGATGGCTGGCGGAAACAGTAATATATCCGTTGGACATATAGATTCAAAATTTGGTATTTCTATTCACCAAATACCTCATGTACTTCGAATTGTAGAAAATACTAAAATGCAAATCAATGGTGTGCATATGCATACAGGTAGTGATATTTTGGACATAGAAGTGTTTTTACATGCCTCTGAAATCCTATTTAATACAGCTTTACAATTTAAAAACCTATCCTTTATCGACTTTGGAAGCGGGTTTAAAGTGCCCTACCGCAAAGCTGACATAGAAACCAATATTGAAGAATTAGGAGAAAAATTAAGCAAACGTTTTAATGATTTTTGCAAAACCTATGGAAAAACCTTAGAACTCGCATTTGAACCGGGTAAGTTTTTAGTCAGCGATGCAGGTTATTTTTTGACAAAAGTAAATACTGTAAAACAAACTACATCAACGGTATTTGCACAGGTTGATTCTGGTTTTAATCATTTGATTCGTCCAATGCTCTATAATTCCTATCACGAAATTATTAATATTTCAAATCCCAGGGGAAGAGAACGTTTTTATACTGTGGTGGGTTATATCTGCGAAACAGATACTTTTGGAAGTAATCGTAAAATTTCAGAAATCTCAGAGGGTGATTTTGTCGCTTTTAAAAATGCAGGAGCATATTGCTTCACCATGTCGAGCAATTACAATTCTCGATATCGTCCAGCAGAAGTACTTTGGTATAATAATGAACCCCACTTAATTCGCAAACAAGAAACCTTTGAAGATTTATTACAAAATCAAATTTTAATTGATTTTAAAAAAAAGGTAGAGGCTTAATCAAAAAGTTTTAATTTTTTTAATTTGTTGTTATAAGCTGAAATAAACTCTTCAACTATTTCAGCTGCAGGAATTATTTTTTCAATCTGTGCAGCTACTTGACCGATTTCTAGCTCCCCTTCAATTAGATCTCCTTCAAACATTCCCTTTTTTGCTCTTCCTTTACCTAACAGCTTATTTAGTTTTTCTGTTGAAGCACCCTCTGCATAGAGCTCTTTAATTTTAGTGTAAAATGGATTCTTAAGTAAACGAACAGGCGTCAATTCTTTTAAAGTCAATTCCGTACTCCCTTGTTGTGCTTTAATAACCTCCGTTTTAAAATAATCATGTGATGATGCTTCAGGAGTTGCTACAAAGCGTGAACCAACTTGAACTCCGTCAGCACCTAGTGCGTGAGCAGCTAGCATGGCATTTCCCGAACCTATTCCACCAGCTGCAATTAATGGAATTTCAATAGCTTTTTTAACAAGTGGAATCAGAGCCATAGTCGTTGTCTCTTCTCTTCCATTATGGCCTCCTGCTTCAAATCCTTCAGCAACAATTGCATCAACTCCACAAGCTTGAGCTTTTAATGCAAATTTAACAGAGCTAACAACATGTGCTACGGTACATCCATGAGATTTTAAATGTTCTGTCCATAATTTTGGATTACCCGCGGCTGTAAAAACAATCTTAACCTTTTCAGCTAAAATTATTTCCATTAATTTATCTATATCTGGATAAAGTAAAGGAACATTTACACCAAAGGGCATGTCGGTTGCCTTTTTACATTTTTGAATATGTTCACGTAATACTTCCGGATACATTGAGCCAGCCCCCAAAAGACCAAGTCCTCCCGCATTACTTACAGCTGAAGCTAATCTCCATCCGCTAGCCCAAACCATACCTGCTTGAATAATTGGGTAGCGAATTCTAAATAATTGAGATATGGAATTAAGCATTAAAGAAATTGATCTACTTTGACGTAGGCATCAATTACTGCTTGTTCACCTAACTTATCACGGCGACTGTTGCCATGCTCCATTCCCAAAATTCCATCATAGCCTCGAGAGTGAATATATTTAAAGACATTGGTGTAATTTATTTCTCCTGTAGTAGGTTCATTTCTCCCGGGATTATCACCTATTTGGAAATATCCTATTTCATCCCAGCATTTCTCTATGTTAGGAATTAGATTCCCTTCCTGAATTTGTTGATGATATATATCAAAAAGAATCTTGCATGAGGGGGAATCTACAGCTTTACAGATCTCATATGCCTGTGGACTTTCCGATAAAAATAGACCTGGATGATCCCTAAAATTAAGTGGCTCCAATACCATAACAATCCCATGAGGTTCCAATAAAGCTGAAGCTTGTTTTAAACTCTCTACTACGTTAGCAGTCTGATATGCAATATTTTGTCTCAAATCTACATGGCCTGGAACTACGGTCATCCACTTGGCATTTACCCTTTTTGCAACAGGAATAGATTTTTTGATGTAATCCAAAAACTCTTCTCTAAGTACCTTATCACCGCTGGCAAGTTGAGCTTTTTGCCAATAAATTTCATGTGCCACAAAAACTCCCATTCGAATTCCACGCTTAACCATTGTCTTGGCCATCTTCTCTTGTAAAGCAACTTCACGCTTTCGCATCTCGTTGTCTTCAAAAGCAGTAAATCCCTGATCTGCCATAAAGTTAAGCTGATCAATTGGGTCATCACCTGCGTGATGAGAAAACATGCCTAAATGAGGTGCATAAGCCAAATTAAAAGAATGCTTATTCATATTCGTTTCTATTGAGAAAAGTGACGGTGCTGAAAACAAACCCAATCCACTTATCCCCGCTAATTGTGTAAAATTTCTACGGTTCATATTAGATAAATTTAGTTTTTCCAGGAGTTGGTATAGGATAATAACCATTTTCATCAGGAGAAGAGGGAGGTGTAGAATTCCAAGTTACTGTTTCGGGCATAAGTTGATATTTAGAATTTAGAGCTTCTTCAAAAGTAATTTTCTTACCGCTATAAGTTGCCATTCGGCCAAGAATTGCTGTTAAGGTACTCTTGGCTCCGTTTTCAGTATCTGCTATTACGCCTCCGCTTCGAATTGATTCAAATAAACGATCGTGCTCTACTTGGTAAGGATTTGGATCATCCCATTTGTTTGGATACTTATATTTACTTTCACCATCTAATCCGCTGATAATTCCTTTTCCAACTTCAACGCTACCCTGTGTGCCTTGGAATACCTCGTCAACACGACTCATTGTTCCAGGTATGTGTCGGCATTGACTTGCAATTACTGCTCCACTAGAATAGGTAAACTCCACAAAATGATGATCAAAAATTTCACCATGTTCTTTTCCATTACGGACTTGACGTCCACCCATTCCTTGAGCTGATACTGGATAATCTCCTATGAACCAATTTGCTACATCGATATTATGAATATGTTGTTCTAAAATATGATCCCCACATAGCCAATTAAAATAATACCAGTTACGCATCTGATACTCTAATTCTGTTTGTCCAGGTTTACGCTCTTTTGTCCAAACACCAGCATCATTCCAATACACCTGGCCTCCTCTGATTTTACCAATCATTCCAGCATCAATTCTTTTTTTAATTTCTATGTACTTGGATTCATAGTGGCGTTGTAAACCTACAACTACATTCAATTTTTTTGTTTTTGCGATTTTTGCTGTGGCTAAAACCTTACGAATTCCAACTGGATCAGTAGCCAACGGCTTCTCCATAAATACGTGTTTGTCGTTAAGAATTGCGTATTCAAAATGATAAGGTCGAAATCCAGGAGGAGTTGTCAAAATAACAACATCTGCTAGATCAATTGCTTTTTTATAAGCATCAAAACCTACAAAACGATTTTTTTCTTTTACATCAATTTTTTTATCTCCATCAAAATGCTCTTGAATTCCTTTTAAACTTCTTTCTATTCGATCCCCAAAAGCATCAGCCATTGCAATAAGCTCTACATTTTCATCAGCGGTAAGGGCTTGCACTGCAGCTCCAGAACCTCTACCTCCACAACCAACCAAAGCTAGTTTTAATTTTTGATTTCCGTTTACACGAGCCATTTCATCAACTCCCATTGGAACTGTTAATAGAGCACCCGTTGCCATAGCAGTAGTTTGCACAAAAGCACGTCTTGATTTATTTTTTTGATTTTTGTTTTTAGTGTTCATAATTTTATTGTTTAATCAGTTAATTCATATTTCCAATATTTTTTTTGTTCCTCTTCTGAAGGTGTTTCCAGAGGACGAACAATTCGAAACCCTACAAAAGGTGCATCAGTATGCCACCACTTACTCTTTGGTATTTGCGGATCTCTCTTCTTCCATTTTTTTGAGGAAGGTCTCCTTGCTGCAGATCTCAGTCTATTTGGATTATCCATCCAAGAACCGCCTCGTACTGCTTTAGGATAAACTTTTTCTCCTACTACTAAAGGATTGGTTTCTCCTTCTAGTCGTTTAGAATATTCAGTTGGAATATATTGGTCCAAAGTCCATTCCGCTACATTTCCGTGCATGTCAAATAATCCCCAAGGATTCGCTTTTTTAGTACCTACTTTTTGATATTTATCCTGACTATTTTCTTTGTACCAAGCATATTCAGAAAGTTCACTAGAATCATCTCCAAAACTATAAGCGCTGTCTGTTCCTGCTCTGCATGCATATTCCCATTCAGCTTCTGTAGGTAAACGGTAGAAGTGTCCAGTCATGGCAGACAACCATTCGCAAAATTTTACAGCAGCTAATTGGGTCATACAGATTGCTGGGTAATTATCTATTCCCATTCCAAAACTCATTTCTACATAAGGGGTCGTTGCACCAGATACAGCATCAACATCTAGCTGTACTTCTGATTTATTGGTTTTAGTTTTTTGATTTGCATCTAATTCTCTGGTTACAAAAAGATTATATAAATCCCATGTAATCTCATATCTACTCATCCAAAATCCATCTATTTCAACTTTATGTTGGGGACCTTCATCTCCAAAATGCCCTTTTTCAAATTTTGGACTACCCATGATGAAATTACCTTTCTGAATTAATTGCATGTCAAGCTTATAATCGATCCCAGATATTTTTTCAGTATAATTTTCCTGGGCAAAAGTTAATGAACCCAGAAAAAGGCAAAAAACTAATATTTTGCATAATGTCATTCTATACAGGAATTAAAAATTTAGTTACTAATTGATACAAATTTAGAATGTTACTACCCTGATGTCTAATTTAGAATTTTTAATCTATAAATAGGAAAATAAAAATACATTTATAGTTAGTAATAGCTAGAAAAGCATGTTTTCCAAATATTAAATTTTAAAGTTTTTTGTTTAAACTAAATAACTTTTTTATTCCATCATTATATTTCTTTCCGATTACATAGTAATTCCCAGATTTTATAAACAACATATTTTTTTCTATTTTCTCAATCTGTTCTTTATTCAAAGCTACTGATTTACTAATTCTAACAAATTTTGAAGTAGGTAATTCTTTTAAGAATGTTTTTAAGTTTTTTCTTACCAGGTAAGATTTTTCGTCAGTACTAACCTTTACATAGTCCTTTTTACCTTCTATCAAAATAATTTCATTTAATAAAATTTTATGGTCGGCTCTATCTGATCTTATAAATAAATGTTTTTTCTCATCTATTATGTCATTTTTTAGGGGTTTGTCAACTTTATTTTTTCTGTAAATTGAATAATAAACCAAAAGAATAATCAATGTACCTAGCAATAAAAAAATTATCAAAAGATAATAATTCGAATTTGTCTTTTGTTCAATAAGTAAATTCTTGAAATTTAATTTAATCCCCGAAAGACTATAAAAATTAAATTGTTGACTATTGAAAAATGAATTCTTATTATCTAAAATTTTAGTTGAAATTAGTAATTGCATTTCTAGTATTTTCTTAAAAGACCATTTATCAGAAATATCTAGTAATTCTTTTGAATTTGATAAAATAATTTCACTATTTACACCCCCTATCCCATTTTTATCAACTATGAAAAATGTAAATAAGTTTTCTTTTTTTAAATAATCTTTAGGAATTACATATTTTCTTTCGCATGAGTAACAATCTGTTTTACCCACAAGTTTTCCATTAACATAAAGTCTATCATAGTCATCAATCCCTTTATTGATTTTTATTAAATAATCCTCTATTGGTACTTTATTTAATTTCACAATTTTTCTAAAACAAATTGCTCCATTAAAATTGTCATTATCAAATAACATTTCATTAGAACTAGGAAAACTAGCAATAGGCCATTTAGAGTCGTCTAAATCATTTGAAGTGTGATAAGGTATGTCTAAATCCCCAAAGCTTAAAAGATCAAATCCTTGAGTAGGTTCATTTTTGATATTGTTAATAAATTTATCATTTAAATAATAGTCCCAAACTCCATTTAAATTAATTATTTCTTCTGGACTTTTTAGGTAAATGTCACCATCTAGAATTCCTTCTAATTCAGTACATATGACATGAATTGAAATTTTATTAATCCCCTTTTTTAGTAAATTATTTGGTAAGTTGATATCATGACTGTTCCATCCGCTAATAATGTTATTATTGATAAAATTATTATTGATTTTTACCATAGCTTCACTTCTAAAACTATTTTCTATAACTAGGCTATAAATAATATTAACATCAGTAATATTAAATTCCTTTTCAAATGTAATGAGTCTTGTATCATACGTAGACGAAAGCTCTTTATATACACCAGGTAATTCAATTTGATTTGTTTCCTTTTTATTAGGATTATTTAACTCAAATAATAGGGTATAATATTCAATATTATCATCCTGATGTTTTTTTTGAGCATAAATATTAAATTGGAAGATTACCGTGATTAGGACAAAAAATCGTAAAAAAAGCATTTGAAGGTTGGTTAAAAGAAGTCTAAACTAGATGATTTTTGTATACAAAAAAACGATTTTTGTATCTAATACCTTTGCAAAATCTATTTTTTTTTTTGATTTTTTTAACATACTTAGTTTTTCTAAACTAAAATTGTGTTAGATTTAGATTTAATTTAAACTTAACTAAAGACAAATGAAAAATTTTAAAAATTTTTTAGTACTAAGCTTTTTTGTACTAGGAACGACGTTAAGTCTTGCTCAACAAAACGTTTCAGGTTCAGTCAGTGATGAAACTGGTCCGCTCCCTGGAGTAACCATTGTTGAAAAAGGCACAACTAACGGAACTACTTCCGATTTTGATGGAAATTATTCAATCTCAGTCTCTGACCAAGATGCAACATTAGTTTTTTCATATTTAGGGTTTGTAACTCAAGAAGTATCTGCAAATTCAGACACATTTGATATAATTATGGTTTCTGGTTCTGATGAACTTGAGGAGGTTGTAGTAACTGGTTATGGGACTCAACGTAAAGCAACTATAACTGGTGCT
>CESO01020073.1_pt1 | contig 10464 bp, 9 predicted proteins | sample 356341 | NCBI WGS metagenome assembly CESO01 (sample SAMEA2621812, study PRJEB7988) | marine metagenome | biome: marine biome (ENVO:00000447); feature: deep chlorophyll maximum layer (ENVO:xxxxxxxx); material: "saline water (ENVO:00002010), including plankton (ENVO:xxxxxxxx)" | depth 35 m
TAATTATACATATTTATAGCAAAAATGATTGATTTTTCTGCTTTTATTATATAAGTATTAGTAAAATATTCAAAACTAAAACCTGATTTAATAAACTGTTTTATTGAAACTTTAACTAAATTTTCCAAAGGACATTATTCTGCTAAAATTGACCTACTCTTTTTTTTAATCTGATAACCTTTTCTAATATAATTATTCGAGCTTCCATACTAAAAATTATTATATTTATAGCGACGTCGTTTGTCAAAAACTTTTTGCTTGCAAGACCTATCAATGGCTTCTTACAATTTAAGCAATCTCTATATCGCTTGAAGTAAAGATATTAAAAAGACCCAGCTCTTAAAATAAATTGAGTTGGGGAGTTTGTTTAATCCCTAGTTTTTTAGGAGCAACAAGACACTTTTTTCGATTTAGATTGTATTTATTTTTTGCAAGTCTAACTTGTTGATGAATATTTTCTGCAATTGCTCCATCGTTTTTTCTTCGATTCAACACTTCAGTATCCCCAGAATTTCCACCTTGAGTATCAGTAATCTGATGCAAGACTCGAGAAGCCTTAAGTGGATACGTTTTGTGTAGCCAATTTTCAAATAACAATGCAGTCGTAGTGTTTAATCTTAATATAGTATGGCTTAAGAAGGATGCACCTGCATAGCTAACAGCCTTACAAATCGAATAAATTTCGTCCTCATTTAGACCAGGTATAATAGGTGCTAACAACACCCCAACAGGAATTTGGTGCTCGGATAATGTTTGAATCACTTTAAGCTTGTTTTTCGAACTAGATGTTAGAGGCTCAAGTACTCTTCTTAAATCTTCATCAAGGGTAGTAATAGATATGCAAACTTCCACCAAACCTTTGGCAGCCATCTTTTTCAGGAGATCAATATCGCGACATACCAATGCATTCTTAGTAATAATTACAACAGGTTGATTATATTTTAAACATACTCCCAAAAGCTGACGCATTATTTTTAATTTCTGTTCAGCAGGTTGATAGCAATCCGTATTACCACTAATTGAAATCCTATCCCCTTTCCAAGACTTGCTTTTTAATTTTTGCTCCAATAAAGAAACAGCGTTGGATTTGTAAAGAATCTTTTTTTCAAAATCAAGACCTGAATTATATCCCCAATACTCATGGGTTACTATTGCATAGCAATAAATGCACCCATGCTCACAACTTTCATATGGATTCATACTCCACTCTTGTTTCATATCTGGACTACTCACCTTGTTGAGAATGGTTTTAGCTTCAGTAGGTATCCATTTTGTAGAATTATCTTTAGCAAAAAATTCTTCATCAAAATAAGAGCCATCCCAATAGTCCTCCTGTTGATATTTCGACAAACTATTATTTATGAACGTTAGAGCACCACGACCTTTGAGATTTGTAGTATTGACAATATTTTTATCTAAAACCATGATTATAATATACACAATATGTACACAATCCAAAAAGGAATACGGATTTATTTTCCTCTTAATTCAGTCCAGAACTCCTTAAACCCTGCTTTTGACGAAATCATTTTCTTAAATTCATCCCAAAGGGTAGGGTTCTGATTATTGGATGGTAACGATGGAGACATTGTTGAGTTTGCCTCATCATCTCTAGAATCGATGGTTTCTATATCCAACAATTCGTCACTAGATTTAAATTTAGCTCTAGCCCTAGCTGTATGACCTAGTTTTTGTTCTGCCAAACCAAGATTATTCATGATAATGGCGTCTGTAGGATCCAGTGATAGCGATTTAGTGTAATCTTCCACACTACCCTCCGTATCTCCTGTTTTATCTTTAATATATGCTCTGCAGCTGTAGAAATAAGCATTTTCGGGATCTAGCTTAACTGCCTGATCAAAATCTTGTATCGCGTGCTTAAATCTTAAATTGAATTTACAGACACCACGTTCATTAAAATATTCAGCATTAGTTGGGTCTTTGATTATGAGGTGATTCCAGCACTCCATTGCATTTTCCCAACGTTTCGTTTTTTGATACGAAAATGCCAAAATGGATAGGTAATCCTCATTAGGACTTCCCTCTAGACTATTGATTATGGCTTCATAATCTCCTTGCTTGTATAATTGCTCGATATTCAATTATATATTCCAACGCACAATTTGCCATTTTGATTTCATTTATTCGGGAAAATTTGGAATTAGTTCAGTTAGATATTGTAATATATTCGCAACCGAAATGAATCAAATTAATCAAGCCGCTCAATTACTTTGGGATTCAAGTAATCATAAAAAAACTATTCCGCCAGTAAGATCAATCATTACTGCAACCGATATTGATGCTGCATATGCCGTACAAAAAATCAATATTCAAAAGCGAATCGATAACGGAGAAAGTGTCATTGGCAAAAAGATTGGACTTACCTCCTTTGCTGTTCAAGAACAACTGGGTGTAGACCAACCAGATTATGGCATCTTATTCGAATCTATGCAAATCAAAAACGCAGGAAAACTCCCATTTAATGATTTGATGCAACCTAAAGCAGAAGCAGAAATTGCTTTCAAGATTGGAAAAGATTTAAATGGTGACGTTGATATTTCTGACCTAATTGATGCTGTTGAATACGCTACTGCATCGATCGAAATTGTTGGTAGCCGAGTTGAAAATTGGGACATTCGTATTACTGATACTATTGCAGATAATGCAAGTGCAAGTCATTTTGTACTGGGTGATAATCACATCAATATTAACCAACTAGATTTACCCAATTGCTCCATGAGTATGACGAAGAATGGGAAAATTGCCTCGGAAGGAATGGGTAGTGCGTGCATGGACAACCCCCTAAATGCCGCTTTATGGCTCGCTCAAGTGATGGCCAAAAATGGGACCCCATTGCAAGCAGGCGATATTCTCCTTTCTGGTGCATTAGGGCCTATGGTTCCTATCGAAAAAGGAGACAACTTTGAGGCCACTATCCAAGGACTCGGTAGTGTGACTATTCAAATAAATTAACGATGAAAAGAAAAGCAGCCATTATTGGAAGCGGAAATATCGGTACAGATTTGATGATAAAAATCATTCGAAATTCTTCTGTACTCAAAGTAGGTTGTTTGGTAGGTATAGATCCCAATTCTGATGGACTTGCCAGAGCCAAACGCATGGGTGTTGAGATCTGTAGTGAGGGAATCGATGGACTTATTCAAATGGATATTTGGAAAGAAATTACCGTTATTTTTGATGCAACTTCTGCAAAGGCTCATCTATATAACCTTGAAAAAATTAAGCCTTTTTCTGACAAAAAAATTGTTGATCTTACTCCTGCTGCAGTTGGGCCATACGTGATTCCTGCAGTTAATTTTGATGCTGAATTATGTAATAAACTTGGTTTAGTTAAGGCTGTTGACTCCGAATATATATTGAATATGGTCACTTGCGGAGGACAAGCAACCATTCCCATTGTAGCTGCGGTGAATAGAATTGCTCATGTACACTATGGCGAAATTGTTGCTAGTATTGCCAGTAAATCTGCAGGACCAGGCACACGTGCAAATATTGATGAGTTTACAGAAACCACTTCTGAGGCTATCCAAAAAATTGGAGGAGCAGATCAAGGGAAAGCCATTATCATACTCAATCCTGCTGAGCCCTCATTGGTTATGAGAGACACCGTATTTACCCTCAGCGAAACTGCAGACCGCGAAACCATTCGTGAGAGTATTCATGCCATGGTAGCAGAAGTTCAAAAGTATGTGCCAGGATATACCCTTCATCAAGAAGTACAATTTGACGATATCCCCGCAGATAAACCTGTATTTATAGAGGGATTAGGACACAAATACGGGTTAAAGACTACAGTTTTACTGCAAGTAATCGGTGCCGGACATTACCTCCCCGAATATGCTGGAAACCTAGATATTATGACAAGTGCAGCACTTGCTGTTGGTGAAAAAATGATTGGATAATAATGAGAAAAAATAAACTTTATATACAAGACGTAACGCTCCGAGATGGCATGCATGCCATTGGGCACCAATACGACAAACACAAACTCAAATCAATTGCCGTTGAGCTAGATCAAGCGGGAGTAGATGCGATAGAAATTGCTCACGGAGATGGGTTAAGTGGCGGAAGTTTTAATTATGGATTTGGAGCTCACACCGACTGGGATTGGCTAGAAGGTATTGCCGAAGAACTCAATCATGCAATACTAACTACTTTGCTTTTACCTGGAATAGGTACCATCGAAGATCTGAAAAAAGCACAAGCTTTAGGAGTACGATCGGTACGCATAGCAACCCATAGTACCGAAGCTGATGTGAGCAAACAACACATCGAAGCTGCCAAAAAATTAGGTTTGGATGTTGGAGGTTTTTTGATGATGGCTCATATGAATGAACCCAAAAAACTAGCCGAACAAGCCCAGCTAATGGAAAGCTACGGTGCCGATTGTGTATACGTTACGGATAGTGCCGGTGCACTGATGATGGATGGAGTGGCAGATCGTATGAAAGCATTCAGAGATACCCTATCTGATAATACCGAAATTGGTATTCATTGTCATCATAATCTAAGTCTGGGAGTCGCAAATACAATTGTAGCCATGCAAAATGGAGCCAATCGATTGGATGCATCACTTGCAGGCATGGGTGCCGGAGCTGGCAATTGTCCTTTAGAGGTACTAATTGCAGTACTGAATAGAATGGGTGAACATACCAACGCAGCAGTTAATCAATTGATGGATTTGGCAGATGATGTCATTCGACCTTTGCAAAAACGTCCTGTGCGGGTAGATCGTGAAACTCTAAGTTTGGGTTATGCTGGAGTGTATTCGAGCTTTTTATTGCATAGTGAGCGTGCAGCTAAAAAATACGGACTCAATACTGCAGATATTCTTCAAGAGCTCGGTAAACGTAAAATGGTAGGCGGACAAGAAGATATGATCGTGGATGTGGCTTTGGACATGGTGAAGCAAAAAAGTTCTTCATTGAAATGATGATAATGGCCTTATTGAGAGAGCAGAATCTTTACAGTTTGAAAAAATCGTGAAAAAACCCACCACAAAGTTGAGGAAATGGTGATTCGTCTCCAAAAAAATTCTAATCTACTTTTTCTTAAATTTAGCTATTGCTTTTTTGGTAAAGTCTGAAAGTACCAGCTGGCCACTAATCTCTGCTCGATCGGCCAATAGACTATCCCAATGTTCTGTTCCTTGCCAAAAAATTTGCTTGAGTTGTTGCATGGCCTCTGGGTTAGACTGACAAAGTTTGTTTACCAACGCATCAATGGCTTCATCCATCGCATCGGCTGTATCATAAACTGCTGTATACAACCCCTTGGATCTTGCCCACGCAGCACTTTGCCATTCGGTGGCATTGATAGCCAACTGGCTCATGGCAGAAACTCCTATTTTTCGTTCTACTGCAGGTCCTACCACAAATGGGCCTATACCTACAGCTAATTCGCTGAGTTTTACAAAAGCATTTTGGGTAGCTAGGGTATAATCAAATGCTGCAGCCAATCCTACTCCCCCACCTACGGCTTTGCCTTGCACTCTTCCGATGATTAATTTTGGACAAGTACGGCATGCGTTTATAACATTAGCAAACCCCGAAAAAAACACCTTACCTGTTTCTAAATTATCAATGGATACCAACTCATCAAAACTTGCTCCAGCACAAAACGCTCGATCACCAGCACTCCGAATTACGATGATTTTTACAGTATCGTCTTCTCCCAATGAGGTGATGGTATTTGCCAATTTAGCCAATACCTTCCCCGGCAATGAGTTACTCAATGGGTGAGAAAATTCAATAATCGCTAGTCCTTGGTCAATGGTTTGTAATACGTTTCCTTGTTCTACTGCGTTCATTATAATTCGTCTTCTTGGTTTCTTTTCTTTACCATAGTCAATATGGTAGCCAGAGCCACCGTATCACCAGTTTCGTCATATACGTCCACGAAAAATTTCACAATACCCTTGGCTACGTCGTCTTCAGTTTTCTTTTCCTGATTAATCTTTTCTTTTACCGTAAATCGCACCCCAATGGTAGCTCCTGGATATACGGGCTTAGTAAATCGACATTCGTCCAATCCGTAGTTCAGTAAAACTGGTCCTTTTTTGGCATCTACGAATAAACCTGCAGCCTTACTCAACACAAAATAACCATGTGCAACTCTTCTCTCAAAAGTCGTTCCTTCGAGTGATGTTTCGTCCATGTGAGCGTAGAAATTATCGCCACTTACATTCGCAAAATTGACAATGTCTGTCGTGGTGATGGTATGCTTAGCTGTAATCACGGTATCGCCCACCTCCAAGTCTTCAAAGTATTTACGAAACGGATGTACCTCTTTTTCTTTATAGACACCACCATATTGGTATCGTTGGGTGATTTCTGTGAGCATGGATGGATGTCCTTGCAAAGCAGTTCGTTGAAGATAGTGTTTTACGCTTCCCATGCCGCCAAGTTCTTCTCCGCCTCCAGCTCTACCAGGACCACCGTGCATCAGTTGTGGCATCGGAGAACCATGCCCTGTACTTTCGGGTGCAGACTCCTCATTTAGCACTAATATTCTTCCATGATAAGCAGACGCTTCCACGGCATATTGCGTTGCAGTGTCTACATCCGAAGTTGCAATGGTACTGACCAAAGAACCTTTACCCATTTTAGCAAGTTCTATGGCTTGGTCAAAATCTTGGTAGGGCATTAAAGTACTTACCGGACCAAAACATTCCACCTCATGACTATCCAGTTTTAGCATAGGATTATCATTAAGCATCAATATAGGAGGCACAAATGCTCCTTTGCTTTTGTCGGCTCCCAATACATCAAATTGATCTAAATTTCCACTCACAATTGGCGTATCTTTAGCTAACTCTAACACTCGGTTTCGAACAACATCCATTTGTGATCGATTAACCAGTGCCCCCATTCGAACTCCCTCTTTAGCGGGATCACCAAGGGTCGTTTTCGCTAGACTTTTACCCAAAGCAATTCTGGTGTCTTCTAGGTATTTTTCTGGGACAATAATTCTTCGAATAGCAGTACATTTTTGCCCTGCTTTGGTGGTCATCTCTTTGCGAACTTCTTTGATAAATAAATCAAAAGTTGATGTTCCTGGAGAAGCATCTTCACCCAGAATAGCTGCATTCAAACTATCTGCTTCCATATTAAACGGTATGGCTTGCTCTATAATGTGAGGCATGGATTTGAGCATTCGACCAGTCTGAGCCGAACCAGTAAATGTAATCAAATCTTGATCCGTAAGTTTATCTAATATTCCATGTCCTCGACCACAATCCAATTGAATGGCTCCTTCGGGTACTATACAGCTAGCAATAATATCTTCTACCATCGCCTGAGTAAGATAGGAAGTCATTTCGGAAGGTTTTACGATTGCTGGTACACCTGCCAAAAGATTGGCGCTGAGTTTTTCGAGCATTCCCCAAATTGGAAAGTTAAAAGCATTAATATGCACAACAACGCCTTGTTTTGGGCTCATGATATGTTGGCCTACAAATGTTCCATTGGTGCTGATTTTAGCGGTGTCTCCATCTACATAAAATCTTTGGTTTCCCATTTGTCTCCTTAAACTAGCATAGGTAAAAAGTGTTCCAATACCACCATCTATATCTACCCAGCTATCGCTATTTGTAGCTCCCGATTGATAACTAATCGCATAATATTTCTTCTTGATATCAGTAAGGTAAAGTGCCAACTTCTTGAGCATATACCCACGTTCGTAAAAAGTCATTTTACGAAGAGCTTTACCCCCAACGGTTCTAGCATAATGAGCCATGGCCTCATAATCCAAGCCTTCACTGCTGGCAGTACCAATCAGTTCGCCTGTAATTGCATGATGTTGAGCTACCCCATCACCTTGATGTGCTTGCCATCTTCCTTCAGCAAAATTTTTTAATTTCATACAGGTATATTTTCAAATACATAGACAAAGGTAAAACAATCGCAGTTAAGCAAAAATGTTACTAAACAGAGGAAATCTATTTGTATATTATCAAAATCTTTAATTTTTGACATTTTTTTTCGTACTAAAATGAATTATAAGCTGCTTTGCTCGGATATTGATGGTACTCTTCTCAATAAGGATCGCATACTTTCACCTGCCACTATAACACAATTTAATCGTATAAAAGATACATGTCATTGTGTTCTTGCATCCTCAAGAATGCCAAAAGCTATGCGGCATTTACAAAAAGATTTATCCATCGAAAAAAGCCCTCTAATAGCATATAACGGCGGATTGGTTTTGGCAGACGATCGCGTATTATCATGCACAGAAATACCATTTAGTATTATTCGTCAAATTGCCAAATTTTCGGAAGGCACGGAACTACATATAAGTATCTATAATACCGATGATTGGTATGTTCCTCAATTTGATTATTGGGCAGAACGGGAAACCAATAACACTAAAGTAAAGCCTACTGTTCGATCAATCGAAGAAACCTTATCTGCGTTTAAACTTACCAATCGAGGAGCTCACAAAGTAATGTGCATGGGACCTGCAGATGAGATTGCAAAAATCTACGCTTCGCTAATCGAATCCTATGAATATGACCTCCATATTTATAAATCAAAAGACACCTATTTGGAAATAGCAAATAAATTGATATCAAAAAAATCAGCTATTCAAACTCTTATGAATATTGAATTTCCTGAATTAGACTGGAAACAGGTAATCGCATTTGGCGACAATTATAACGATATGGAAATGTTGGATGCAGTTGGTATGGGAGTAGCCGTAGGTAATGCCCGATCAGAGGTGCTCGCAATTGCTGACTTCATCTCTACAACTAATAAAGAGGACGGGGTAGCTAAGGCAATGGATGAACTCATGTGATATATCCTCTTACCTAAATAATCGTTTAATGATTTTTTGCTTTAGCTTCGAATAAGAAGTATATTTAATTGGCAACACAAGCCAGAATGGTTTAGATGTGCATTATAAACATGTCTTATTTTATGTTAATCTACAAATATGAATGACTAGCTGTCTTTTAAATAGTCAATATTTAACCTTATCAAATCTTTTAATTTCTGAATATTTCGATCTTTTTGTGCAGATATAAATACGACATTACTATTGAGTTTTGCCATCCAAGTTTTTTCAAGAGTTGGAATATCATAAATGGTTGTATCTAAAAAAATGTCATCTGATGAGGCCAAGGGGTTGTACTGATCAATCTTATTAAAAATTGTAATAACACGTTTGTTGTTAGCTCCAATTTCAGTAAGTGTATCAGAAACAGCAGTCATTTGTTCTTCAAATTGCGGGTGACTTACATCCACTACATGCAGTAAAATATCAGCCTCAATTACTTCAGCTAGGGTGCTTTTAAAACTCTCAATCAACTGATGTGGAAGTTTGCGAATAAACCCAACAGTATCAGACAGTAGAAATATACAAGGCTTGTAAGTAATTGCATCAGGCGGAAAAACAACCTTTCGAACAGTACTGTCTAATGTTGCAAAGAGCTTATCTTGAGCTAAAACATCTGATTTTGCTAGTAAGTTTATCAAAGTAGATTTCCCAACGTTGGTATAACCTACTAAAGCAACTCTGTATTGAGATTCCCGATTCTTTCTTCGTGTAGAACTTTGATTATCGATATGTACTAAATCTTTTTTAAGTTTAGCAATTTTATCACGAATAACCCTTCTATCAGTTTCAATCTCTTTTTCTCCCGGACCTTTCATCCCAATACCCCCCTTTTGTTTTTGGAGGTGGGTCCACATTCGGGTCAGTCTAGGAAGTAAGTATTCACTTTGTGCTAACTCTACCTGTGTTCGTGACTGTGCTGTTCGTGCATTTTTAGCAAAAATATCGAGTATCAAACTGCTTCTATCTATGATTTTACAAGAAATAAACTCTTCGAGATTTCTTATTTGAGAAGGGCTAAGCTCATCATCAAAAATGGCACAATCAATTTGATTTGCTTTGACATAAGCTGCAATCTCTTCAATTTTTCCCTTTCCAAAGTAGGTCTTCGGGTTAGGAAAATCTAATCGTTGAGTAAATCGCTTTATGCTTTTAGCACCCGCTGTATATGCCAGAAACTCCAACTCGTCTAGGTATACTTGATTGGAGTTTAGGGGGACATTTTTAGGTTCTACCCCAATCAAAATTGCTCTTTCGGAATCTACTGTACGAATAACTTTATGCTTCAATAGATAGTTTATTTAATAAATGCGTTCTTTTGTATGAGTATTTACACACGTGCAAAAATACATTCAAAAAATAGGGTTTAAACTACTTATTCTTTTTACCATTAAGATGGCTCTTAACGCACAAGAAATGAAATTGAGCAATCCAATAAAATTAAATGATGGAGCTAACTTTCCGAAAGTTCTTGGAGAAAATTCTGGTTGGATAATAATTCCTGTTAATATAAATAGAAATTTTTTGATCTTAAAACTCATGTACAATTGATAAAACTACTTACCCATAGAAATAGTGTTGGATTGACCTTATCGGGTTTAATCT
>CESO01038987.1_pt1 | contig 10439 bp, 9 predicted proteins | sample 356341 | NCBI WGS metagenome assembly CESO01 (sample SAMEA2621812, study PRJEB7988) | marine metagenome | biome: marine biome (ENVO:00000447); feature: deep chlorophyll maximum layer (ENVO:xxxxxxxx); material: "saline water (ENVO:00002010), including plankton (ENVO:xxxxxxxx)" | depth 35 m
TTTTGAGTAATGATATTAGCACCGTTCACTTTGTCTTGAATTACTCCGACCGAAAGACCTATACCAAGCTTACCATTAGAGATATCGAGCTGGTATGCGTAAGAAAGGTTTAAGGACAAAAATTCATTTTGACCAATTTTGTCTGTCAAAATATTAAGACCAATACCTCCATGCAATAAAGATAATGGACTTTGAACTGCAAAATTTGTTGATACAGGAGCATCTTCAAAACCTACCCACTGAGATCTATGCAAAGCAGTAGCACAAATAGCCTCTTCACTACCGGCCGACCCGGGATTGAAAGACAGGTTGTTAAAAATATATTGACTAAACTGTGGATCTTGCTGTGCTTTGGAATGAAAAGCGAAAGATAACAACAAGAAAAGCAAAAAATATTTTTTCATAAAAGGTAACGTCAAAACGTATATCACAATTAATATTCGGCTAAAATAACTATTTTTTTTTACTAGAAAAATAGCTTGAGTAAGTATTCCTTTAATGTTGATTCATTTTTTGAAAAGCTTTCCACCATCTTTCGGGCACATCTCCCTTTACAGCTATCTGATAGTCATTGTAAGAACAAGGAATAAAATAATTTTCTAAAGTTAAGGTTGGGGAAGAATTAATTATTGGGACTTCCATCCACCATTTTTCTAATTTTTTATTTTTGTAAAAACAAGCGTTATACTCACCTTCTCTCATAGAAACATGATATTTAACCATATCATCGTCGTTTGGCTTGAAACGCTTCATTTTATGAAAAAATCCTTCAAAAAAGCACCAAATCATTTGTGCCACTAACTTTTCAGATTGTAAGTTTTCGTCACTTTTATTGTAAAAATTATAAATACCTAAAGTTTTTAGACGACCACTTATACCTGCATAACGCATTATCTGACAAGCATCTTCGGCATAAAAACCATTAGGAGAACCATCTATATTTGAAGGATTATCAGAAAGTCGAACACAATTCATATCAAATGTTACAAAATCTGCATTTCTAAGTGATGGCTCTACTTCTTCAATATTTTGTTTTATTTCACCTAAACGATAGGCATCGAAATAAAGTTTTTCAATTAATTTGATTGAACCTTGGGTATTTAGATAGGTTTGATAGCCTATGTTAGTATAATTAAACAAAACATTTGGCTGGGTTTTTAAAATATCAGACAAAAAGGCATCAGAAGGTTGACTATGTTCATCTACTCCAAAATCAAAACGAGAATCAAAAGCTACCATATTAGACAATTTACCTAATTTAACACAAGATCGATATTGTGATATGGTCAAATCTTGACCGCCACCAATAACAAGAGCAAACAAATTTCGTTGTTCGCACTCAATCAAAACGTCAGTAAGTAATTGATAGGTATCGCTAATTTTTTCGCCCAAAAGCAATTGTCCCAAATCGGCTATTCTAAGTCTTTCTTGACCTTCAAAAAGTTGATACAACTCTTTACGGATATTATCGAGTGATTCATCATTATTTGCAACAGGAGTTCCTCGAAATTCTGGAACAGTGAACATTACCAAATCTGCTTCTGAAAGATTTGGAAAATCACCTTGAGTGTAAGCCATCACATTCTGTCCTAACTGACTAGACTGGTAGTCTTCGTTATGATGAACTGTAGGTTTAAAGCTTAACTCAAATTCCATTTACTTCTTCTTGCTTTTTTCTGCCAGATCCAAACACATTTCTCTAGTTAAAGACTTTGGCTCAACATCTTTAGGAATCTTGACATTTGTTTTATTTTTACGTGCCCCCTCTCCTATCTGAATAAAAGGACCATATCTACCATTAAGAACTTGAACCAAAGGATCACCCTCAAATCGGTTAATTATTTTTTCTGCCTCAGCCTTTCTATGTGCTAAAATCAATTCTACAGCTCTATCTATTTCAATAGTTAATGGCTCATCACCGTCTGCTTTTTTGATAGACACAAACTTACCTTTGAAACGTAAATATGGTCCAAAGCGTCCAATAGCTGCAACTACCTCGTCACCTTCAAATTCACCAACAACTCTCGGCAATTTAAACAATTCTAACGTTTCTTCTAATGTAATAGTAGTAATGCTTTGTGAAGCTAAAAGAGAAGCAAATCTAGGCTTCTTTTCATCACTAGCTTCTCCAATTTGTGCCATAGGTCCAAATCGACCTATTTTAACATATACATTTTCATTCGTTTTTGGGTCGGTACCCAAAAGACGCTGTCCTTTAGCGGCCTCTGAGTTATCTGAAACTTCATTTACTGTTTTAAGAAAACCATCGTAAAACTGGCTAATCATCTCATTCCAAACCTTATCTCCTTTGGCAATAAAATCAAACTCTTTTTCCACCTCAGCAGTAAAGCTGTAATCCATAACAGCCGTAAAATTTGTTTCAAGAAACTCCGTAACAACGATACCAATATCTGTCGGTTTCATTTTAGACTTATCAGAGCCTGATTTTTCAGATTTTTGCTCTTCTTTTACCTCATTATCTTTTAATGAAAGGCTGATGTAAGGCTTTAAAACACCCTCACTCTGTCCCTTTTCTACATATCCTCTATTTTGAATAGTAGTAATTGTAGATGCATAAGTAGACGGACGTCCAATACCAAGTTCCTCTAATCGTTTTACCAAACTAGCCTCGGTAAAGCGAGGCTTAGGCTTACTGAAACGTTCAATAGCATTAATTTCTTTTGAAGATACGCTATCTCCTTCAACAAGCTGTGGTAACATTCCATCTTGCTCTTCAGAATCTTCATCATCATTACCTTCCATGTAAACTTTCAAAAAACCTTCAAACTTTATCATCTCCCCTTTAGCAACAAAATTATGAGAAGCATTAGAAACTGTGATTTCAGCAGTTGTTCTTTCCAATTGAGCATCTGCCATTTGAGAAGCAATAGTTCGTTTCCAAATGAGCTCATATAATCTTTGGTGATTACGCTCTCCATCTACTTTAGCATTAGCTAGATTGGTAGGACGAATAGCTTCGTGAGCCTCTTGCGCACCTTTGGATTTTGTAGCAAATTTTCTACTATTAAGGAATTCATCTCCATAAGTCGATTTAATATAACCGCCAGCTGCTTTAATAGCATCGTCTGATAAATTCATGCTATCTGTACGCATATAGGTGATTTTACCCGATTCGTATAGCTTCTGAGCAACACTCATTGTTTGCCCTACGGTAAAGCCCAATTTCCTTGAAGCCTCTTGTTGCAAGGTAGATGTTGTAAACGGAGCTGTAGGGGATTTTTTAGCGGGTTTTTTAGTCAGCGATGTAATTGTGAAATCTGAAGTTGAGCAAGACTCTAAAAACGCAACAGCCTCTTGTTTCGTGTCAAAACGTTTAGGCAGATCTGCTTTAAATATTTTTTGATCTTTATTCAAGAAATAAGCGGAGACCTTGTAGCTAGATTTACTAACGAAGTTTATTATTTCTTTTTCTCTATCTACAATCAATCGAACAGCAACAGATTGAACACGACCAGCAGAAAGGCCATATTTCACTTTTTTCCAAAGCACTGGCGACAACTCAAAACCAACCAAACGATCAAGTACTCTTCTCGCTTGTTGAGCATTAACGAGGTTAATATCTAATTCTCTAGGGTTATCAACAGCTTTAGTTATTGCTGATTTGGTAATTTCATTAAAAACGATTCGCTTTGTTTTGTCAGATTCTAATTTTAAAGCCTCTTGTAAATGCCAAGCGATTGCTTCTCCTTCACGGTCCTCATCCGTCGCAAGCCAAACAGTATCCGATTTTTTTGATAATTTACTTAACTCATCAACAACTTTTTTCTTATCAGGAGAGATTTCATAGGTAGGAGTAAAACCATTTTCGATATCAATAGCCATACCACCTTTTTTGGGTAAATCTCTGATATGCCCAATACTTGACTTTACAATAAAATCTTTACCTAGGAAACCTTCGATGGTTTTTGCCTTTGCTGGTGACTCCACAATAACTAAATTTTTTGCCATAAGAAATAAGTTGTTTTCGTTTAAAAATGAGTGCAAATATAGAATACCTTTTTTTAAATTACCAAACGACTGACAAGCCTAACTCCCATTTATATTATAAATAATATAATTATTTTCAAAAAAAAAATTTCTGTCAATTTGGCAGTTTTTGTTAATTTTGTGGACTTTATTTTGAGTAAACGATATGAAAGACACTGAGAAAATAGTGGATATTGCAAGACAAGGAGAAGCCCTACAACTTGAAAAATCAGAGGTAAGCAAGAAGAAAATGTACATTGAAAGCTATGGCTGTCAAATGAATTTTTCGGACAGTGAAATTGTGGCTTCTATCCTTACTAAGGAGGGTTTCTCAACTACTCCAAACCTAGAAGATGCCGACGTTGTCTTTGTAAACACCTGTTCGATTAGGGAAAAAGCAGAGCAAACGGTTAGAAACAGACTCAAAGTTTATAATGCTATAAAGAAAAAGCAAAACCCAAAAATGTTAGTTGGAGTTTTGGGTTGTATGGCTGAACGCCTTAAAGATAAATTTCTTGAAGAAGAAAAACTCGTCGACATTGTAGTGGGCCCTGATGCATACAGAGATTTACCCAATCTTATTGATGAAGTTAACGACGGAAGAAAAGCAGTTAACGTTATCCTTTCCAAAGAAGAAACCTACGCCGAAATCAGCCCTGTTAGATTAGGCGGAAATGGAATAACAGCTTTTGTATCTATAACTAGAGGTTGTGACAACATGTGTACATTCTGCGTTGTTCCATTTACTCGAGGAAGAGAAAGAAGCAGAAACCCAGAAAGCATCGTTCAAGAGTGTCAACAATTAGTCGCTGATGGCTACAAAGAAGTTACTCTGCTAGGGCAAAATGTAGACTCCTACTTGTGGTCTGGTGGCGGATTAAAAAAAGACTTCAATAAGCTAAGTAAAGAAGAACAAAGCAAGAGTACTAATTTCGCTCAGCTACTAGCTATGGTAGCAGAAGTTAGCCCAAATTTGAGAGTGCGTTTTTCAACCTCTCACCCCAAAGATATGCAAGACGATGTACTTCATACTATTGCCAAATACGAAAACATCTGTAATTACATTCACCTACCAGTTCAATCAGGAAATAGTAGGATATTAGAACTGATGAACAGGGGCTATTCCAGAGAATGGTATTTAAACAGAATTAAAGCAATAAGAAAAATTATTCCCGATTGTGGAATCTCTATGGATATAATTTCAGGGTTCTGTACTGAAACTGAGGAAGACCATAAAGACACCTTAACTTTAATGGAAGCTGTCATATATGATTTTGGATATATGTTTAGCTACTCTGAAAGACCAAACACTCAGGCACAAAGAAAGTTAAATGACGATGTTTCAGCCGAAACTAAAAAAAGAAGATTGCAAGAAATTATAGAGCTTCAAATGAAACATTCTCTCATCAGAACTAAAGAGCAAGTAGGAAAAACTCATAAAGTACTGGTTGAAGGAGTGTCAAAAAAATCAAAAGAAGAGCTTTATGGCCGAAATTCTCAGAATACCGTTGTAGTATTCCCAAAGGAAAATTATAAACCTGGCGATTACGTTTTGGTGAATATTGAAGAATGCACCTCAGCTACTTTGAAAGGTAAAGCAACAAAATTAGTATGATAAAACACCAAGACATTAAACAGAGGTTTGGTATAATTGGTAATTCAAATAAATTAGATCGAGCCATCAGTACAGCATTGCAAATTGCACCTACTGACATATCCGTATTAATCACTGGGGAAAGTGGCGTAGGAAAAGAAGCTATGCCCAAGATCATTCACTACAATAGTCAAAGAAAACACAACAAATACATCGCTGTAAACTGTGGTGCTATTCCGGAGGGCACAATAGACAGTGAGTTATTTGGTCACGAAAAAGGCGCTTTTACAGGAGCGAGTGACAACAGACAAGGCTATTTTGAAGTCGCCGATGGCGGCACTATTTTTTTGGATGAAGTTGGCGAACTCCCTTTAAGTACCCAGGTTCGACTATTGCGAGTTTTAGAAAGCGGAGAGTTTATGAAAGTTGGCTCTAGCCAGATAAAAAAAGTAGACATCAGAGTTATTGCAGCCACTAACGTAAACATTGAAGAAGCAATTCAAAATGGAAAGTTTAGAGAAGATTTGTTTTACAGGCTAAACACCATAAATGTCAAAATGCCTTCCCTTAGAGAGCGAATTGAAGATATTCATTTACTATTTAGAAAGTTTGCAGCAGATTTTGCTGATAGGTATCACATTCCTCCGATACGACTTGAAGAAGATGCCGTAGATTTATTACAAACTTACTCTTGGCCGGGAAACATTAGACAACTTAAAAATGTCGCTGAACAAATTTCAGCTGTTGAGCAAGACAGAAGCATAAGTAAAGAAATTTTAATAAACTATATCCCAAAACAAAATACTACACCCGTATTGTTCAAAAATGAAAAAACTGATAACGACTTTTCTGAAAGAGAAATACTCTACAAGGTTCTTTTCGACATGAAGAACGACCTTAACGATTTAAAAAGAGTCACTAAAGAACTAATGGGAGAAAAAAAACACGATATAGAAGAAGAAAAGGTCATAAATCATCTGATTGAAAAACCAACAATATCAATTGCTGAAAAAGAAATTGAAGAAGATGTCTTTTTAACCCTGCATGAGCAAGAAAAAATCCTTATTGAAAAAGCTTTAAAAAGACATCAAGGAAGAAGAAAAGATGCCGCCGAAGAATTAGGCATTTCGGAACGCACACTTTACAGAAAAATTAAAGAGTACTTATTGTGACAAGAGTTATAAATATATGTCTGTTAGTTTTATCTATCAGTTTCAATTCGTGTGGGATCTATTCCTTAAGCGGAGCTTCCATTTCTGATGATGTAAAATCAGTCAGTATCAAAACTTTTGAAAACAGAGCTACACTATCGCCACCCGTTTTGTCAAATAAAATGACTGAAGCGCTAAAAGATAAGTTTTCATCCGAGACAAATTTAATCCTTGTTTCTGATAATGGCGATATAAAGTTTGATGGTCATATTTCAAATTATTCGATTAATCCAATTGCAATACAAGCCAATGAAACCGCCTCACAAAATAGACTTAGCATTTCTGTCAAGGTAAACTTCATTAACAATTTAGACGAAGAAAGTAACTACAAAAAAACGTTTAGCAGGTATGCAGATTATGACAGCTCTATAGATTTTACTAATAATGAAGAATCGCTCAATGATGAAATCATAACTCAATTGATAGAAGATATTTTTAACGAAGCATTCACCAATTGGTAAACAATAAAGACACATATTCGAATTGGCTAAGCAACCCTAATGAACTTGACGTTAAGGAAACTGATAGCTTAAAGGAGTTGATAAATCTTTATCCATTTTGCTCAACATCCAGAGTTTTATACCTAAAAGGTCTTCAAAACACAAACAGTATACACTACAACCAAGTCCTAAAAGAAACAGCAGCTTATGCTGGTGATAGGCAAAGGCTTTTTTATCTTCTTACAGAAGAAAAAAACAAAAAGGTAGAAACACCAAAAACAATAAAGAAAATAGAGCCTGATACAAACGACGAAAAAAGTTTGTTAGAAAAAGAGCTTGAAATTGGACAACCTTTAGTGTTTGAAAAAGAAGAAAAGCACTCTTTCAATGAATGGCTTAAGCTCAGTCAAGCTAAACCTATTCAACGCTCTTCAGAAACAAAAAACAATCTACAAAAAAAGGTTAGTCTCATCGAAGATTTTATTGCTAATAGAGAAAGGACACCAAAGAAAGAATTTTACTCTGCTAGTAATAAAGCAAAAGAAAGTGTTGAATTTCATTTCGATATTGTTACCGAAACACTTGCAAAAGTATATCTAGAGCAAGGGCACTATGAAAAAGCAAAAGCAGCATATAAGCAGCTTTCCTTGAAATATCCCCAAAAAAGTTCTTTATTTGCAAGCCAAATTGGATTAATCGATCAGTTGATCACAAAAAACAAATAAACTTATGTACACGATTTTCTCTGTTTTAATAGTAATAACCTGCGTTTTGCTAGTGTTAGTAGTATTGGTTCAAAACCCTAAAGGAGGCGGATTATCAGCAACTTTTGGCGGTGGAAATCAAGTTATGGGAGTTAAAAAAACTGCAGACTTTTTAGAAAAAGCGACATGGTATTTAGCAATATCACTGCTTGTTTTTTCTTTAGCGTCTAATTTTGCCATCTCATCATCTAATGATTCGGCAATGCAAAACCAATCAATTATGCAAAAGCAAATTGATGAAACAGCTATCCCTGCTCAAAGCCTTCCTTCATTACCAATACAAGAGGCACCAGCTGAATAGTTTTTTGTCAAATTTTCAGAAAATCTGAAAAAAAGTCATTTCTCAAAAAGTGTGTCCTTGTGGCACACTTTTTGATTTGTTCTATAACAAGTATTAATTTAAACTATAACAATTATGAATGTAAAACCACTTGCAGACAGAGTACTAGTTGAACCAGCACAAGCTGAAACTACTACTGCATCTGGAATTATAATTCCAGATACTGCCCAAGAAAAACCACAAAAAGGCACAGTAGTTGCCCTAGGCAATGGTAAAAAGGATGAGCCTTTAACTGTTAAAGTTGGTGACACTGTTCTATACGGCAAATATTCTGGTACTGAGTTGAAATTAGAAGGTAAAGACTACATGATTATGCGTGAGTCAGACATCTTAGCAATCATTTAAAAAAACAAAACAATGGCAAAAGAAATTAAATTTGATATTGAAGCAAGAGACGCCCTAAAAAGAGGTGTTGATGCTCTTGCAAATGCTGTAAAAGTAACGCTAGGTCCTCAAGGCCGAAATGTCGTTATCGATAAGAAGTTTGGAGGCCCTTCAATTACTAAAGATGGTGTATCTGTAGCCAAAGAGATAGAGCTAGAAGACACCATAGAAAACATGGGCGCTCAGATGGTAAAGGAAGTTGCTTCAAAAACAGCTGACATTGCTGGTGATGGTACAACAACCGCAACCGTGTTAGCTCAAGCTATCGTTTCTAATGGACTGAAGAACGTTGCCGCTGGAGCCAACCCCATGGATTTAAAAAGAGGAATCGACAAAGCTGTTTCTGTTGTAGTTGAAAATTTAAAGTCACAATCGCAGGAAGTCGGTGACAGTATAGAAAAAATTCAGCAAGTAGGGGCCATTTCTGCAAATAACGATAATGCTATTGGCTCTCTTATTGCTGAAGCTATGGACAAAGTAAAGAAAGAAGGCGTTATCACTGTTGAAGAAGCTAAGGGTACTGACACTTATGTTGAAGTGGTTGAAGGTATGCAATTCGATAGAGGTTACTTATCACCTTACTTCGTGACAAATGCTGAAAAAATGTTAGCTGATTTGGATACTCCATACATTCTTTTATACGACAAGAAAATATCCAATATGAAAGACTTGTTGCCTATCTTAGAACCAGCTGCACAGTCAGGTAAACCTTTATTAATTATTGCAGAAGATGTAGATGGTGAAGCACTCGCTACATTAGTAGTTAATAAAATGAGAGGTTCGTTAAAAATTGCTGCCGTTAAAGCACCAGGTTTTGGAGACAGAAGAAAAGCAATGCTTGAAGATATAGCTATTCTTACAGGAGGAACTGTGATTTCTGAGGAAAGAGGATTCAAATTAGAAAATGCTACCATCGAGATGTTAGGTACTGCTGAGAAGATTACTATTGACAAAGACAATACAACTATTGTAAATGGTGCAGGTAATAAAGATAACATTACGGCAAGAGTCAATCAGATAAAAGCTCAAATTGAAAGCACTACTTCGGACTACGACAGAGAAAAACTTCAAGAAAGACTAGCTAAGTTAGCTGGTGGTGTGGCCGTTCTTTATGTTGGCGCCGCTTCTGAAGTCGAGATGAAAGAAAAGAAAGACAGAGTTGACGATGCTTTACATGCTACACGAGCAGCAGTAGAAGAAGGTATAATTCCTGGTGGTGGCGTAGCTTTAGTAAGAGCCGCTGATCCTCTTGCAAAGCTCAAAGGAGATAATGCTGACGAAACTACAGGTATTCAAATCGTTACACGAGCTATTGAAGAGCCTTTACGTCAGATTGTGGCCAACGCAGGTAACGAAGGTTCTGTTGTCGTTTCAAAAGTAAAAGAAGGTAAAGCAGACTTTGGATACAATGCTAAGAAAGAAGAATACGAAAATATGTTCGAAGCGGGTATTATTGACCCCACCAAAGTAACACGTGTAGCATTAGAAAATGCGGCTTCTGTAGCTGGCATGTTACTCACTACCGAATGTGTACTTGCAGATATTCCAGAAGATACTCCTCCAATGCCTCCAATGGGCGGTGGCGGTATGCCCGGAATGATGTAAAAAGATGTAAAAAACGTTAAAAAAAAAGCCCTCTGCATTTTGCTAAGGGCTTTTTTGTTTTTTTAGAGCACAAATCACTTATCAGCTAGTCTAATCCTAAAAATCATCATGAAC
>CESO01113710.1_pt1 | contig 10434 bp, 8 predicted proteins | sample 356341 | NCBI WGS metagenome assembly CESO01 (sample SAMEA2621812, study PRJEB7988) | marine metagenome | biome: marine biome (ENVO:00000447); feature: deep chlorophyll maximum layer (ENVO:xxxxxxxx); material: "saline water (ENVO:00002010), including plankton (ENVO:xxxxxxxx)" | depth 35 m
GAATCTTGGTTTCGAAGAGGAAGGCATCATTCGAAAATTCAGGAAACTGAATGACGACTATTTCGATTGTCTGATGATGGCGAAGCTCTTGTAACAGCCCTACTCTGGTTCGTCACCGGACAGATCGTAGATCCATCCCTCTCCGGCCCTGTCCCAATCCAAGAGATCTTCGGACGAGAAGAACAGGCCCAGTTCATGTTTGGCCGCCTCGGGACTATCACTTCCATGGATCAGATTGAAGCTGTTGGACACACCGAAATCGCCTCGAATTGTTCCCGGCTCGGCATTTGAACCGAAGGTGGCCCCCATCATCTTGCGACAGATGGCGATGGCTCCAACACCTCGAAGTGCCAGAACGACTACCGGTGAGGAGGTCATGAAACTGACCAGGCCAGGGTAGAAAGGCTTTCCCTCATGGGACTCGTAGTGTTTCGCTGCCAACTCAGGTGAGATCTTCATGAGCCTGGTGCCGACGACCTGGAGGCCCTTGTCCTCGAAACGGCTGATGATCCGGCCGATGAGACCTCGTTGAACAGCGTCGGGCTTGAGGATGATGAGGGTGGTTTCCATGAGTCTCGGCTCCAGTTCGTGCCCCGTGGGGCGATGTTCTAATACGAGCGGGCCCTTCCCGGCTCGAGGAGAGGAATTCTACCGAAAACAGCCGAGACGTGGGGCCCCAACCCCCATCCCCATCGCTTGGTAAAGTGGAGCCGTAACGGGTCAGGCAAGGATGCCCGCAAAGCACAAGGACGAGCAGTGCCATCTCCAATTCTGGGATGGCCCGATGAGACATGCCAAAGGCTGCAAGCAAATCAGGTAAACGTGCCACTGCCGAGGAGATGGCTTCCAGGCAACGAGATATCTCGGTCAGTGAGTTCTTCGCCAAGAATCGTCATCTTCTCGGATTCGACAACCCTCGCAAGGCACTGCTGACAACCGTCAAGGAAGCCGTCGACAATGCCCTGGATGCCTGTGAAGAAGGCGGCATTCTTCCCGAAATCCATGTGACCCTTCTCCAGCTGAGCGAGTCTCGATTCAAGGTCACCATCAGGGACAACGGTCCGGGTATCGTCCGGAAGCAGATCGAGAACATCTTCGGAAAACTTCTCTATGGATCGAAGTTCCACCGGATGAAGATGTCCAGAGGGCAACAGGGCATTGGTATTTCCGCCGCTGGCATGTACGGCCTCATGACGACCGGTAAGCCCGTCAAGATCATCTCTAAGACGAAGAACAAACCGGCGCATGAAGTCACCCTCAAGATAGACACATCGAAGAACAAGCCTGAAGTCGTGACGGACCGGGAATCCTCGAACGCCGACAAGTATTTCCCCGAAGGCCATGGCACCATGGTCACCATCGAGATGGAAGGTCGCTATCAGAAGGGGAAGCAGTCTGTAGATGAATATCTCGAACAGACGGCGATCGCCAACCCCCATGCCTGGTTCGTGTATGTGAATCCCGCCAATGAAACGATGGAATTCCCCCGCGGTGTCGATGAACTTCCCGAAGAAGCACGGGAGATCAAGCCCCATCCGAAGGGAATCGAACTGGGCACACTGATACAGATGATGGAAAGAGCGGACGGAGGGAATGTGACTTCCTTCCTGCAGAACGAGTTTTCCCGCGTCGGTCAACGCAAGGCCAGCGAGCTCATCCAGACCGCAGACAAGAAGACCTCCAAGACACTCACGCCTCGATCTCGCATCAACACGCTTGGCCATGATGAGGCGGAGGCTCTGTACAACGCCATCCAGGAAACCTCGATCATGGCGCCTCCCACGGACTGCCTGGTCCCCATCGGCTCGCGAGCCATGCTGGCAGGGCTGCTCAAGGAGGTCAAGGGCGAGTTCTATTCCGCCGCCACACGCCCACCGTCGGTATATCGTGGAAATCCTTTCCAGATCGAAGTGGCGATTGCCTATGGAGGAAAGCTCTCCTCGGAGGAATCGGCACGAGTTCTTCGATTCGCCAACCGGGTCCCACTGCTGTATCAACAATCGGCCTGCTCTTCCTTCAAGGCCGTCATGGAAACCTCCTGGAAGAACTACGGCCTGTCCCAGCCTCGAAACGGCATGCCGGTGGGTCCTCTTGTCGTGCTGATCCACATGGCCAGCGTATGGGTTCCATTCACCAGTGAATCCAAGGAAGCCATCGCCGACTACGACGAAATCCGCAAGGAGATGCGACTGGCGCTTCAGGAATGTGGACGCAAGCTGGGGATCTATCTCAGACGCCGCAGCCGCATGAAGAAGGAAGCCGAGCGTCGCAGCGTGTTCGAACGCTACATCGGCGAAATCTCCAAGGTCTGCGAGGCCGTCACGGGGATGGATGGAAAAGAGATCTACAAGGCGTTGCAGGAACAGGCTGCTCGAAAGACGGCCGAGGCCGACACCAGACTTGATGAGGATGGAAAAGTCGTCGAGCCCGTCAGCCGACTCGATGATGATGAGCAAGTCATCATCCTCAGAGACGCCATCACCGAAACCGATGAAGAGACGAACGATGATGGATCTCTCTTCGAAGGTACTCGTCTCGCCAGCCCGTCGGCTCGTGCAAAGAAGAAGCAGACCAAATCCCGCAAGAAGACCACTCGCAAGGTTCGATGAAACCTGCCCGGAGCTGATTGATGGCCACCAAGAAAACCACCAAGAAGACGGCCAAGAAAACGGCCAAGAAAACAGCCAAGAAGACGCCCAGCAAGAAGTCGACCGCCAAGAGAAGCCGGTCGGTATCGGTCGAACGGGACAAGGTCACCTCTTCCAAGATCGTGAAGATGGTAGAAGGCGTCGCCAAATCGAGCCTGGCTCAGACCGATCCCTTTCTGGACATTCCGGTGCGATCCGTCTCCAACATGAAGTTCAACACCCGCAAGCGGATTCTCGAGATGGGAGAGAATACCCAGCGACGCACGTTGTTCAATGTCGGACAGGCTCGCAAGTTCATGCAGGGAGTGCTTCTCTCGAAGGGCTGCAAGGAGCTCATCGAAGCCGACAAGACGCTCAGCCTTCGTGGCATGTACTACATGTCACTGCATACGATCGAGGGCACCAACGAGAAGACCTTCAACGATCAGGGCGAATCGGATGGCATCCTGGAGGACCTGGAAGTCACTCTCAACGGGCTCCGGGAGGAACTGCATGTGTTCGCCAAGAAGCGAGGCACGATGGTCGGGAACATAACCATCAAGGACAATGGCGATGAGATCAACTGCCGCAAGATGGGGACCGGCGGATACGCCATTCCAAGCATCTGCGAACCCGACGTCATCGAGTTCGAGAAATGCGAAGCTGATTTCGTACTGCATGTCGAGAAAGACACGGTCTGGAGCCGGTTCAACGAGGATCGATTCTGGGAGGAGCACAACTGCATCCTGACCGAAGGATCCGGACAGCCTCCACGTGGCGTTCGCCGATTGCTCCATCGTCTGAACAAGGAACTGGGACTCCCGATCTACTGCCTGCTCGATTGCGACCCATGGGGACACTACATCTACAGTGTCATCAAGCAGGGCTCGATCAATCTGGCGTTCGAAAGTCAGCGAATGGCGGTTCCTGATGCCAAGTTCATCGGAATACGATCCGACGACTACGATCGATGCGATCTCTCGACCGATGTCCGAATCGCACTCAATGACCGGGACATTGCCCGAGCCAATCAGATCGCCGACTATCCATGGTTTCTCGACAGAAAGCCCTGGCAGAAGGAAATCAGGACCATGCTGGCCAATGGTTTCAAGATGGAAGTGGAATCCCTCATCACCAAGGACATCTCGTACGTGACCGAGGTCTATGTACCTGAACGTCTGAAGAAGAAGGATTTCCTTGACTGATCCATAGTCATGGATGATGATCCAGAACTGATTCAACAGTTCTTTGCGGCATCAAAAACATCGATTCCCAATATGCTGGACGTCCAAATTCGTATCGATCGAATTTGGAGTTATAGTTCTGATGTGCCTGTTCCAGGATGAAACGGCACCAAAGGACGTCCGTGATGACAGACCAGAACAACACTCGAAACACATCCCCCCTGAAGATCCTCGTTGCCGACGATGAGCTCATGATCGCCACCTTTCTGGCATCCAATCTCGAGGATCTGGGATACGAGGTCGTCGGACCGGCCAACAACGGCGAATCCGTGATCAAGCTCTGTCATGAACAGTCTCCGGATCTCGCCCTGCTTGATATCCAGATGCCCAAGGTCGATGGTATCGAGGCGGCTTGCCGAATCTTCAAGGAGCAGAATATTCCAACTGTCATTCTCTCCGCGTATGCGGATCCCGAATACGTCGAAGCCGGAAACAAGATAGGCATCTTCGGCTATCTCCTGAAGCCGGTGACCAAGGATCAGCTCAGGGTGGGACTGGAAGTCGCCTGGGCCAGATTCATCGACTGGTCGGACAAGAGAGATAAGGTGGAGGAACTTCAGGAACGACTGGAGCAGCGGAAGCTCATCGAACAGGCGAAATGGATCGTCGTCAAACGAAAACAGGTCGATGAGCCTGAAGCGATGAGAATGCTTCAGAAGCAAGCACGCAATAATCGGAAACCGCTGATCACCGTGGCCCAGGCCATCGTCGACAGTGAGGACATCCTCGGAGATTGAGCATCGTGTCCTAGGCAGAGGACTCGGGCAGTTGTATCGAGAAGGCTGTTCCACGCCCCGGTTCCGATTCGACCAGAAGGCGCCCACCATGTTCCTCGACTATTCGACGCGAGGTGGGAAGCCCGAGACCGGTCCCCCCCCTGCGACCTGATACATAGGGATGGAAGATCTCCTCGAGCATGTCCTGGGGTATGCCCGGGCCGGTATCCACGACCTGAATCGTGACACGCCCATCCTCATGCCGAACACGGAGTATCAGCTCCTTCTGATCGGTGGAATCCTCCGTGGATGTCATCGCCTGAACTGCATTGAGCACGAGATTCAGAAGCGCCTGCTTGAGCATGCCCTCGTCGATCATGGCCATGGCACGCGAGGCACAGGCATCGATTCTCATCACGACTCCGGACTGCACGCATTGAGGATGATAGAAGTCTCCCAGTTCCTCCACGACTTCACGAACGTCTCTGAGCTGCACATCCAGCTTGATTCGTCCGGCATATTCCAGAAAGTCGGTCAGAATTCCGCGTAGTCGATCGACTTCACGATGCAGTGTCTCGACGCGATGAACCAGTCGATCCCGCTCGTCCGCCTCTATCTCAAGATGCTGCAGATCCTCCTGAAGGAGCTGCGCATTCAAGCCCACCGTCGACAGTGGATTCTTGATCTCGTGCGCAAGCCCTCCAGTCATGGCACCCAGCTCGGCGAGTCGCTGGTTGTCGCGCGACTCGCCCTCTGCTTCCCGGGCGCGATGAGTGGCGCGGCGAAGTGCCCATAGCAGAACGGGCACGGTCGCAACCATGCCCGCTCCGATTCCGATTATGAACCAGGTCGTGTTCAGGACCTGTCCTCCTGATAAAGCCTGGTCAGGACGAAGCCTCTACGGTCTCCTTGGCATCCTCACCCTCGGAAGCCTCCTCGAGGAGGACTGCCTTGCGGGAGAGCTTGATGCGGCCGGTGGGATCGACATTGATGACCTTGACCTTCACGACATCGCCGACCTTGACGACATCATCGACATTCTTCACATAGCCATCGGCCAGTTCAGAGATGTGACACATGCCGTCGGTACCGGTTGCGATCTCGATGAAGGCGCCGAAGTCCTTGGTCGAGACGACCTTTCCTTCGTACACGGAACCGACCTTGATCGTCGCGGCAACCGCTTCGACCTCGGCCAGTGCCTTGGCACCGGAAACTCCGTCAGTGGAGGAAATCGTGACGGTACCGTCATCATCGACATCGATGTTGGCACCGGTGCTTTCCTGAATGCTTCGAATGGTCTTGCCGCCGGGTCCGATGAGCTTGCCGATCTTGTCCGGATCAATGGTGATCTGGGTGATTCGCGGAGCATGCTGGGAGATGTTCTCCCTCGGGCCATCCAGGGCGGCTTCCATCTGATCGATCAACCAGATTCGACCCTCGCGAACCTGCGTGAAGATGGTCTTGATCTCATCGAACCAGAGGCCTCGAGCCTTGAGATCAAGCTGGATTCCGGTGATTCCTTCTCGGGTACCGGAGACCTTGAAGTCCATGTCCCCGAAGAAGTCCTCCTCACCGATGATATCGGTGACGTGGACGATCTTGCCTTCGTCGTTGCTGAATCGACCGATCGAGATGCCGGCACAGGTGTTCTTGATCGGAACGCCAGCATCCATCAGAGCCATGCAGCCACCACAGACGGAGGCCATCGATGATGAACCATTCGACTCGGTGATGTCACTCACCAGACGAACCGTGTACGGGAAGTCCTCCACATCGGGAAGAACGCCCAGAAGCGACCGCTCGGCCAGAGCACCATGACCGACTTCACGTCGACCAGGTCCCATGATTCGACCAGCTTCACCCACGCAGAACGGTGGGAAGTTGTAGTGGAGGTAGAACTTCTTGGCATATTCGGGCATCAGACCATCGACGATCTGCTCATCACGACCCGTTCCCAGGGTGCAGGTGACGAGACTCTGGGTCTCTCCACGCTGGAACAAGGACGAACCGTGTGTGCGGGCGAAGACGCCCGTATCGATTCGGAGTGGTCGGATGGTCGTGTAGTCACGGCCATCGGCACGGATGTTCTCTTCCACGATGAGACGACGAGTGGTCTTCTTCTCGAGCTGACGGAAGGCTTCACGAGCCCACCGCTGACGATCCTCGGCAGCACGGTGGTCGGCATAGGAGGCGTTGTCGGGAATGGCGAAGTGATCTTCGATGACCTTCTTGCGAAGTGCATCGACGGCGGCGCTGCGATCGGACTTGCCGGGAATCTTCCTGACGGTAGTCATCTCGTCGCCAGCGACGGCCTTGACCTTCTCGGTGACATCAGCTGGTGGAAGCGACAGTTCACCCATTCGCTTCTCTGGAGCGTCGGCCTTGCCGTGAAGCTCGTTCATCATTTCCAGAAGAGGCTTGATGCCTTCCTCGTAACCGAACTCGATGGCCTTGAGGACATCCTCGTCGGGAACCTCGGCAGCACCGACTTCGATCATGTTCACACCATCTACATGTCCGGAGAGAACGAGATCCAGATCGGAATATTCCATCTGTGCCTGGGTCGGGTTCAGTACGAACTGCTCACCCTGCTCGGTGGTGACCCGGCCGACTCGAACGGTGGCGACTGGACCCTCGAACGGGGCGTCGGTGAGGTTCAAGGCCGCTGAAGCACCTGTGCAAGCGAGCACATCTGTGTCATTCTGACCATCGTGACTCATGACCCAGCACTGGAGCTGGACTTCGTCGATGAAGCCGTCCGGGAAGAGAGGACGAATCGGACGATCGATCATCCGCATCGTCAGGACTTCCTTCTCGTTCGGGGCACCTTCTCGCTTGCGGAAGCCACCGGGGAACTTGCCCGCTGCGGACGTTCGTTCTCGGTAGTCGCACTGAAGCGGGAAGAAATCAAGCCCTGGACGGGGGTTGGCACGAACGGCACTGCACATGACAGTGGAATCACCATGGGTGATCATGACACAGGCATTGGCCAGCTTGGCCACGACGCCTGTCTCCATGCGCATCATTCGTCCGCCGATTTCTCTTTCGACATGACATTCTTTCATTGTTCTTACTCCTGCCAATCATCTGGATTGGTGATAGTTGCCCGAGACACACAATCGATGTGCAGGGACAGTTCTGTGGTGTGGGCCGATATCGCCATCACACTGTGGGCAGAAGACAAGGGTCAGTTGAAAAACTGGCACTTGCCCACTGCCAACATGCTTCTTCGGCATCGGGCCCGTGACGGTGTGCTCGACCGGCTACTTGCGCAGGCCGAGTTTCTTGATAAGCGCCCGATAGTCTGCTGGTCGAGTCCTCGAGAGGTAACGCAACAGACGAGTTCGCTTGCCGACGAGCATGAGAAGACCGCGACGAGAGGAGTGATCCTTCTTCGCTACCTTGAGATGCTCGGTCAGCTGCTGAATACGGGTGGTCATGATGGCGATCTGGACCTCGGGGGAACCCGTGTCATTGTCACCACGACTGTGCTCGTTCACGATTTCACGTGTTTGATCTAAAGTGAGGCTCATGTAATCCTCGTCGGGGTCGGTCTAGACCCCCTCCTGGCTCTAAAAGTTCGTTTCCAATTTGAATTCCGGATTGTAGCGGCAGCAAGCCCCAGACGCGAGGAGCAACAGAGGATCCGGTCGATTTCCTGTTTACCGGACCTTGAGCCGGTTTCGGGCCAAAGTGGCCTTAAGACAGCTCTGAGAGCCATCTCGCGATTCTTCGACACCCTTCCTTGATGTCTTCATCCGAACAGGCAAATGACATTCGGACATGTCGAGGTCCACAACCGAGAAATCCCTCACCTGGAACAACCGCCACTCTGGCCTCGTCCAGCAGTGCTGAAGCGAAATCCATGGCCCCATTGATGGTCACTCCACCGGGCGAGGTCCGACCGAAGGTCGAGGAAACATCCGGAAATACGTAGAACGCCCCCGTCGGCCTCGGGCAGCTGACTCCTGGCCAGGCCTCGATGAGGCCATGGATCAATTCGGCCCTCTTGGCAAAGGTCCGTCTCATCATCTCGACATCGGACTTTGCTCCGTTCAATGCTGCTGGAATGGAGCTCATGAGAAAACTGGTGATGGATGACGTCATCTGGCTCTGCAGTCTCGTCATGGCCTTTATCACCGCCCCATCGGGATCGGTGGCACAGGCGTATCCAATTCGCCATCCGGTCATGGCGAATGTCTTGCTGAGACCGTTGATGGTGATGACCCGGTCCGCGATTTCCGGATCGCTCGCCATGGAACAGTATGGTGCTTCCGTATAGATCAACTGCTCGTAGATCTCATCCGCAATGACTGCGATGGATGGATGCTTCCTGATCACCTGAATCAATGCAGCCACTTCATCCGGGGTGTACATCGTTCCACAGGGGTTTGAGGGACTGTTGAAGATCAGGGCTCGAGCACCGGCGGCCAATGCCTCATCAAGCTGCAGTGGAGTCATCTTGAAATCGGAATCAGGACCCGCTGGAATTTCCCGAACCACTCCGCCAGCCAGTTCAATCATCGGCTTATAGGAGACCCAGGCCGGTGTAGGAAGCAGAACCACATCACCGGGATTGATGATCGCCTGCAATGCCAGATAGATGGTGAACTTGGCGCCGTTGTTGACGATGATGTCTGCAGCCGAGCAGTCGATGCCGTTCTCCGTGCGAAGCTTCTGGGCAATGGCCTCACGGGCCTCGGGGGTTCCGGGAGTCGGCGCGTACCGAGTCTGTCCGTTCTGAAGGGACTCGATGGCCGCCTCACTGATGATCGCGGGCGTGCCGAAATCAGGCTCTCCCGCTCCAAACCCGATGATGTCCTCTCCAGCAGCCTTGAGCGCCTTCACTCTGGCTGTGATGGCAAGGGTCGGCGAGGCGGGGACGCCCTTGGCACGATCGGATAGGTTCATGGCACTGCTCATCATGTTCTCCATCATGGAATGGCAGGATACCGCCCAATCGAGATGCTGCCAGCTACCTGCTTGTGTTTGCTGAGGTACACTGGCCCCCCATGCATTATGAAGCTCACCAACCTGTGATAGACGACCTCGAGGCGCGGATCTTGACCATCCGTGACTCTCTTTGACTACGACGGCAAGATCGCTCAAAGGGATTCGCTTCAGGAAAACATGAACACCGCCGATTTCTGGAACGACCAGGAAGCCGCTCAGAAGGTGATATCGGAATTCAAGCTGCTCAAGGCCCAGACGGAAGGGCTCGAGAGTGTCATCGGCGACTATGAAGACGCCACGGTCGGGTACGAACTGGCCAAAGAGGCCGGTGATGAGGAACTTCTGATTGAAGTCGACGAGCAGTTCTTCAAGCTGACCCGTCGGATGGAAAAGGTCGAATTGCAGTCACTGCTCTCCGACAAGCACGACCATCGTGACTGCTTCGTTGCGATCCAGGCGGGAGATGGCGGTAACGACGCGGACGACTGGGCCGCCATGATGGACCGCATGTATCGCCACTGGTGGGAAGAACAGGGCTGGAAGTACGAGCAGATTTCCCAGGTTCATGGATCGGAAGTCGGCATCAGCGAGGTCTCCTACCACCTGAAGGGCCCCCTCGCCTACGGCTACATGTCGTGCGAACGTGGAACGCATCGCCTTGCTCGCGTGAGCCCCTTCAACGCCCAGGGTAAACGGCAGACCTCGTTCTGCACGCTCGACGTGATTCCCGAATTCGAGGAATCGGATGTCAACATCGATGACAACGATCTCGAGATCACCACGTTTGCACGATCATCCGGTCCAGGTGGCCAGAACGTGAACAAGGTGGCTTCGGCTGTTCGGCTCGTGCACAAGCCCACCGGCATCATGGTGGTCTCCTCCACCTTTCGAGAT
>CESO01019886.1_pt1 | contig 10401 bp, 7 predicted proteins | sample 356341 | NCBI WGS metagenome assembly CESO01 (sample SAMEA2621812, study PRJEB7988) | marine metagenome | biome: marine biome (ENVO:00000447); feature: deep chlorophyll maximum layer (ENVO:xxxxxxxx); material: "saline water (ENVO:00002010), including plankton (ENVO:xxxxxxxx)" | depth 35 m
TTCTGGATTTACATTAATTGAGGTTTTAATTGCATTGGCGATTGTCTCAATTTCGCTTGGAGCGTTAATAAGTATCTCCTCTCAAGACATATCAAGAGCAGAAAGAATGCAAAAAAGTATGATCGCTAATTGGGTCGCACAAAACCAAATAACCGAACATCGTTTATCAAATAAGAAAATAAAAGCTGGTAGTACAAAAGGTTCTATATTATTTGCTAAATATGACTGGGAATGGGAGTTATCAGTTTCAAGAACAAGCGTGGATAATCTGTATCGAATGGATGTATATGTCAGCGAATTAAATAAAAATATCGTATCAAGAAATCTTACCGGATTTGTATTTGAGGATATTGCTATAAATAATGAGTAATAATAAATCATCGGGATTCACTTTAATTGAAGTTTTGGTATCAATCTCAATTTTCTCCATTCTGTCTGCATTGGCTTATGGCGCACTCAATCAATCATTATCAACTTCGGATAAACTTTCAGAAAAGATTGATAGAAATCAGGCTATCCAAAGAGGTATAAGGATCATAGAGCAGGACTTAATGCAATTAGCAAAAAGACCAATTAGAAGTGAAATTGGAAATACCGAGATAGGCGCATTAACCACAAACAAAGTAAATGGTTATGCAGTTGAATTTTCACGGCATGGCTGGGCAAATCGTCTAGGAGCTAAGAGGAGCACTCTTCAGAGAGTTGCTTACAACCACATAGATAATAAGTTAATAAGATATCATTGGAATGTACTAGATAAAACATACAGTAATCAGATAAATACAAATGAACTATTTGATAATCTCAATGAAGTAACGTTTCTTTTCATGAAAGATAATAATGAATGGATCAAGGAGTGGCCCCCTATAGAGGTTGCCCAAGAAGAATCTAGAGTAATTCTTCCCAATGCAATTAAAATCACATTTATGTTTTCTGATTTGGGGGAAATATATAGGTTACTGGAGATCAGGCAGTAATAATACAATGAATATTGAGATTGAAAATAAAGGGATTGCATTAATCACAGCAATGATGATTGTCGCTATTGTTGGATTGGTGACAACTAACCTCCTTTGGGAAAGCACATTAAATACAAGAAAAACCTCATCGACTCTAAATAGAGATCAGGCCATACAAATTGCCATTGGTGTTGAAAAATGGGTAACTAATCTTCTCAAACAGGATTCATTTTTATCAGAAAATGATCATCTAAACGAATTCTGGGCGAGAGAGCTTCCAAGCCTTCCTATTGATGGTGGGTTTGTAAGTGGCCGCATTCATGATCTTCAGGGTCGATTTAACCTCAATAATCTGGTCAATGAAGATGGAAGTATCAACCAAGATCAAGTTGATTATTTTCAACGATTTTTAACAACTTTAAATATAAATCCAACTATTGCAAATTCAGTTATTGATTGGATTGATGATGACCAATATACGACGTATCCTAATGGCGCAGAAGATGATTTTTACACAAGAATGAATCCACCATATAGAACCGCGAATCGCGAGATCATAACTATTTCAGAGTTGCTATCAATTAGATCGATTGATCAGGTAATTTTTAATCAAATAAAACCTTATATTTCTGCGATACCAGAAATTACTAAGATTAATGTTAACACCGCTAGTCATGTGATACTCAAATCATTGGATGATGGAATAACAATTAATGATATTGAAAGACTTGAAAATGAAAGATTACCATCAGGTTTCATTGATGTTGCAACTTCTTTTGAACCATTGATTGATAATGAATACATTTATAATATCTCTGGAAATTCAGATTATTTTCAATTAGAACTTTTAGTAAATATCGACAATATTTCAATTATCATGTACAGCACAATCCACAGAGGAAGTGGCGGTAATTCATCAATCTTAAGTCGAAGTTTTGGTACAATCTAAACAATGAAGACCTACACATTAATTCAATTAGATGCTCAATCACCAAATAATTCACAATGGGTTTCAATTAATGATTCAGGTGAATTTCTTGATTCTGTGAGTAAGGGTAATGTCAGCGAAATTGACATAGGGAATAAACAGAATTCTGTCATAGTTATTCTTCCTGGTGAGGAAATTCATCATGCCGTATTAACATTACCAATAAAATCTGAAAAGAAATTAACTAAAGCAATCCCATTTGCTATGGAAGATCGTTTAGCTGATGAAATTGAAAAAACACACTTTGCGCACAAAAGATTGAATAATGATTTAATTCAAATTTGTGCCATTAACGCATCAAAGTTAAAAGCATTTCTCAAAACCTTAAAATCAAATAACATTCATGCATCAGCAATAACGTCAGATACTTTATGTGTTCCGAAAATTGAGAAAACAATAACTTTATTAATTGATTCCTCAAGGATTCATATAAATAACGGATTTGATAAGGTTTTCACATTCGAGTCAATTGACATAATTGATGCAGTCAATATTGTCAATAAAGATAATAATATCAGAGATATACAGATTTTTATTAACAAAGAAGATGAGAATTTATTGAATAAATTTGATCAACTCAGAGAATTATATAGAAATGTAGATGTAAATATTTTGCAGAATGGTCCATTTCAAAAGTACTCTCAAGTCATAGTGAATCATAACTATATTGATTTATTGCAAGGTAAATACAAAGATAAAAAAGACATTGCCCAAATATTTAAACCATGGAGAAAAACCGCCAGTTTATTTTTGCTATTTGTCTCTTTACTTTTGACAAACAATTTAATGAACATATATAGCCTAAACAAATATGAGAGAGAATTATCTGAAAAATTTTTAAATCAATACAAATATTTTAATCCTAGAGCTGATAATGTACGTGACCCTCTCAGAATCATCTCTAGTATAAAAAATAATAATGTTGAAATTACAGATGAATCTATGTTTATTGAAGGATTGGGTTTTATTAGTGACGCAATAAAAAATAATAATAATGTTTCGTTATCGTCAATCAATTTCCAGAATAATAATTTTAATATTCGGTTACAAACACCAAATGTGTCAATTCTCGACTCAATTCAAAGAAATATAGATCGAAATAGAAATTATCAAGCTAAGATATTAACGACTAACCAAATCGATGATGTCATTGAAAGTAGAATTGAAATTCAGGTGAGTAGATAATGTTTCAATTTTTACAAAATCTTCAAAAAAGAGAGCAACTCCTTGTAGCAATATTCGTTTTTTTAATTATAACTTTGGTAATTCCATTAAAAATAATACAACCAATCATTGAAAAGAAAGAATCTCTCAACAATCGAATCAATCATTTAGAATGGTCGTTGACTGAAATCAAACATCTTAAAAAAATTAATTCGTCATCAAATGCTTCTGAAATCGAAATTACTGCCTCTGACTCATTGGTGATTATTGTCGATAGGATGCTGAGAAAATATGATATTTTATCATCTTTGCAAAGAAGTCAACCTATCGAAAATAATGAAATTAGAATCGATTTAACAGATGTTTCTTTTAATAAATTAATACTATTCCTGAGTGAGCTCAAAAGTAATTTTAATCTGGATGTAAAAAGTGCAAATTTCACAGATTCACAATTTAATGAATCAGGCTTTGTCAATGCAAGTATTTCGTTAATCTATTAACAGTGGAAAAAATCATTAATAAAAGAATCATTCTACTGGCGATCTTAGTCTTCATCACAAGCCTTATAGCACAGATGCCAGCTCGAGTCGGATACTACATTATCAATAGCAACGAAATAGAGATTAAAGCAATTCAAGGCACAATATGGGCAGGAGCAGCAAGTGAATTTTCATATAAAAATTTATATCTTAGAGATATGAAATGGAATTTTTTGCCAAAAAAATTACTAACTGGTGATTTTTCATTTTTTATGAGCATGTATCCTTATAATGGATATTCAGAAAAAGAAATAACCTTTGGTTTAAATGGAATTACTATAAAAAATATTGAAGGCAAATTACCTGCAGATACCATTAGCATTATTGCTCCATACCTAGGAATCAGAGGCAATATTGACATCAAAATTAAAACTATGAGAATAGCCCAGAATATACTTTCAGACTTAGAAGGCACGATAATATTTAATGATCTTCTCATAGAAGGCTTAACTGAAAAATCACTGGGTGATTATCGACTAGATTTAAATACTAAAAATAATGATATTAGAGCGGATATCATTAATCTAAATGGGGATCTTGAACTAGAGGGTGAAATCACATTATCCAAAAATGGAGTGTATGTATTTGAAGGAGAAGTCGCATCTCTTAAATCAGATAACGTGAAATTAAATACAATGCTTTCATACCTTGGTTCGGCAGGTAATAATGGCATGAGAAAATTTAGATTTGAGGGTGAGCTTTAGTTTAATCAATCAACCTTTATCAACTGACTCAAATTTGGATAATATAATCTCACTAAAGGTTTTCTTTTTGAGTAGGCCTCATATATTTCAGTATATTTTTCAAGCTGTGTACGATATCTTTTGATCTCTTCATGAATAAAATCTCTAATACCGCTTCCTTCGTGTGTTCCTGTTTTGTAATCAATAAGCCAATGATTACCTTCGTCGTCAATATGAATTCTATCAATCACAATTGAATAAAATTGATTTTTATAAAGCCCTGATAATGGAATCTCAGCGAAGCCTTCCCCAGAATAAATCCAGTGATTTTTCGTATCATTGATTGCATTATTGAGAGTAAAATCAACCTTGTTAAGTACATTTTCTAACTGATCTTCATTTACATTATTATTCCTCGCTAAATTTAAATTTATTTCTTTGTAATCTCTAATTTTATCAATCGGGGTTACATGTTTATCAGTTGAAAATTTTTGAAGCCATTTATGTATAATTTTACCAGCATGTTTTGAATTCTCACCTGCCCAGGAGAATTCAATCACATCCTTATTGGCTTCTGTATTGAGCTGGTTATAAATCTCATATAAAGGCAGGTTTTCATTTTCCTGTTTATCGATTTTAGACACGATTCTTCTAAGTTTGGGTAAGATAAAAATATCATCAATATTAGTGCCTTCTGAGAGAGTATTTATTTGAGTTAACTTTTGTTTATATGTCTCTGAAATAACTGGCCATAATTTATATAGCAATGAAGATTTAGAAGGTGTTTTGATGAAAGGAGCACCATCTTTAAAATTAACTTTTACATTACCTACAATATCAAGTGATTCTGATGCTCTTGTGAAAGCCACATACAACAAACGATTGATTTCGTGGTAATCACTCTCTTTTATAAAATTTTGTATAAAATTATGTAATTTATCATTTTTCCCTGCCCCAATTGGACTTATGATAATTTCATTTTGTTCAGATGGATTTTCAAGCCAATTTATAAGTGTCTTTTCTGGTGGTCTAATTGCTCTCCCTAATGATGGGATTATTATATGATCAAACTCAAGTCCTTTAGATTTGTGTATTGTCATAATATTTACTTGAGACTTATTATCCTTAGGGCTCGTTACTCTATATTGATCTAGAATTACCTCAAGTGACGCTGGGTCTTCTATTGTTCCTCCAACTTCAATATCCTCAATTATATTGAGAAATAATTTTACATTATCTAGTTGACCAGGATCTTGTGTTAATACCAAACCATCAAGAGCGTGCCAGATTCTCTCAATACGATCTCTAAGAGAAGATATACCATCACCCATGATATTGTTTTTCATAACCCCAACAAAACGCTCTAAAGCCTTTGTACTTTCTGTTGAGGATATATTGTTAAAATTATTTTTCTCAAGAATTGACCATATATCATCACACTCATCTATAGATGAAATCGATAGAATTTCTTTCCAGGTTAGACCGACTAATGGTGATCGAAGTATTGCAATCCACGCCGCCCTATCCTCTCTGTTTGCTAATGCGCGCGTAATCGCTATAAGTTCTATTATTTCTGGTAAATCAGTGAGTTTGTCTAATTCCAATGCAGAGTATTTGATATTTTTACTTCTTAATTCTTTTAATATATCCATGAGATGAAGCCTGGAACGTACAATTAATGCTATAGAACCATCCGATTCATCGATTTTATTTGCAACTAGTGATGCCACATACTCTGCTTCCCTTGCTGGATTTTCATTAAATAATGGATGAATATCGAAAGAACCTTTATTCAATAAATCAGGCATTGGGAAAGATTTAGTATAATTCACTGAACCATCATGTATATTCAGTTTTTTTGGAAAGATGGTTGAAAATATTTTATTAAAATTCTCAACCAAAATGCCGCCTGATCTGAAATTATTAGTTAGGACTAAATTATGTGGCATCAATGATCCAATTCCATTTTTTGATATTGAAAGAAAAAGAGATACACGGGCATTTCTAAATCTGTAAATTGACTGCATTGGGTCACCAACAAAGAAGAGTGTTCTCCCATCATTTTGCTCCCACCCATTTATTAGATTCTTTATAAATTGATATTGTCTTTGAGAAGTATCTTGTGACTCATCAAGCAAAATATGCTTTATTTTATAATCCATTATTAATGACAAATCTGATGGGTCATCCTCATCAGAAATTGATTTGTTTGCAGAATCTGCAATTTCAGTGTAATCACATATATTATTTTTTGTGAACACCGTCTTTAATTCTGCAATAACGATTGGCAAGAGCCTTAAAAGTGATAATAAAACTTCCCACTGATCATCATTATAAAGTGGCTCTGGAACTGATTTAAGGTCAAATAATTTCTTATTTAACATTTCATTAGACTGAAGACTCAGAATAATATCATTGAGTTGTTTTTTTAGATTTTTTTCAGAAGGAGGTATACCGATGCTTGCATCAATTCTCTTTCTCCATGATCCGCTATTTGTAATTAAAAGATCAGCTATAGCGCTCCAGTGACAAACATGGTGATAGCTGTTCATAGAACTGTGCTTGTGATCATAAAGTATCTTCATGAATGATTCATTTTTTTCGGAAAGATAATCAAAAATTGGATACAGATCTTTAAAAGCTTTTTTAGGAAAAGAGTCATTTAAATTCTCAATATAAATAGAAATCGTTTTTTGAATATTTGATTCGAGAGACTTTCTTAATCTAGCTGCAAACTTTTTGTCATCTACTGCCCCACCGCCTATCAGAAAACTCCATTGTTCTCTCATTGCAAGCATTTGAGCCATATAATCAGCATATTTATCTATATTTGCATCCAAATGATTTAATATAATTTCAGCATCTTTTCGATAAGATTTTGTGTCAAAGAATATATTTAAAGCTGATATTGATGACTCTTTGTATATCTTCATTAATTCATGATTTTCTTTTACTGTTTTATTTAAGCCAAAATTAGATGAAAGTGGAGCCATACTTACTATTTCAAAGCATAATGAATCTAATGTCATAACTTTGATTCTTTGATTTGACATTAATAAGTTCCATTTTTTTTGTTCGTTCCTCTTTAGGGCGCTAGTAGCAAATTGAGCAGTTAAGATTTCATGTTTCTTTTTCTGGGTTATTTTTCTTTCAGCATTAATTAGTGCATTTAATATTCTTTGTTTAATTTCATTAGCAGCTTTATTTGTAAATGTGATCGCAATAATTTCTTCGGGTTGGTTAACTATTGATAGCAACTTAAGATAACGTTGAATTAACAACTCAGTTTTACCCGATCCTGCGGGTGCTTGCACAATAAATGATTTCGTCGTGTCTAGAGCGGTTTCTCTGGCATGTTTATCAGAAACGTGTGCACTCATCATGATTTACTCTGTATTAACTCTTTTATTCTGGATACTACATGCAAATGCCTGTATGGCATTTCATTTTTTGAGTGTGTTTTTATATTTATTCTTATATCACCTTTTCCAATATTTTCTATTATCGAATAAATTTGATTTATTCCATTTTTTATATTTAATGACTGTTTTGATTGATCAATATCATCTTGGTCAATAATTATTTCTTCAGAAATCTCATCTTGTGATAAAAATATGTATGAAATTGATTCGATATTTGTTTTCATAGCTGCGGCATATGCAAATAACTGTGACGATTTAATATTTCCTTTATTGTCTAAAATTTTAATTTTCTTTCCTGTTTTAAAATCAATGATATGTAATTTCCCATCGAGACTCTGGTTTATCCTGTCAACCTTCAGGTTTAATATTAAATTCGCATGAGTGAAATTCATATTTTCCTCTATTGAATGTATGGTGTGATCACTTTGATTTACAAAAAAATCAATTAAATTATTTAAAATAATTTCAGATTTCTTTTTTTCATGAAATTTAATTGATTCAGCAAGCTCTCCTTTGAAATAATCAGATATTTTCTTATATGACGAATCAATCGCAATAGATACATTCTTTTTCTTTTGGTCTTTTGTCCATTGCTTGAGGTCTAATGAGGATGGCCTCTCGCTGAAAAGAGTGGCTATGGCATTGTGAATCAAAGTACCCCTCATGAGAGGTGTTAGGCCATAACTATAATTAGTGGGCTGTGCAATTTTTAATCTCCCATTAGCGAAAGATGAAAATGGGTCTTGAGAATATAATTGTATTGTTGATACACCTCCTTTAAGTTTTTCAAGTTTCTCTACTTTAGGTAAAGTCTCTTCAATTGTAATTATATTTGCTTTGGTATTCTGGTAATACCCGTAAAACCAGCCTGGATCATCTCCATCAGAAAAATAATCATCTCCATCAGATAAAAGATTAGTGAAATCAAGTCTCATCTCATCTTTAAATTTAGAGTAACTGTAAATCACATCGGAAGCAGAAGAAGAAAGACATTCCAACAAAAGTGATTGTGATGCAACAGACTTTTCGGGTGATGATTCAGGCATATCATATTTTTTAACTAAATCAGATGATATGAAATATTGAAATTTTCTTTTTACTGGCCACTGATGATTATCAAGGCCTGTTAACCAGAGGTTATCAAATATCATCCCATCGACATCATCATAACTTATTAATTTTATGTTTCGAAAACTCGAAGCTTGATTAAATTTTATTCTTTCTGCTAAGGATTTCATTAGGTTTAAAAATAAAGAAAAAGATATTTTTTTGTATACTTTTGCAGGTATTTCAATCTCTCTGAGTAGTCCAAACCAATGACCCTTTATGAGATTCATTTCATCTGAACCATCTGTATCACAAAACCAATTTATTTTTTTTAAGTTAGAATTAATTATGTCTATCCAGTTTCTAATTGATTTAGTCATAGAGTATGGCTCATCCTCAGTCATGAAATCTTTTAGGATATTTAATATGATTAATTCGTCTTGGCTGGCTTCAGGATTTAAGATAGATAAAATTTCATTTATTCTCCAATTCTTTTCAGGTAATTTTTTAATCTTTTGATCTAGTGAATATGCTCCTTTCGAATTATTTTTTTGAAAATAAATTGATCTCAGTAAGACACTAATGTCTTTTGAGGGGATGGCTTGGTCATACCATGAAACTAGAGTAAGCGTATGATAAATATATGGAATATCGTTAATTGATCTACTGGTTGTAAATTTCGCATATCTTGTTGATCCATTTAATTGAGATTGCCACCCAGGATAAAATGAATCATTGAAAACTAATTCAGTTTTTTTACAAATATCTTTGTTATTGAATACAATACCTATTTTTTTTCTGGGGTTTTCAAGAACTAAATCCTTTGCCCACTTTCCAGCAGCTCTAAATTCTGATTCAGAGTTATCAAATCTCATCTTTTTCTTATTTACTTGTAAGTACAAATTATCTATAAAATCGATTTTGCATATCAAAGATAAATGATCGCAAATTTTTTCTAATATTGGTGTTGTGGTGGTAAATCCGGTAAATATATAATTCTCAGTACTGTTTTTATTGCTAAGATAATTATCTTTAAATTCTATAAAATGACTAAGTAATGAGGTTTTGTCTATCCACTTTGCGTTTCTTAGCTTTGCCTTGTATGAAATTAGTGTTTTTAAAAAAAGAACTTCCTCTTGAGTGTATGAGTTTTTTTCTATTTCTGAGAGAGGGATACACCAATCAGAAATTCTTTGCATGTTTTCAAAAAAGTGATTTGCAAGGTTTTGGTTTTTTATTAAAGGGTTAGATAGATTTTCACTAATACACTTTTCAATAAGATTTAATGCTGTTATGTCATTTAAAAGTGTATATTCATTTTTTTTATTAAAGTTCAAGAACGAATATCTCAACCAGTCTCGCCAATAATATATTTTTGGTGTATCCCATGCATACTCTGGTTTTGATAGCTTGTCCAAGGTATATTGCTCCTTGAGATCAGTTGCTAGATTTGACGAACTTGTAATTACAATAGTATTTTTATTGATATTCCGGATTAATTTTTGATATGGCAGTGTTGAATCACTCATATTATGTTCTTACTTTCGAGTGATATAATTTCATCGTCTGAATAATTTAATAGTTTGCTCAATATATAAT
>CESO01134305.1_pt1 | contig 10389 bp, 5 predicted proteins | sample 356341 | NCBI WGS metagenome assembly CESO01 (sample SAMEA2621812, study PRJEB7988) | marine metagenome | biome: marine biome (ENVO:00000447); feature: deep chlorophyll maximum layer (ENVO:xxxxxxxx); material: "saline water (ENVO:00002010), including plankton (ENVO:xxxxxxxx)" | depth 35 m
CCGATGCAAGACGGACAAGTACAAGAAATGGGTGACTTTGAGCTTGATGGTGTGACGTTCCCAGCGGCTGAAGTCGCGATCGAGTTTATGGATCCCTCCGCCGATGGTGAGCAGATGTTTCCCACCGGAAATCTTGTCGATACATTTGAGGTGCCTGGCGTCGGAACCTTAGAGGCTACCTTTATCAATGCGGGTATTCCTACCGTATTTCTGCGCGCCGAGGCGTTAGGCTACGAGGGAACTGAGTTGCAAGAAGCGATAAATGGTGACGCAGCAGCCTTGACGCGACTCGAGACGATTCGGGCTCATGCCGCGGTTCGCATGGGATTGATCGATCAGGTAGAAGAAGCCGTGCAGCGTCAACATACGCCGAAATTAGCCTTTGTAGCACCCGGTAAGACCTACACCGCCTCGAGCGGTAAAGTGATTGAGGCCGGTGATGTTGACTTGCTTGTCCGTGCTATGTCGATGGGTAAACTACATCACGCGATGATGGGAACGGCTGCGGTGGCAATTGGCACAGCCGCTTCTATTCCAGGTACATTAGTAAACCAAGCCGCCGGTGGCGGTGAGCGCACGATGGTCAACTTTGGTCATCCGTCGGGTACGTTGCAAGTCGGTGCTGAAACGCTCCTAAAAGATGGTGAATGGCGTGCTGTCAAAGCCATTATGAGTCGAAGTGCACGTGTGCTTATGGAAGGCTGGGTGAGAGTACCTGCAGAGGTGTTGGATTAATGACCCGCTAATTCATAACGATTGCTGAAAGCGTCCTTTGGGGCGCTTTTTTTATGGTTTTAACGGATGTAAATTGTCCGTTAGTGCATCGCTCACGATGCAGAATGCATGCTATCATTAACGGCTTTGGTGAAGGTGTTACGAGGAACAATATGGCAGGTAATGCGGCTCGTCTTAAAAAAATAATTATGATTAACGGTCACCTCCCGGGTATCGTGGAACTGGATTTAGAAGGGCACACCAATATTTGTGGTAGTAACGCGTCGGGGAAAACCACGTTACAACGTATGATCCCCGTGTTTTATGGCGAGCAACCCAATAAAGTGGTGCCTAAAACCCGCGACAACTTTGACAAGTTCTATCTGCCGTATAGTAATAGCTACATTATTTATTCATATCAGTCTGCGGCGCAACGCGACGTCCAAGTGGTGTTGACCAAACGTAACGATGGCGTTGATTACCGTTTTATCGATGCTGAATATTGCCCACAAGATTACCTCGACGAGCAAGGTGATAAAGTGATTGCGGTTGACTATCAGGAGTGGTTGAAGCGATTGCGCGCGAAAGGGCATCTTTTTAGCCATAAAATTAGTGCAACAAGCGAGTTTCGTACGCTGATTCAAAATGATGTACAAGCGTTGCAACATACCCAAAAAGATAGCGTAAAACTGCGTCAATTGGCGGCACGCTTTGCATTGGTGAAAGCGCCTCATAAATTACGTCATATCGAAAAACTGGTCAGTGCTGTGCATGCTAAAGAAGGCAAAATGGATACTTTACGTAGCATGTTAGCAGCGATTCTAGAAGAAGACGGACATGCTGTCCCCCACAGTTCGATTCGTGGTGAAAAGATCCGCAGATGGATTGAGCAAATGCGGCAAACGATGCGCTTGGATGAACTACAGGCCGCTTTCACCGAACTCTCAAGCGGTGCTCATCGCTATGGCGATGAGTTAGCAGAGCTTTGGGCTATTCAACCTTTATTGCTTGAGCATAGAGAGCAGTTAGCCGATCAAGAACGTGATTTAAAAGCAACGTTAAGAACGATAGAACAACGGATCAGTCAACGTACGGCCGATTATGAACAGCAACGTGACCAAGTTAATGAAACGCTAAGCGAACATAAGGCTGAGCTTAAGCAAGTAGAGCGGCAGTTAGATGAAGCTCAAAGTAAAGCCGATGCTTTTCGTGATGCGAATATTGAGGAGTGGGAACACAAAATTGAGCGTTTGCCAGCCTTGCGGGAGCAAGCTGATGAAGTTAAGCAACAGCGTATTGTGTTACTTGAGGCGCATCAGAGTGAACGCCAACAACTGGATAGCGAGAAGCTCAAGCTGACTGAGCGACAGCAGCGCCGTGATGGTAAGCATCAAGCCAAACTCGATGGGCTTGCTACTGAGCTTGCTGAACTGCACGCGAGCCACAGTGAGGCGTTGGCCGCGCTCCGTGAGCAACATCAACTGCGTCGCAATGAACAAACCGAACGTTGGCGCGATGAGCGCGAGGCGGTCAAACTCAAGTTGGCTGCGCTTCATTCTGAACAGAGTCATAATGCCAATGCGGAAGAGCAACAGCAATTGGATGCGATGGTTGAACGCGTCGCTGACGCGCAAGAGCAGCTGACGTTGCAGCGCGACCAACTGGAGCATGCGCGTGAGCAATTAAACTTAGCCCAACGCAACCGTTTACGCGTCAGCGAAGAACTTAATCGTGAGCGTGAGCAACTCGCTTCGGTCAAGATCGCAATTAAGCAAAAGAGCATTGAGCTTGAGCCCGAACCCGATAGTTTACGAGGCTTTTTACATAGCCAAGCACCGCAGTGGCATGAGACGATTGGTAAGGTCATTTCACCCGCGTTGTTAGAGCGAACTGATCTGAATCCCGTGCTTGGACAAGATAACACCAGTGTATTTGGCTTGCAGCTTGATCTTGCGGCGATTGAAGCGACCTATCACGATGACACAGAGGGTAGAGCTGAACTAGAACGGTTGCAAAAACAACAACAGTCACTGATTAAGTGCGTCGACGAAACCGAACAACAGTTAGCGCGTGAAACTGAACATGTCACTGATGCCGAGGCGCAGCTAAGAATGGTGCAGCAACAGCTTCACAAGCAGCAACGTGAATTAGAATATGCACTGGATGCGCAAGCTCGCTTAAAAGCAGCGATCAAACGACAAATCTCTGAACGGACTGAACAACTAAGTGCGCAGAAAGCGACACTTGAGGAACGCTTGGAGAGCCTTAATGAACATATTGAATTCAGTGCGCAAGAATTGATAGAACAGCAGCGTAGCGCTGAGATAGAGTTAAAAGCGGAGCAGCAAGACGCGGTTGCGCAATTACACGAATCTCAAGACTTTGAGCGGCAGCAGCAGGCTGAGGAACGTGCACAACTCAAAGATGACATTAAAGCATTGGAACGTGCATTCAGTGACAAGCTTGCCCAGCAGGGCGTTAATGAGCACGATATTAACCAGTTAAAGCAGCGAGAGGAACAGCTAAACGAAGCGATACAGCAAGCGCTTGAGCGCCAAGAACTAGTGCGAGAGTATCGCCACTTTAAAGAGTCAGTTTGGCAGTTGGCACGTCCACAATGGCAGCAGAGAGAGCAACAGCTGCAGTCTGAAATTCTCGCGCTTGAAGATAAAAAACGCTTGGCTAAAGATGCCTTTGAGCAAAGCAAGGCTCAAGATGTCGAGCAACGTCAGCGTACCCAATTAACGTTAGAGCAGTCCACTACGCTCTTACAGCGTTTGCGAGAGAGTGTAAACAAGCTCGAACACATACCGACTTTGACACCCGAGTTACAACAGAGCAGGCAAAAAGGGTCGCTAGAACACAGTGATAGTAGTGAACTTATAGGACGCTGCGACGACGTATATGAGCGCTTTTTGCATAGTGATAAAGTGCTGAATGAGCAGCTGCGTCAGTTTGATAATCAATTGCGCCGTGATGCCCAAACTGATTTCCTTAACTTCATGGAAGAAAGTCGAGAACGCATGAATGTAGGTGACGATATTGCTTCCAATTTAGCGCTGTACCAAGCCATGCTGAATTATCTTGAGGAACATCAGCAAGCGATATTGGCGACCGGTCATAATATTAGTAAAGATCTAGTCGACTTCTTTACTGTGTTCAACGATATCCATAAACGCGTGGCTCAATACAGTCGTCGTTTAACGGATGCGGTGGGTAATGAATTATCACTGTCTGGTATTGACCGCGCCGAAGTAAAAATCAGTTCAACCATCGATGCGTTAGGTTTTTGGGAACCTCTCAAGCAGTTTGTCGCAAGCTATGAGCGTTGGCAGGCGTCTGGCGAGCGACTTCCGCACGAGGATTACTTATTACAGCTTGGCATGGTTGCGGATATTTTACGCGCCGATCAAAAGTACAGCATCGAATCGTTGTTAAAGATCGAGCTGTTCTTAACCGAATCAGGTAACGAGCTCGTTATACGAAATGACCGTCAATTAGCAGAATCATCGAGTCACGGTATGGCTTATCTGATCTTGTGTAAATTCTTATTAGCCTTTACACGTTTGTTGCGCACGGATAGCGAGGCGATAACGCTCCATTGGCCGATTGACGAAATCGGTACCTTGGCCTATCACAACGTCGAGAAACTTTTTGATGCGTGTGATAGCAATCACATTCAAATTGTAGGCGCCTTTCCTAATCCTGAGTCTGATGTTTTGATGCTATTTAAGCATCGTTACTTAATTGAGGCACATCCAGATAAGGTTGGTAAAGGACAGTTGAAACGTATTCAACCAAAGGCTTCGGGGCTGTCTGAAAAATTGGCTCACCTCGTGCAACAGGAGTACAGCGCATGATGACATATGGCCCTATCATCGAAACGCTGCTGGCGGGCGAGTTTATCTGTACCCAACGTTTTCCGGAGTATCACCAGCAATTACAGGATGAGACATTACAAAACCAGATAAATGACTATTTACGGCCGCTGAACAGGACAGTGAGCCAGGCGGCGGACGGCAGTGTATTTTTCTTGAGCTATCAGCAGCTTGATAAGCAGGGGCGCGAGCATTTACGTCAACAGTTTACTCAGACTCTGGCTACATTGATGCCGTTACTAGAGTGGCTCACCTTGACACAAGAAGCACTCGGTCATGATAGTACATTGGTTCCGGGCGATACGGTAAAACTGCCAGAGTGGGTGATGGCCTGTGAGGATAATCCAAGCTTAAAGCAACGGCTAGCAAACTTAGCGCGTGATCGCTTTTTTAACTCGCAAGCTGAAACCGTCGATGCGCAAATCAAGCAAATCGCTAAGCGGTTGGTCGAGCATGGTTATTTAATGCAGCCTCATGGTGACAGACCCTACTTTATTGTAACTGGGAAAGTGGATTATTTGATTGATGTGATTCGCTTCATTCGTGACGAAGAAAATTTACCAGTTGACGAAAAACCAGAGCAAGAGGCTTTACTGTAAATGGCGGGAGAGCAAATAAATGTTTCTGATCAGCGAATCGAGCAAGGTGAAAAGCGACTTAATCTGATAGGTCGGCACGCAGCTATTTTAATGCAGGCGTACCAAACCGGTGTTTTAGATGAGCTCAGCGTTAATGAGGGTGTATTACGCAACCTTTTAAATGCACGTATCATTTATCAGCCCGAGAGCGGCCAAGGATATCGTTTACGAGCACCTGTTGCACAACTGATTGCTAATTTGGTTGTGGACGAGCGGCGGCGTTCCATTCAAGCGGACGTAGCGGATAAGCTTGAAGCGATTCGTGGTCAGGTGGATGCATTCAGAAAAGCGCAGCAGCGCAGCGATATCTATCTGGCAGAGTTGAAACTACAGGTGATTGAAGAGCGTGTACATGATTTGGTAGCTGAGTTTGATGAGGCGATTCACAGCTTATGGAATCGCCTGAATACCGATTTTGGTTTTGCCGCTAACCTTGACGAAAAGATGGCTGAAAATCAACGCGCGCAGAATCAAATTGAACGCTTGCTCGAAGGTCTATCAATGATTGACTACGACGAGTGTATTGCGCTCGCGGATGGTCATGTAAAGCTGCGGCATCTTTTAGTCGTTCAGTTACAGCGACGCACCAGCTTGCAGCGCGCCAGCATGCTAGAAATTCAACACCGTATGATTGAATTAATGAGTCGCTTTCGTGAGCAGCAGTCGCGCAGTTTATTGGTTGGTAATATGGCGCAGTTTCTTCGTCAGCATCCCGAACTCAAGATCAGTGATTATACCGAACAAAGTCAGGTACCGACGCTGTTTAATCAAGCTCGTGCTATTCGCGCAGCAGCGCATGTCGATGTCCACAATTCAGATGCTCAGCGTGAAACCTTAGCGGCTTTGCATGATGCATTACAGCAAACGCGGCATTTGCGTGGTGAACAAATACCTTTGAGTGAATCGGCGCAAGCGACCGAGCAGTTTGACGATGAGATACTCGAGACCCAGCAACGCCAATTAAAACAGGATGTTGATCAGTTCTTTATTAATGTTGCTCAAAGTCAGCAGGCGCAATCTGCGCTTAACTACCTTACCCAGCACGAACTGCAGTGGCACGGCGAGATCTGGTTGTTTCAAGTACTCAGTGAATATCAGACGCTTGCTCGCTCCGTACAAGCGCAGTTGCCGCTGCAACGTCACGAGCGTCCTGTAAGCACTACCAACAACGTGCAGATTATAGAAGACTTGGTGGTAACACCACCGAAACGTGTTGCATAGTTGCACGTTGGATTAGGGAAGCCAGATGTCTTGAAGTGGTGTGTCGAGACTGTAGCGATGTCGGATTTGTGCCTGTAGAAGTTCAGCACATGCTAGCGCATCTGTGAGGGCATCATGAGGGGCGTAAAAGGGCAGGTTATAGCGCTCGCGACTGTCCGCAAGACGGATGGATAAAGGTTGTTTGCCCATTAGTTTTGACCATAATGACCGCCGTTGACGATGAAAGCGGGCTTCAATGGCCATGGTATCGATGACAGGGAAGTGAATATGCTCATCAAATCGTGCATCCATCGCTTTTTGCAGAAAAGGGCGCTCAATGCCATTGTAATGTACGACCCAGACCTTGCCTGCAACTAACTCAAGCAGTTCAGGTAAAATATCTTCGATATCCGGTGCTGATTGAATATCAGAATGAGTTATGCCGTGAATCACGACCGATTCGTCGGTTAGGTCTTGTCGTGGTTTGACGACCCACTGCCGCGCTTGTGACATAAAAATACGCTGTGTTGTCATGGGGACGACAGCGATACTAACGATGCTGTTACGCTGGCAATCTAAGCCGGTAGTCTCGAAATCAACAGCGACCATCGGTGCGTCTTTAATCAAGGTCTCTTTATTAACCATGCCCTGTTCAAAATAGTGTTTAAACATCGGCGTTTTGACGTGCGCTGCCCAAGTGGCAAAGTCCGTCGACCAATCGCGCTCAGCGTCGGAGTTAATCACCTCACGCGGTTTTAAGTAAAACATGCCGGCTTAGCCTCCTGCATAGCGGTAACGTAAGTATTTCTGTGCATTGCTGAGAATTTGAAACGCATCCTTTAGATTTTTACGTTCAAAGTCTGAAAGTTGCTCTGGTGCGACATTATTATCGGGTGTGTCGCCTTCAGTTAGAGCAATGGCCTGATGTCGAATACGCACCATTGAGATTAATTCAAGGGCGTCACGTAAATCCGGTCCACGACCTTTGGGGAGTATGTTGGCCTCCATTATGTCCTCTAAGCGAGCGAACGAGTTACGTTGAGTCGAGCCGACCGCCAGCGCATGCACGCGAATCAGGTCAGCCACCGGTGCTGTGCCGCGGCGCTTCGTATTGATACTGTCGCGGTGCTTACCGTCCTTTTCCATCACGAAATCTTTGAAAAAGCCGAGCGGTGGTGTTCTACTCAACGCATTACGCGCCATAGATCCTAAGAAACGCTTATTGTTTTGTGCTTTTACACGAATTAATTCATTAAGCTGCTTGGCAAAACTAAACTCACCCCATACGCCGTCTAAATCAAAAAAGATAGAGGAGTGCAGTAAGCGCTCGGGAGAGGGGTTATCTATCCAATCAGTGAAATACTTTTTCCAAACTCGTAATGGTTGGCGCCACTGGTTATTAGTTGCCATAATACCGCCGGTGCAATACGTATAGCCGCATTCGTGCAAACCGTCCGAGACAAACTTAGCCAACGCTTTGAAATAGGCATCGTGTTCTTTAGGATTAAAATCGTCATGTAATACTAGCGCGTTATCTTGGTCAGTTACGATAGATTGCTCATCACGAGCCATTGAACCGAGCGCGAGAAAGCAGTAGGGAATAGGTGGTGGACCTAACTCGATTTCCGCTAACTCCAGAAGACGTTGCTTGAAGCTACGACCGATGGTCGCCATCGCCGAGCCTATCATTCGTGAATTAGCGTCTTCGTTGACTAAACGAACAAAGCTTGCTTCAACACTTTCTTTAAGTTGTGCCAACTCCTCAAAAGTATTTTGTTTAAAGATACTACTGACTACGTAAAGACTCGACTTCGATTCGTGACGCACGACGTCAGATAAGGCTACAACGCCAATTAAACGCTGTTTTTTTAAAACAGGTAAGTGATGCAGGTTGGTTCTTAGCATGGTTAGCATCGCTTCAAATATGCGTTGATTATGCTCGATATACACCAAGTTAGACGACATTACTTCACGCACGGGATCGTTGGGAGAACGTTCGACCGCAAGCACGCGCTTGCGTAAGTCCTTGTCAGTAATAATGCCGAGTACGTCATCTGGGTTATCACCACAAATGAGTAATGATGACACTTGTTCGTCAGTCATTTTTTGCGCTGCTTCGACGATCGGCGCATCTGACTCTATGATCACCGGTTGACGACTCAGTAATGTCTCGACTGTCTCAATAAACAAATCATTACGTTGTTCCCGTTCACGAACGGCTAAATTAACGCGTTGATGCTCCTCAACTTCGACTGCATCGGCAAAGGCATCATACTCATCGTAAAGTCGATTAAATAATGTGCCTGGCACGTAGTAAATAAGGCTGTCTTCTAATGCTTTGACCGGGTAACGGACGCGCCCCTTTCGTAATAGGCCTGCCTCACCAAAAAAGCCGCCAGCACTGAGACGATTAAACAGTTCGCCATTACGTTTATAGGTCTCTATTGCACCGCTACGTATGACGTGAAGATCGCTAATAGGTTGGTTGTACTCAAGTACCTGCTCTCCTTTTTGAAAATAACCGACTTCTATTTGCCGTGCGATGGTTTGTAGTTCTTCTTCTGGCAAAATGGTAAAGGGGGCGTACTGCTTAATGAAATTTAGAATTTCAACGTGTTCGGCTTCCATGACATCACCTCGGGTACAAAAAAAGCGGCGCTCAGTGCGCCGCCTTTGTTACAAGACAACCGCTGCGCGTTATCCGTTTTTACCGATTCGTGGTTCAGAACGCAAGCCCTGAACGACAGCAACACAGGCTACTAGTAAAACGATAGTGAACGGTAGACCGGCTGAAACGGCCATTGCTTGTAATGCAACAAGTCCGCCGCCTAGTATTAAGGCGATTGCAACCAGCCCCTCAAAAGTACACCAGAAAATACGCTGTGGTACAGGCGCTTCGACTTTACCACCCGCACTGATGGTGTCGATAACTAGCGAGCCAGAATCAGATGAAGTCACAAAGAATACAATCACCAAGATGATACCGATGAACGAGGTTACGGCAGCCCATGGTAACTCTTCGAGCATGACGAACAGTTTGAGTGACAAGTCAGCGTCAACCAAGTCTTGTGCGCCATTAATCACTTGTTCGATAGCAATGTTACCGAATACAGACATCCAAAATACACACGCAAGTGAAGGCACTAATAATACAGATACTAGGAATTCACGCACCGTACGACCACGTGATACACGTGCGATAAACATACCGACGAACGGTGACCATGCGATCCACCACGCCCAGTAGAACGAAGTCCAACCTTGGGTGAAGTTTAAGTCTTCACGTCCGACAGGATTCGAGAGGGCAGGTAGGTTGGCAACGTAGTTGACTAAGTTTTCACCGAAACCTGTAATAATCGCAAGCGTAGGTCCTACAATAATCACGAATAATAGCAGCAGAGCTGCCAACGTCATGTTAATTTGCGATAAGCGCTGTACGCCTGATTCTAAACCAGCCAACACTGATGTCAGTGCGATGGCAGTAATTCCCATTACTAGCAGCACTTCGGTGGTTTCACCTTTTGGTACATCGAACAAAAAGTTAAGACCCGCAGCTGCTTGCGATGCCCCCAAGCCCAATGATGTTGCAAGGCCGAATAGGGTCGCTAAGATGGCAATGGTGTCAATGATGTGACCAGGCCAACCCCAAACGCGCTCTTTCAAAATCGGATAGAAAATTGAACGAACAGTCAGCGGCAAACCTTTGTTAAATGAGAAGAGCGCCAAACCTAACGCGAGGATTGCGTAAATAGCCCATGGGTGAAGTGCCCAGTGGAAGATCGTCGCCGCCATGCCCAGTTCGCGTGCAGCAGCTTCGTTGCCACCTGCGGCTCCTAAAGGCGCCCAGTCAGTACGGACGCCATTTTCCATGGAGATGCCGCCGAGCGAAGATGAGAAGTGAGAGATTGGCTCAGACACGCCATAAAACATTAAGCCGATACCCATACCAGCAGCGAATA
>CESO01038982.1_pt1 | contig 10348 bp, 10 predicted proteins | sample 356341 | NCBI WGS metagenome assembly CESO01 (sample SAMEA2621812, study PRJEB7988) | marine metagenome | biome: marine biome (ENVO:00000447); feature: deep chlorophyll maximum layer (ENVO:xxxxxxxx); material: "saline water (ENVO:00002010), including plankton (ENVO:xxxxxxxx)" | depth 35 m
TTTTTGTATAATTTGGAAAAAAACATGTAGGGAACCTTTGTAGTACATAAAAAAAAGCACCGAAATTCATTTAAAAAAATAAAGTGTTGATTTTATATAAAAAAATGAACGTCAGTTTAGAAGAATTACCAACATTGGAGAATTACAAATCTATGCGTGTTTGCAAAATATGTGACTTTACTGCGTCTAGTTCCCGTGATTTGAAGCGTCATATATTTACACGTAAACATAAAAAAAATTTCGTGCAAATTTTTCAAAGTGAAAAATCAGTAGTTACTTGCCAAGACGTAAACACACCATTAGAAAAACAAAATCAACAAAAAACGTCCACACTGACCGAAAATTTGAGTTCTGGGCCGAAAAAAATTACAAATATTTTACCACTCAAATTCTCTTGCGATGCATGTAGGCAAGAATTTAAGTATAAATCGTGGTTATGTAGGCACTACAAGACCTGTAAAGCACGAAAAAAAATTACAAATATTTTACCACTCGAGAAATTCTCTTGCGATATATGTAAGCGAGAATTTACGTATAAAAAATCTTTCTCTAGGCACTACATAAAATGTCAAGAGGATAAAGCAAGAGAAGAAATATCAGATGAAATGACAATATCATCAGAACCAAAAGAAAACACAAAAATTCTCGAGTTATTATATGAAAGTAACAAAACAAACAAAGAATTATGTGAAAAAGTCTTACAACTTGAATCTGATAGACAACATATTATTCAGCAAAATTACACTACAAATCAGTATCAAAACAATAATCAAGTCAATATTAATTTATTTTTAAATGAAGAATGTAAAAACGCAATGAATATAACAGATTTTGTAAATCAAATTCAACTATCTATTGATGACTTGATGTATACGCGTGACCACGGTTATGTAAATGGCATTAGTAATATATTTATTAAAAACCTTGAATATATGGAACCAACTGATCGTCCAATTCATTGTAATAATCCAAATCCATCAAAAAATCAAAATCCAAATAAATTAGAGTTTTATGTCAAGGATGATGATAAATGGGAGGTTGACAAAGAAAATGAAAAACTAAATGCTACAATTGATAGTTTAAGTAAACGACAAACCGCTCAAATAAAAGATTGGGAAAAGGAAAATCCAAATTGGAATGAAAGTGATGAAGGGATAATGGAATATATGAGTATGATTAAGGTTGTAATGGGAGGCATAACTGAAAAAGAACGTAATAAGAATAAAGATCTTATTAAGGTAAAATTAACAGAAAAAGTTGAAATTAATAAGCAAGGAAAATTGCAACAAAAAAAATAACTGATGAATAAATTAGTTAAAAATTGAAATGAAAATAATCCAGATTGTAAGAAGCATCCCAACACTCTTACGAATCATGACTCCTCCTCGTTCTCCAGTTTCTAGTCCTCGCGTTCAGCCATCTTACGTTGTTAATGATGAAAAACCTTCATGTGTCCAATATGTAGGTGTTACATTGGTCGGTGGTAGTGTATTTGCCTTCTTTGCTGCAGTTATTTATAATATTATCTATAGTATCATTGCAATTATTAGCATTAGTCAGAAAGAGGTAGAAAATGTTTGTCCCAATTCTGAACTTTGGTGGTTCGCCTTGTTTCTTGGAGTCATATGGCCTCTTCTCAGTATGAATAATGCTAAAAGTGCCGTCGAAAAAAATGGAAAGGATGATGCAAATCCAGTAGCAGTTGGTGCTTGTATGGCGTTTATATATCTTGCGCTGTTTATTACTTACAGTGTCTGGGCATGGGACCAGTTGTATGGACTGTCAGGATTTGCAGATGATGATTGTGCAATGGTTCATTGGCAGTTTAAAAATACAACAGAAGGTGCTAATAATGATGGACATGACTTGTATACCGCTGTTCAGTTGTGGATGTATCTTTATATGATTGGCATCGCAGTGATTCTTCTTGCTGTATTTGGCGTGACTTCTATCATTGTTATTGACTCATGCCAATCTAAGAGGTCTAGACCCACAACTGCAACAAGCACTGAAACTTATGGAACTGCAAATAATCCTTCTGAAACTGGAAGTGTTCCACCCGCTGGCGCCCGCCGTCTTAGTATAAAGGAAGCAGAAGAACTGCGCCTTAAAAACCTTCTAGCCACTGGTACTGAAGATAGCATCAATAAAGAAAGCGCTGTTTAAAATAATTTACATACTAAAAAATAATACAATATAAATTTTTTATTGTATTATTTACGAAAACAGTTTTCTAAAAAAGTAAAATATAAAAAGACCCAATAGAATAATTACTATTATATTGATAGGTATACCAATTTTATATAGTATAATACCAATAACTAAAAGGAGGAGAATGACACCAATTAATTCTATATTATCAACAACATGCTTTATTACTTTCTTATAATCAATCATTTTTGAAAGTTTATAAAGAACAAATGCAATAAAAATTGCTATTGCAATATATTTCGGAGGCACTTCATAAGCATGTAATAAATATATTATGGATACTATGATCGCAGGTTTTATAATATATCCAAATGGACCATTCAATACTTTAATAAACCATTCAATAAGACCATATCTTACACCAAAACTAAGTAATCCTAGTAACCAATCTGCTGCAAGTGCAAGCCATGCAAGTCCAACACCATGAATTGCTAAGTAAGCAAATAGTAAGTATAAGAAAATATGAACAATACGTAACCAAAACCACCATACTTTACCACCAAAAAAAGAACTACGAGCATTCATAAGCAATAAAAAGGTCCAACCTAATGCAGGTAGAATTGCAGTCATACCCATAATTCGTAATTTTGTTAAACAATCATCAACAATATCTTGCGATAAAAGAAAAGCAAAAACTACTATTAACCCTCTAACAATCATACATAATGAAAATAATAATCCAGTTTTTAAACTAAGTTTGGCTGCCATATATAATTATATTATATATTAAGATTCTGCAATCATTTCTATTTTATATACTACTAAATTCTCGGTTTCATTTTTATCATATAGTTTTTTAATAACCTCTACAATACTACAACCACTAAAATACGACGTTTTAATTTTATCTGTAACTGAACCTTTATAGTTCCATTGAACACAGTAATTATAGTCTGTTTTTTGTGTTTCTAATATAAATTTTTTTACTTTTCCAATCATTTCTAATTTATTTTTTTGTAGTTCTTCTTCATCATTAAAACATTTAACTTTATCACGTATTAGTAAAAACTTAGTTTTATGCCTTGGATTATATGTGTGTACATTTAGTTTAATATAACATTTTTCACTATACATTATAATTTCGTTATCCCAAGTAAAAAAGGTACTGCATTTATTATCATTTCGAATTATTTCGCATATTTCATGTTCTTGTTTGGCTAATAAATTTTCAAAATCATCTTTGTTCATTTAGATAATTAAATATATTAATTTTAATATGTTTAATCAAAAAGTATTTACCATGTTCCTCCAAGAGCGCCATTTGCAGCCATAGGCTCCATCACTCCGCCCATCATAGCATCACCACCTTCATGCATGCCGTTAAAATCAGGACTTTGTTGACTTCCACCCATAGTATTACTTGGCATCATGGAGTTAGCAACACCTAATTGGTCTGCCTGACTAGGTTGATGTTGCGGAGCACCACCACCATTTTGTCCAGAAATAGGTGCGTTAATTACAACATTAGATTGTTGTTGTTGTTGTTGTTGAGGTTCAGATTTTCTTCCTCCAAATGAATTGGAAATTCTATCAACAACAATGTTTACTTTTTCTCCTAATCTAGACTGTAAACTGAGAAGAATAACTAAGAATGATAAGACAATACTTACTAAATTGAAGGATTCGTAGCAAACCTTACTGTAGGTCGGAATATAAGTAACAAGTCTATGAATAAAGAACATTCCAACAAATAAAATAACCGTTTGACCAACAATTTCTGCTAAAAGTTCTACATTAGACTTTGTATCATCGGCTTCCGGGATGAAATTATGAATAGTTTTATTCAATAAAACAATAGGAATAATTGATAGTAAACTGTATTGTACTAGATTGAATAATTGATTACGAGTTTCCTCATCAAACTTAAATACGTGACCAATGAAACCACCTGATAATTTTTCAGAAGATTCTTTTGCTGTTTTTTCTACAAGTCTTTCAACCTTATCCATATGATTTATAAAAAGAAATTAAAAATATATATTTTAATAATATAAATGTTAAAAAACACTATGAGTCCGGTTAAACGTGAACCATTTGGTGATTGGTTTGAAGAAAAACAGTACTTACGATTAATAAGTGATATAGTAACACATGGTTCATTGGAAAATGGACGGAATGGTAATACAATGTCTATTTTTGGAAGTTCTATGCATTTTTCACTCGAAAATAATAAAATACCATTATTAACAACCAAAAAGGTAGCATGGAAAACCTGTTTAAGAGAATTATTCTGGTTTATGCGAGGTGATACTAGTAATGAACGTTTACTTGAGAAAAATGTTAAGATTTGGTCTGCAAATGCGTCACGAAAATTCTTAGATAGTAGAGGATTAACGCATTTGAGAGAAAACGATTTAGGTCCTGTATATGGTCATCAATGGCGTCATTTTAATGCAAAATATGACAATTGTGATACTAATTATGATGATAAAGGCGTTGACCAGTTACAAAATATTATTGACCAATTAAAAGATCCAGAAACTAGAAACTCGCGAAGACTTGTTATGTCCGCATGGAATCCTTGTCAATTAGATGAAATGGCGCTACCACCTTGTCATGTATTAACTCAATTCAATGTTTCGCATGGAAATAAATTATCATGTGCTCTTTATCAAAGAAGTGGTGATGTTGGTTTAGGAGTTCCATTTAATATTGCATCTTACTCTTTTCTTACGCATATTATTGCAAAACATTGTGATTTAGAACCATATCAATTTATATATAATTTAGGAAATGCGCATATTTATGATGACCATATTCAACAACTACGTGAACAAATGATGCGCCAATGTTATGAATTCCCCACAATTACAGTAAAAAACAAACACGAAAATATAAATGACTATTCGGAGGTTGATGTTTCTATAAGTGATTATAAATGTCATGAATCAGTTAAAATGAAAATGCGTGAATAAATTGTGTAAATTTATCTTTACATTTAGTATAAATGGCTAGAGTAGGAATCCCTCAAATTGTCGCTAAAATGACCGAAATCAATGAACGTCTTAAGCAGTGTGAAGAATCTCAGAAGTCGAGCGGATTTGTTACATCTGACGATGTAAACCATATTGTTGGAATAAAATTGCAGGAAGTACAATCCCAAACAAAAAAATATGTTACCGATGATGATTTAGAAGATAAATTTCAAAAATATTTACAGAGTGAAACAAACTTAACTCAACAAACTGAAAAAAATGTGGCAGATGTTAAATCAACTGTAGATGGTCTTAACGCCCAAATCGAAAACATTAAAACTGTTAACACACAAATCTTAGAGGCATTAGACTCGTTACGTTCTGATAACAACGCATTAAAGGCTCATAATGATGCTTTAACTATTACAGTTAATGAACTCAAGGCCGCTTCTTCGAGCGAATAAATGAAAAATTGATTTCTTATTATTAATATTAAACAGATATTAATAATACAAGATAAGAAACATGGAATTTAACCTTTCTGGCAATAAGCAAAAAGATAAATGCGTGAAGTTTGTAGATATTTTCCGTCACATTAAGGAATTTACTGAATTTGTAACTTTCACAATGAAGGTTGATGGTGTGTATATTCAAGGTATGGATGGTGCACAGGTTTGTTTGTATGAGATTATGTTTCATGAGAAATGGTTTAATGATGAAGAAAATGATGGGTCGTATAATGTTGAAGAAGAGTTTTCAAATCAAGAAGTCTCTATGAATGTAAGTTTCCTTCAGTGTATTTTGAATACACGACAAGAACACCAAGATATAAATTTTATTTACAAAGGAGAAAAGGTTTGTATTGAGTTTACAAGTGATCAACCTCTTGAGTACGATAAATATTTTGAACTCCCAACTTTTGATATTGATAGAATGTTAATGGAAATACCAGATGTAGAATATGATTCCGACTTGATGCTTGCAACTGATATCTTTAGTAAAATTACTTCACAATTGAAATTGTTTGATGAAAGGGTAACATTTAAATGTACAGATGATGGTGTTGATATTGAAGCAAAAGGTGTGGATGGCCAAATGAAAGTACAATTGCCTGCTGATGATTTGGACGAATACAGTATTTCAGATGATTCTGAATTAGAACATACATACAGTTTGAAGTATGTTAACCAAATGTCTGAGTTTTCAAAGGTATCTAAAGATGTTAATATTAATATTAGCAAAGAGTATCCAATGAAGATTTCCTATCCTTTTGATGAGAATAATGATAGTTATATTAGATTCTTTCTTGCGCCAACTATTGAAGAATAAAATTGATTATAAGTATAAATTTATAAAAAAGAGTATTTTTGAATAGTAATATGAAGTATATTTTAGCCTTTTTTATTTTTATGATTGTTTTATTTATTTATACGCATATTTATTACAATTTGAAAACAAGTAGCGATTTAGAAGTATATCAGGTTGATAACCTTTCAAAAGATAAATTAGAAGAGATATGCAATTACAGACAGCCTACGATTATTTCGCATGATGTAAATGAAATCATCGAACAATGTAATTTAACACATGTGAAAAAAAGTTATGGGGCTTTTGATGTAAATATTCGTAATGTATCAGAGAATGATGATAAAAGTGAATTGTATATACCATTTACACTCGATGGTGCTGTAACATTATTTGAGAAGGATGAAAACAAACAGTATATTACCGAGAATAATGAGGATTTTTTGAAAGAAACCGGATTAAAAAAAGCATATAGATATAATGATGGATTTTTTAGACCGCAATTGGTGTCATCGTGTAATTATGATATTATTTGTGGTTCAAAAAATGTACTTACTCCTTTGCGACACTCTTTGTCAAATAGAAACTATTTAATATTAACTGAAGGCAAAGTAACTATTCGTTTAATTGCACCGGATAGTACTAAATATCTCTACGAAGTAAAGGATTATGAAAATTATGAATTTCGTTCACCTGTAAATCCATGGGATGTTCAAGCCAACTATAAGGCTGATTTTTCCAAATTTAAGACATTAGATGTTACTTTAACACCTGGAAAGGTATTTTATTTGCCTCCCTATTGGTGGTATAGCATACGTTTTGATGAATTGTCTTCAATGTCGCTTTTACAATATGATACATACATGAGTTCACTTTCGATTTTACCTATTATACTTATACATAAATTACAACAGTTAAATGTAAAACGTGAACATATTGCAAAATATATTGATGATACAAATAAAACCTCAGAAGATAAAGTAGAATATGATATTAGTGGTAATTTACAAAAAGAATAATTATATTGTTTGAGAAATAATATAATTATATATTTATTACTTATACAATGTCCATAATAGAATCTAATATATGGCGAAATAATTACACCAATGCTCGTAAATTGTTTAGAAAATATACTAAAATGAATTATCAAAAATACTTTTCTGATAAAAGATATGGCAATTTTGTAATTGATGACAACGAAGATACTACAATAGATTACTTGTTTTTACATAATAGTGAAAAGCAAAATCAAAAATTAAACATTATCATATCTGGAACTCATGGAGTCGAAGGATATCCTGGTTCTGTTATGCAATGTACAACATTAGATAGTATTATTAAAGAAAAACATATATATGATACCGAAAGAACATCCTATTTGTTTATTCATTCTTTAAATCCATACGGTTATTTTCATAATCGACGGTGTACTAAAAATAATGTAGATTTGAATCGTAATTACTTAGATAAATTTCAAACAACGGATTATCCACAACAAATTTATGAGTTGATAACAACTTACTTGTACTCGTTTAAATTCATTTTTCTATTTTTCTCTATATTATTTCAGTATGGATACACTAAGTCACGAGAATATATAGTAAAAGGTCAATATAATTACGATAAAGGTTTATTTTATGGTGGGGAAAAGAGAGAATATAACATCGATGTTTTGGAAATTATACTGAATAAAGTAAATATTTCATCATATGCAGATATTTGTATATATGATATACATACAGGATTAGGGAAATATGGAAATTTATCTGTTATGGTTCAAAACCATACTTATGAAAAAATAACAAAATTCATTTGTTTAAATGGTACAACTGAAATAGTTAATGTGTCACTTGATAGTATGTATCAGGATTCAAAGGGTAGTATAACAGAAGGTATTGAACAATATTTCAAACGTAAATCCTTTGAAGGTTCGATATATCCTATAATTTTGGAATATGGAACTTATTCAAACATCCAAATATTTATTGGTTTGGTACTAGAAAACTATTATTATATTAACAATAGTATTGACTGGTATATAAGGCAAAATAAATTACGTAAGTTATTCTTTCCGGATAAAAAATATTGGAAACTATTAGTTTTATCAAACTATGATGATATTATGTCACAGTTTAATTGTCAGATATAAATAATTATAAAAATTGAAATTATTTATATATTAGAAATTATAAACAACTCAGAAACCACGAAAATAAAATGGCATTCAAGTTTACAACAGATAATCGTGATTACACATCATGGCACGTCGTTGATAGTAAAACACATATAAGGGTAAAGATAGATGGTTTAAATCCATTAAAAGAACGATTTCTAAATCAAGATATATTTGATATTCAACCTAGAAATAAAATAAATATTGTTCATTCTACTTTTAGAACGGCAAATGGCTTTCCATGTGTATTAATGTTAGTTGGTGATAAAAGTTATGGACTTTTGAAACAAAAAAAATTATATAAATGTACTCCCGATGACGCTAGGTTGCCAGTGTTTCTTGTACCATATACAATGAAAGATAGCGGTTTTCAAAAAAAACTTACTAATAAATATGTTAATATTAACTTTGACAATTGGAATGGAAAACATCCGATAGGAAAAATTCAAAATACAATCGGTGATGTTGACAAACTAGAACACTTCTATGAATATCAACTTTATTGTAAATCCTTGTATTCGTCTATTCAAGGATTTACACGAGATACTTGTCGTGCACTTAAAAGAAAATCACAGGAACAGTTTATTAGTGATATTAAAAAGAAACACAATTTGGAGGATAGAACTGAGTGGAATATTTACACCATTGATCCAAACAAATGCAAAGATTTTGATGACGCTTTTAGTATTCGAAATCTTTCAGAAACAAATGAGAAAATTGTTAGTATTTATATTTCCAATGTATCGTTTTGGATGGAAGAGTTGAATTTGTGGGAATCTTTTTCGGAAAGAATTTCAACAATTTACTTGCCTGACAAGAAACGACCAATGCTTCCTACTATTCTTTCAGAATGTTTGTGTAGTCTCATTGAGAATGAGACGAGATTTGCATTTACACTCGATATTACAGTAACAGACAATACTATTAGTAAACTGGAATTTAAAAATACAACTATTCGTGTGAACAAAAATCTGGTGTATGATTCTGAAGAAATGAAAACAACTCCGGAATATCAGAATATTTTGGAAACTTTAAAAATGTTGAATTCAAAAAAAGAAACCAAATATATTGATAATATTACAACTAGTCATGATGTAATTGCATATTTAATGATTCTGATGAATTACTATAGTGCCAAAAAAATGGTAGAAAATGAAGTAGGTTTATTTCGCTCTGCTAGTGTAGGAAAACCTCCTAGTGTAGCCGAAACTCTTCCCACTGATATTAAAAAATTCCTTACAATATGGCAAAGTTCTGGCGGAAGATATATGAAATTTTCAAATGAAAGGCCGCTAGAAAGTCACGGTTATCTACAACTTGAATCTTACGTTCATATTACATCGCCAATTAGAAGGCTTGTTGATCTTCTTAACATTGTTGAATTACAAGATCATCTCGGGCTTATGGATTTTTCAGATAAATCTAAGGCCTTCCACAGTTATTGGACTAGTGATGAGATGTTGGAGTATATTAATAGAACCACTCGTGTAATTAAACGTGTACAATGTTCGTGCGATTTATTGCATCTTTGTAGCACTAATCCCGAAACTCTTAACAAACATTATAGTGGATATATATTTAATAAAATTACTAGGAGTGATAATTTATTTCAATATGTTGTTTACATTCATGATTTGCGAATGATTGCAAAATTTGTCGCTAGATTTGAATTTGATGAGTATACAGAAAAGAAGTTTAAATTGTTTGTATTTAATGATGAAGACAAGTTTAAGAAGAAAAT
>CESO01020112.1_pt1 | contig 10333 bp, 4 predicted proteins | sample 356341 | NCBI WGS metagenome assembly CESO01 (sample SAMEA2621812, study PRJEB7988) | marine metagenome | biome: marine biome (ENVO:00000447); feature: deep chlorophyll maximum layer (ENVO:xxxxxxxx); material: "saline water (ENVO:00002010), including plankton (ENVO:xxxxxxxx)" | depth 35 m
ATGCCATCGCAGTGAGCTGACCGCATGCCAGACCCCCTACAGCTGGTCCGCACACCACATCGAAATCGAGATTGGAGACGGATCAGGATTGATGATGTCCCTGGTGATCCAACCGTTGCCGTGATGTCCCGACGTGTGGACGAAATGGTCGTCCTCGATCAAGACGCCACAGTCCTCGATGATGGTTCTCGTTTCAACCCATCCTGGATCTGCCATGAAAAGGCAATGGCTTTTCAAGCGTACGAATGCAGACCCGAGATCGTGAAGTTGATGATGATCCAGTTGAAGAGCATCACGGCGCAACCGATGATCGCGAGAATGGCGGTCCACATCCCCTTGTCCGTGACCTTCATGCGAACATGGATCAGCAGCGCGTAGATGATGAAGGTGTTCAAGGCGAACACCTCCTTGGGATCCCATCCCCATGGTCGGCCCCATGAATGGTCCGCCCAGATGGCACCCATCACGAGACCGGCCCACAGCAGGATGAACGAGAGCTCGACCAGAATCATGGTCGTTCCATCGAGCACGTGGCCGAAGCCCGTTCGCGTCGAGACGAGTCCGGCCTGACCACCGGCACGAGGGACGATGAGGAAACCGGCACCGCCGGCACGAGCCCAGGCATCGGTGCCCTTGCCGTCACGGGAGACCAGTCGCCACAGCATGTACAGACCCGCGGATATGGCTGCCAGGAAGATCAACGCGTACGAGAAGATGATCACGTTCGTGTGGATGTAGAGCCAGATGTCATGAAGCACGGGCATCTTGTTCGAGATACCGGCGCTGAGCTCGAGTGGATACAGACGGGTCGCCATCATGGCCACCATCGAACAGATGGCGCTGGCGAGCGCGAAGATGCCGGACATGCGGGTCCGACGGACGACCAGCTCCATGATGAGTGCGAATATCGCCGCGAACCAGGCGGATGTCGTCACCGCCTCGAACATGTTGGTATTCGGGAATCGATCCGCCACATACCAGCGAAGCAGGACGGCGATTGTCTGTCCGATGAATCCGAGGCCAAAGACGGTCATGCCCAGCCAGAACGCACCACGCCATTTGTAGACGATCCACATCAGCAGCAACGCGATGCTGAACAGATAGATGATCCAGACCCAGGTGAGATGGCTCCACTGGAAATAGAAGCTCTCCCACTGCAGTCTCTCGGCGGATGGATAGATCTCCGGATTTCTCAGCTGAAGCGAAGTGGCCAGCTCGGCGATCGCCTTGTTCACGGCCGGGGCATCCTCGGCGATCCAGGCGGACTGGAGATCCAGCCAGCCCGAGGAGATCTCGTCTCCGGGTGCCATGCCCGAAAGATCATCCAGACCCGTCCATGGTTGATTCAACGCATCGGGTCCGGTCGGGGGAACCATCATCATCGAACGGCGAAGCACCTCGGGACGTCCGACGCCCACCGCGGTCTGGATGGCCTCGATGGGCTTGGCGAAACGCATGACATCGCCCTGCATGCTGGCGAGGAGTTCGATGACGCCTGGACTCAGGATGAATTCCCTGGCGATCAGACCCGATTCCATGAACTTCTCGAGACGCTCGACTGTTGCCCCTTCGGGGCGATCCCCATCGACAAGCGCCGTGATGATGGCTGCCCTCATCGGCTTCTTCTTGACGAAGATGATGTCCCTGTTCTCGTAGGCACTCGAACGCAACGCCATGTCCAGATAGGTGAAGGCGGGCGATTGACCATCGATCTTCCGGGAACCACTCACGAACTGCATCATCGATCTCGAGAATGATTCCCAGGACTTGATGCGACCACCCTCCCAGACCGCCACCTCGTTGAACGGGGACATGTCCACCTGGGATTCGAAGGAAACCTCCACGACAGGGACTTCCTCGACCGTCTCGACGACGGGAACCGGCACGGCAGCGAGCATTGTGGCGATCAACAGGACCGTGAAGTGGATCATGAGGTCGCTCCCTTCAGCTTCTCGTAGACATTGGAGGCTCTGCGTCTCTTGATCATCGGTTTGATGTAGAACGCGTAGATCATGCCGATCACGGACAGGACACTGCCGGTGAGCATCGTCCAGACACCGTTTCGGTTGCCGACACCGAGAATGGTGTAGTTGAGTCCCGCCACAGCGGGACTGTTCTCTGTGGCCCGCTCGGGGGGATCCCATTGGGACTGGAAGTACCAGTATCCATTGCGTTCGCTTGGATCGTTCACACTCACATCCGAGAGGACCGATCCCCTCTCATCATCGAACTTGACCTGACTGATCCAGTTGAGAACGCTGGACACGTCACCGGTGAATCCACCCACATGCGATTTGACATCGAATCCCTTCAGGGAAACGGTGGATGGAAGTGGCGCACTCTCCCTTGAGTACATGATCTCGATGAGACGCCCGTCGGGCATCGACATGATCGATGGCTGGTAGGAGAACCTCCTCAGGAGATCCTCGGAGCCATTGAACGGGTAGTGGTGATAGGTCAACCATGCCTGTCGCTTGGCGTCGGGCATGCGGATCTTGATCATCGAGAGCTGTCCACCTGCGCGTGGTTGTCTGGCACGCTTCTCTATGACTCGTGGACGCGTCTCCATTCGCATGCGGGAGTCGTAGGACGTGACCGTCATGGTGACATCGGGGCCGAGTTGATGCGGCTGGCCGATCACCAGATCGTTTGTACGCGTCTCACCAGGCAACAGCATGGAGACGAGTCGGAGTTGATCCGGTTCCGGTCCCGCCACCAGTGTGACCGGGGCCTTGGGGCCCGTGGCCGGCAGATACGTCATCTTGATCGAGTCGTCCAGATCCCGATCCATCGCCGAGTGGTCCTCAGCGGGACCATCGAAGGGGAAATCTCCGTTGAGCGATGGTCGGTCGAAGACCCATCGCAACCACGTCCTGTTGTCGTTTCGAATCTCTATGCGGGCCAGATTCAAGCGGCGGTCACGTACCGTCATGTCGTCGTCGATTCGACGTGCGCGCCACTCGTAGTCAGTATCCTCGACGGCAATCCATGGTGTCTCGGGTTCGATCTCGGAGAATCGCAGGATGTCCTCTTCGATTTCAATGTCGGAATCGGGAATCCTGATGCGGAGCCTGGGTCCGCTTGCCTCCGTCATCTCATCCATTCTGGATTCCGAATCGATCCATTCGAATCGCATCAATGATGGATCGGGACGAGTCTGGTTCTCGTCGAATGCGAACATTCGATGGACCACCTGCTGGCCGGCGCTTGTATCGAGCGTGAGATTGGCCACGGGATTCAGTGGATCGCCACATGGTTCACAGCCCGGTGTGTCCCTGGTCTCCATTCCCGCGTAGGGCAGATAGGAGGTGATGTAGATCGGCATCTCGTTGAGTGGATCATCCGATGATGAGGCCAGTGTCTTGAGAACAAGAGGTCCCGTATTGATCTCATCCTCACCGGACGGAAGCCAGACCTCTCGATCCAGCTCGACGTATTCGTTGTAACGGGGAAGATCCTCGATCGGCCTCTCGACCCAATCGGTCACAGGGGTCGTGGATCCATCCGGATTCCGACTGACCTCGCGAAGGTAGATCGCGGCGGAATTCATCAGCCAGAATCTCGACTGCTCGTCGGGTTTCAGGCTCATGACGAGTGAATCATCCGTGAGCGATGTGCCGTTCTGCTTGATCGACCGCGCCCATGGCTGGGCTGGATCGGATGAACGAACCATGTCTTCGGTGTATTCGGGATAGTTGGCCAGAAGCTGCCTGATGAACATGCCATCCGGTGATTCAACCATGACCTTGACCGCATAGGCCGCCTTGCCCTTGTCCGGACCGGTCAGAAGTTCCCAATTGGGGTTGATGTCCATGACCTGGAACTTCCAGGGGCCCTCCGGAGTCTCGACTTCGACCTGATGTCCGGGCATGGCTCGAAGGTCGACGGCTTCGCCGCCCTCGGGCTGAATCTGGATTCTCGCTCTTGCGATGGGAACATCGCCTTCGACCTTCGTTCCGAAGTAGTACACGCAACCAAGCGACATGATGATCAGTCCCGCGTGAACCATCCAGACACCGAGATTGATCATGTTGAACGGAATTCGACGAATCGTGGTGACGACGAGCGTGAGGCAGGTCAAGCCGACCAGAAGGAAGAAAGGCCATGCATTGAACCACTCGTATTCGGTCATCTCGATGCCACGCCAGGCCCGCACCGTCGTCCAGGCACCTGGCTCCCAGATCGCCAGCTTGAGTGGAAGGCCGGCCGAACCAATGGCTGAATAGACGAACAACAGGAACAGCAGCAGGATGCCGAACCTGACGCTGCTGAAGAGATCCAGCAGCCAGATCAGCGGGTTGAAAGCCTGTGGCTCCAGTGGTTTATTGGCAGAAGCGTCCAACTGGAGCTCCAAGGATCGAATTCAAGGCTGACTGGTCAATGGCCGTATTCGGCCAACAGTTGGAATGGTATGCCAGAAACCGGCTCGCCATCCATAAACAAGTAGATCAATACAGCGCTTAATTGCATCTAAGGAGGGTAGGAAGTCCCTTTTTTGACAGTGCAAGCATAATTGGAGGAATAGCATTGTCGATACATTCATGGTGTCCATAATAAGGATAGGTTCCCGGAATCGGATCCCTGAGGAGTATCGAGAAAGATGAGAGCAAGAACAGCCATTTTGCCGTTCGTGTTTGTGTTGTTTCTGACATCACTGACAACAGGCCAGCAGAGAACCTCTCAGGAGAGGAACATCGGGCTGCTCGATGGATCGCAGTTGATCCAACTGCCCACACCCCAGAATGGTGACGTCACTGGAGCGGATCTGGTCGTCCTGGGGGATATTCTCGTCACCGGCTCTCCCAGCATGGATGATGGATCACCCCAGGGGGACACTGGCAGAGCCGATGTCTTCAAGTGGAATCCTGATTTGGAAGAATGGGAACACCAGACCTCCCTTGGAGGTCTACTTCCGGCATTTGAAATCAACTCTGACTTCGAATTCGGCTACTCGGTCGACATGCATGGTGACACCATCATCGTCGGAGCACCGGGCGCAACCAATTCATCTGGTGTGTCAACTGGTCGAGCCTATCTCTTCAGAAGGTTTTTAAGTGGCGAAAACGATGCCTGGGAGCATGTTGACACCCTTGACCACGGCAGTGGGATCGCGAACAGTCGGTTTGGAGAGAATGTCGCGCTCAATGATTCATATGCCTTCGTGTGTGCGCTCAACGATGTGAATTCCTCGGGAGGAAATGGTCAGGTATGGAGCATCGGCATCACCAGATCGAACAGCGGACCTCGCCTGGTTCCAGTTCCGGATACCGGGCGTAACACGATCCTGAACAACTGGGGAGTCGGGCTGGACTATCAGGATGCCGTGCTTGGAATCGGTGGACCGACATCCGAGAATGATGGCATGACGACCGGGGCCGCGGTGGCCTATCCATGCGTCAACGACACACCACAGCCGAGACAGTTGATCATTCCACCGGAATCGTGGAGATCGAACAGCGGCAACTTCGGACAGAGCATCACCTACTCGTCGGGAAGACTGATGATCGGTGTACCCAATATTGGTGCCATCCAGGGAGCTGTACTCAGCTACGGTGAGGACAAGATCACCGGGGAATGGCAGTTCAACGAAGCCATCGTGGATGCAGATGATGCACTGATCACCCTGTTTGGATGGTCGGTGGCCATGTATGGGGATCTGATGGTGGTCGGAGCCCCCTATGGTGGCTTGAGTGTCAGTGGCCATGCAACCGTCTTTCGCTATTCACCGACGGCCGAAGAGTGGGTTCTCGAGAATGTGTTGAATCCCGAGATTGCAGCCGTGGCTGACTGGTCCGGCAGATCGGTCGGGGTGTGTGAACTTGGCGTCATGGTCGCATCGCCATTCCTGGATGTTGGCAGCTTCGATGCGATGGAAGTCGGCGGAGTCTTCTTCTACCAGAAGACGGATGGTCAATGGCAATCCGATATCCGGGAAACCCTTCCGATACGTCTGGCCAACACCAAGGTCGAGAAACCGGAATGGCTCGAACCCTCCACCCCATCCTTCGGATATGCGATAGCGAGTGCCGATGGATTCACGATCGTCGGTGACGACAGGGGTGATGGTTCCGGTGAGGTCCATGTCTACTATCGGGATAAATCGGATGTCTGGACACCTGTTGAATCGCATGGTGTCGTCAATCCGACTCTGCAGGATGGATCGAGATTCGGACTCTCCATCGCGATGGACGCGAATGTGGCCGTTGTCGGATCCCCCCAGTTGAACAACTCGGGCGGCGGCGCAGCATCCGTTTTCGAAAGGGATGGTGCCAACTGGTCATTGATAGATGAACTGACGGTCGAATCAAGCAGTGGACTCGGAATGTCCGTGGCTACAGCGGTTCTCGGGGATCTCGCCTTGATCGCAGCTGGGGATCCCGATGGAGGCACGGACGGCCTCGTATACATCTGGAGGATCAATCTCGAAACAGGCAACAGGACGCTCGAGGGTACTCTTCAGGATCCATCGATCATGGGTGGGGATTTCAAATTCGGCTTCAGCCTCGATATGGATGTCGATGCTTCCGGAAGCGTGGTCATCGCCATTGGAAACACCGACTGGACAAGCAATCAACTCACCGGATCCGTGGAACTGTTCCGAAGGGACAACGGTTCGGGAACATGGTCCCATGAGGAGACGGTGCAACCCGGTATCCAGTTCCCCGACAACTGGTCCAGTTACGCATTCGGATATGACGTAGCCATTGACGATGGGATGCTGGTCGTCGGGGCGCCGCAGGCGAACTGGTACTCGAATTTCGGCTACTTCGCTCAAACGGCGGGTGATGCGTATCTCTTCAAGGCGACGCCGTCCAGTGGATCCGCATCATGGACACTCGATTCATATCTCAACACACCGACTGGACGTGGTGGTGACATCTTTGGATTCTCGGTAGGCATCACCGCGGAACATCAGCAGGTGTTCGTGGGCGCTCCGTATGCGGACTACATGGGTCGGAACACCGGACTGGTAGCGGTCTATGAGTTCAACCCGGATGCCCCATGGAACGAACTCGATTGGGAAGTGAGCAGGCTCCTTCTGTCAAACGACACACAGGAGGATGATGACCTCGGCCTTGACATGGCTGTCGCTGGTGATCGTTTGATGGTCACAGCCCCCGCCTACGAACCATCGGAGAGCATTCTGGATCGTTCGTACATAGCCGATTTCGCGATCGAGAACGTTCTTACATGGACAAGTACACAGTACTACTGGCCACCTCTTTCGGATGACAGTGCCTGGTCTAGAACTCCTGAGGGTTCCAACAAGGCTGTCTTCTCGAGGTTGCTGGCACCCTCGCACCCGATTTACTTCGATGTTGAGACATGGAATGGATCGATGGAGATCTCACTTGAGCAGCTCTGGTTCGACTTCGAGGATAGTGATTTCACTGGAACTACGGACGCGACGATCACGGGCAATCTGGAGGTGTCTTCACCACCAGAGATTCGTTCTGCCGCACTCGCGATCTCCTCGGGCGAACTAGAGGTTCAGAATGATGTGACGATCGGTCGACCTGGGGAATCTGGATCACTCGAACTGATGACCATGGGTATCTCTATCGGAGGCAACTTCACGGTGGATGGTGGTTCATCGCTCAGAATAGACATTGACGATTCCTTCCCGGCTTCGAATTCCTCGTGCATCGAGACCATGCAGCCGCCGTCAATCGGTGGTTCGGTATCCGTGGACCTGAGGCAGAACCACGAGGAAAGTCTGTCTGTCGGAGATGAGATTGTCCTTCTCAGATCCAATGGAATACCTGTCGATGGTCAGGACAGATTCGATCTCGTGCTGCTTCCAGCATTGCCCAACGACCTCGCATTCCAGATTGACTATCGTTCAATCGAGAATGCACGAGGTGGTGGTGAAACCTGGGAGGTTGTGATCGAGGTCGTCAACATCGCCGACCTTCTTGACTTTGCGGATGCCAATACGACCACGGTTGATGGAGACGCGGTGGCGATCGAGGTCGTCGATCTCAATAATGACGGTGCCGATGAGATCTGCGTCGTGTTCGATGGAAGTCCCGGTCAGCTCGTGATCTTCGAGAACGATGGCGCCGGTGGAATCGACCAGCAGATCATCCTCAATACCGGAGATGAACCGGTCGACATCACGTCCGGCGATTTCGATGACGATGGTAATCAGGACCTAGCCGTGGCGAACAGACTTTCACAGGATGTCATCTACTATGTGAATGAGGATGCAGACCCATCCAATGGATTCACAACGGATACCCTGAGTGTGGGTCAGGTACCAACGTGTCTGGCGGCATTCGATTATCTCTCTGCCGATTCACTGGACGATCTCGTCGTGGGATTCGAGATCAATTCCAGTCTGGATGGTGGGTTCGAGATCTTCGCGGCATCATCGACCTTGAGAGGTGTTGGATTCACCAACGTGCAGACTCTGGGAATGAACAGTGCGCCCATCAATGTCGATCCAAGTGAGGATGAGAAGGACAAGGACATCCCATTCGCCGGATCGAGACGCGATGGTAGAGCTGTCTCTGCGCGTGGGTCATTCGCTCGTGGTCCGGGACTCAGCCTCGATGAGTATCCCGCAGGAGCCGATCTGGGTGGCATTGTCGTCGGCGATATCAACAATGACGGATTCGCCGACATGGTTCTCACCAGCAGAACGAACAATTCGATCCCGATCCTGATTCAGGATTCGGCAAACCCGGGTGAATTCCTTCCGGCTCTGCAGGTGCCCGCCGGCCTCAATCCATCCGGCATAACGATCATCGACTTCGATTCCGATGGCAACAACGACATAGCCACAATCACAACCAGTGAAGTCAGTTCCGATCGGATCGTCCGAGTCCTTCAAAACGACGGCAACCTGACCTTCACCTCCATCGATCTGGCCGAAGGTGAGTTTCCACTACTGGTCGATTCAGGCGATGTGAATGGAGACGGCACGAACGATCTGGTGACCATCGGCGATTCTGGATCGCTTCTGCGAAACGGGGATGCATCTCCTGTACTCGCACTTCGAAAAGGTGAGACATCATGTGACTGCTCTGGAGACGTTGATTGCAATGGATCCATCGACATCGATGATCTCCTGGCGGTACTTTCGGACTTCGATTGTGCGGGGGAATGTTCCGCGGATCTGAATGGTGATTCCACGGTTGATGTCGAGGATCTCCTGATTGTGATCGCCGGATGGAATGACTGCCGCTAGCGACCGCCTGGTAGTCGAGGACTGTTCTTCACCTGATCCGCGAAGAATGGTTACGTGTGAGGGGGATCGTGGAGCTTGATACGCCATGTGCCTTGCCAGTCTTGTCATCCTGCCATCAGTACTATCCTTCTCGACATTGGAAATCATGCCGCCCTCCGGAGCCACACCGGGCTTCGGTTCGGCTCTGGACAAGTCCAGTGACCATCTCATAGTCGGGACATCGACGGGCAACAATGATCGAGGTCACGTCGCCATCTATGTCAATGGCAACAGCACCTCGCCCATATGGACATTGGATGTATCCGGCTTCGGCAGTGATGCCGCTGCAGGAAAGGCGGTTGCCATCGATGGTGAGTGGGCCGTCATCGGTATTCCTGGTGACAACAAGGCCTTGATTCTGAGATATGAATCGAGTGAGTCGGGTATGCAGTGGACGGAATACGAATACCTGACTCCCCCGCCGGGAATCGATCTGTTCGGTTGGTCGGTCGATCTGAACGAAGATGAGCTTCTCATCGGTGCACCCGGTAGTGTCGAGGCTGTCGGTGCGTATGTCTTCGAGGAATACATGTTCCCGGACGGCAGTACCCAATTCATGTGGAACAACTACGGTTTCGTTGGATCCCCGCTGCCCCCTGGTAGCAAATGGGGACATTCGGTAGCGGTTGAGTATGGGACCGGATTCGTGGGATCTCCCGAATATCTGGGAAGCGACGGACGTGTACACAGAGTCTCCCTGACAAATGGATTTCTGACCATCGAGGAGGATATCACCTTCGAGTTTCCATGGACATCGGGAAACCTTGGATGGGATGTCGTTCTGAGTAATGGGCGCCTGTTCGTAGGCGCGCCGTTCTATGGTCTTGGTGAATCATCCGGAATCGTGTGGATGGTGAACTACTTCGATGATGGATCCGGTTCCTTCGGATGGTTCTTCAACTCGTTTCTTTCACCACCAACCGAAGTGCCCAACAGCCAGTTCGGTTATTCCATAGCAAGCAACGGCAGTACGGTAGCTGTGTCGGCACCGTTTTCCGACGACAAGGGAGCCGTCTATCTGTTCGATTGCCCAGACACAAACAGTGGTTTTCCGAACTATCCATATCTGGGTCGGATCCAACCCGACGATCTGATGACTGG
>CESO01131443.1_pt1 | contig 10326 bp, 8 predicted proteins | sample 356341 | NCBI WGS metagenome assembly CESO01 (sample SAMEA2621812, study PRJEB7988) | marine metagenome | biome: marine biome (ENVO:00000447); feature: deep chlorophyll maximum layer (ENVO:xxxxxxxx); material: "saline water (ENVO:00002010), including plankton (ENVO:xxxxxxxx)" | depth 35 m
GTTATGAATCCGACGCTCTAACCATCTGAGCTACCCCGCCAAAGGAGTGCAAATTTAACTTTTTATTTTTTTAATAAACTATGTGTAATTTTTAACGATCTACAGCAACTTTATACGTGGGGTCTTCTATTATGTTTACATCTATTATCTTATCTGCATTTGCGAGTAGATTTCTACAATCTTTACTCAAATGACGCAAATTGACTTTTTTCCCTACTTTTAGGTATCGCTCAGTAATCTTGTTAACTGCCTCAATGGCACTCATATCGACAATCTTACTTTCTGCAAAATCGATAATTACCTCATCTGGGTCATTCATTACATCAAATTTTTGTGCAAATACCGTTGTAGATGCAAAAAATAAGGGTCCATATATTTCATAGTGCTTCACATTATTTTCATCGATATGTTTTCGGGCACGAATTCGTTTAGCACTTTCCCATGCAAATACTAATGCAGAGATAACAACTCCTATTAACACAGCTAGTGCAAGATTGTGAAGAAATATGGTAATTAAAATTACAACAATCATAACCAATATGTCATGTTTTGGCATTTTGTTTAGAGCTCGGAAACTTACCCATTCAAAAGTACCGATGGCAACCATAATCATCAAACCTGTAAGAGCCGCTATGGGAACTTGCTCGATAAGACTACTCCCAAAAACAATAAATATCAAAAGCATCACTGAAGCAACAATTCCCGAAAATCGTGCTCTTGCCCCATTACTAATATTAATTAAACTCTGACCTATCATTGCACAACCTCCCATACCACTAAAAAATCCAGTAACCATATTTGCCAATCCTTGAGCTATAGCTTCTTTATTTCCACTTCCTCTGGTTTCTGTAATCTCATCAATTAAATTTAGTGTGAGTAAACTCTCTACTAATCCTACTGCAGCAACAATACAAGCGTATGGCAAGACAATGAGTAAAGTTTCCAAATTAAATGCAACTTTTGGAATATGAAATGGTGGAAATCCTCCTCCTATATTTGCAATATCACCAACAGATGATGTATCTATATTTAATGAATTAACCAACCCAAATACAATAATAATAGCGGCTAAAGATGATGGAAATACCTTTGTAATCTTGGGTAAGCCCCAAATAATAACCATAGTAAGAAATACTAAACCTAACATGGTGTAAAGTTGGGTTCCTGACATCCACTCCAAAACCCCATTCGTATTTATAGATTTAAAAGAACCTAATTGTGCCATAAAAATTACAATAGCTAATCCATTTACAAAACCAAACATGACGGGTTGAGGGACTAGTCGTATAAATTTTCCCAGTCTAAAAAATCCAGCTATCATTTGTATGAATCCAGCCATTATTACTGTTGCAAAAATGTACTCAATACCATGCGATTTTGCCAGTGCAACTATCACTATTGCTATTGCTCCTGTTGCACCTGATATCATCCCAGGTCTACCTCCAAAGATGGAGGTTATTAAACCCATTGAAAAAGCTGCATACAATCCTGTAAGCGGGTGAAGACCTGCAACAAATGCAAAGGCTACAGCCTCAGGGACAAGTGCTAATGCTACAGTTAGTCCAGAAAGTGCCTCTGTTGTATAATTAACTTTTTGCCTAAAATCAAAGAGATTTAAGTATTTCTTCATGTGTTTTTAAAAGGATGCAAAAGTAGACGAGTAATTATCATACACGTGATTAAGTTCATATTAGTTGTCTAAGAAAATGTACTAAGACTGTGGCTCAACTAAAATTGTTACTTCTCGATCAACCTTAACCATCCCTGGATGAGCTCCTTTTGGTTTTCGAACATACTTACGATCACAATAAATCACTGCAGCTAAACCCTCACTTTTTGCCTTTGAGTAATATGCTGCCATCTGAGCTGCTCGCTCTATAACTGCTTCCGTTATCATCTGATTACCAGAATTACGAATTATTACATGGCTACCACTTACATCTTTAGCATGCAACCATACATCATTCTTAGAACTAAAATTACGCAGGAGTTCATCATTTTCTCTTGCTCCTTTTCCAATTCTAATTTGAAATCCCCCATAAGTAACCTCTCTGTAAGGTAATTTAATGGGTTGATTTGATTGTTTTGTATTTTTAATTTTTCGTAAATCAATTAATTTATCGATAAGCTCAAGTCTTTTTATTTCTTTGGATTTTTCAACGATCTCATGCTCGATAAATTTTAAATTCTTGGATGCAAATTTTAATCTGATTTTCTCATTTTTACCCTTTGTGTACAAGCGTGAAGCATTATCCTGCGGGCTGAGGTCTTTTTTTAGTTTTATAGTTATTTGGTTTTCACCATCAAAGGTTGGAAGGGTTACTTCACCCATACCCTTTTTAAGTTGCCACAGATTTGCCATAATTAAATCTGCTTTATCTTTATACTTTTTGGATTCATTGAGTTCTTTTACGTGGATTTGAGCATTTTTTAATCGCTTTAATAATCTTTGATATTCTTTATTTAAAGCACTTAAGTGAGTAGTTTTCGTCTGTGAAAAAACTTGATGTGAGATATAGAGTCGGGCAAATTGATCAGAGGCTTCTAATGATGAGTTAAATGCAGAAATGGTCTCCCCTCTTTTATCAAAATACAATTCATACTTTGAATTTACTTTATTGATAAATAAGCTTGTTGTGAGTGATTTACGATAAATTTCTGCTAGTTTTTGTTTTTTATGATGAACTGATTTATCATTAAAACCATTGTTGTATAAATATTTTCGTTGATTTTGATCTAAAAATTTAAGGTCTTCAGTACGTGTTTTATCCTCTAACCATGACAAATTTACATCCTTTGTATGTTTGTCCATCGTAATTTGTTTGCTTTTTAATGGAAAATTCTCTAGCCATTCATCCATCTTGTAATGCGAAATTTGACTGAATCTACCATAACCAAAGTATTTTAAAATTTCATCGTTTTCGAAATAAATTGCAAAACAACGATCGAACGGATATACTTTGATTTTAGATACATTTAATCCTACAATAGACCTAAATACCGGAAGTCTATTCTTCTTTTGAAGTTTTCTAATTTCGGGAGTTTGAAAAAATGATAAACCTTGAAAGAAATTAATTTTCAGTCCAAAATCTTTAAAAACAAAATTAATTTCGTGTTTGGATGTCGTGAATACCTCTTTTAAGCTCTTCCCCTCTATTTTGGAACTCAACTCATTGGCTAATCGTTCAATAAGAAAGGCGTGCATAAAGTTATTTTTTAATATTCACCATAAACATCAGTAAGACATTCACATCCGTCCTCTGTAATTAAAATAGTATGTTCGAATTGTGCTGATAATTTATAATCTCTGGTGCGGGCAGTCCATCCATCTCCTCGATCAACGATGCACTCTGCAACCCCTTCATTAATCATAGGTTCGATCGTAAAAATCATCCCGGGCTTCATACGTTTACCTGTATTTTTCTGTCCTACATGGCTTACTTCTGGCTCTTCATGGAACTTTATTCCTACGCCATGACCACAAAATTGCCAAACTACACCATAACCTCTGGATTCAGCAAATTGTTGAATTTCATAACCTATATTTCCAAATCTATTTCCTGGTTTACACTGCTTTACTCCAATTGCAAGAGATTCTCGAGTGACATCGATTAATTTTTGTGCAGTATCAGATACTTTGCCTACCGTGTACATTTTACAAGTATCTCCAAAATAACCGTTTAGAATAGTGGTAACATCAATATTCAAAATATCACCATCTTTTAAGACATATTCATTAGGCACTCCATGACATATAACTTCATTTGGGCTGGTACAAATAGCACCGCTAAATACTGGTGATCCGTGCGATTGATATCCTAGAGTAGCTGACTTAGCTCCATGATCCGTTATAAATTCAAGGGCCTTGTCGTTGATATATTTGGTCGTATTACCTACAATCACATACTGTTCAAGGTGCTTGAGCACTTTTGCAGCAAGATGCGAGGATTTTCTAATTCCTTCTATTTGTTCGGACGTTTTTATTTTAATGGCCATAATTAGTCTGATGCAAAGTTAGTACAACTAACACATTTTGAATTTTGATATGATCTAAAAAAAAATGGCTTAATCAAAAGAGAAAGCCATTTTTCGTATGTTAATTTTTAGGATTTACAACGTAGCATATTGGGCTTTCACAAAATCACTTAACTCTTTACCTGTCAATAAGTTTTGAGACAATTTAGCTAAGTTGATTGCTTGAGACAATAAATCAGTCTGTTTGTCCCCTTTAGTTTTTAATATTTTTGAAGCTAGAGGATGATTTGTATTTACAGCTACGGTGTATTTCTCTGGCATCTGACCAAACATTTGCATTCCACCCATGCCACCCATTTCGCTCATTCTTCGCTCCCACTCGCTTCGGGTAATCGTTATGAATGAATCTGTTGGGCTCATTACTTCAGGATTAATTGTGTATTTCTCTTTGTCAACAACACCTTCAAAAACTTCCTTTAATTGGGTTGTATCATCTTCATTTAGAATACTCTCATTTTTTTCATCCTTATCAATGATTTTACTCAAAGTATCTGCATCAACACGTTTTAATTGAAACTTCTCATTTTTCTGTTCCAAATTACCAATAAAGTGGTTATCGATAACTTCATCCATTAGAAGTACATCATATCCTTTATCTTTAGCTGATTCAATAAACGAATGTTGCTTTTCAATATCATTGGTATATAATGCAACACGATTCCCATCTTTATCCGTTTGATTAGGCTCTATTTTTGATATATAGTCATCTATCGAGTGATATTCTTTCTCTATATTCTGGAGTAAGCATATTTTTTTAGATCGATCATAAAATTTATCATCTGAAAGCATTCCATATTTGACAAAAATGCTCATGTTATGCCATTTAGCCTTGTAATCTTCAAAATCTACTTTATGAAGTTCTGCTAATTTATCTGCTACTTTTTTACTTATATGGCTAGTAATTTTTTTAACTGCACCATCAGCTTGTAGACTACTTCTGCTTACATTCAATGGAATATCTGGGCTATCAATAACCCCATGAAGTAACATTAGGTATTCGGGTACTATATCTTCAACATTATCCGTCACATATACTTGATTGCTGTATAATTGTATCTTATTTCGATTAGGATCTATTTCTTTTTTGATTTTTGGAAAATAAAGAACACCAGTTAAATTAAATGGATAGTCTACGTTAAGGTGAATCCAAAATAATGGTGGCTCACTCATCGGATATAACTTTCCGTAGAAATCTGTGTAATCTTCATCTTTAAGCTCGCTTGGATTTTTCTTCCACAATGGAGCTATCTCATTTATGGTTTTATCGTCAAATTCAATTGGTATAGGTAAAAATTTACAATATTTATTTAATAGTTCATTGATTTTCCATTGTTTAAGAAAATCTTTACTCTCCTCATTAATATGAAGAACAATGTCTGTTCCTCGTTTCTTTCGTTTTCCCTTTGTGATTTTAAAATCGGTGCTTCCTTCACAAGTCCATTTAGCTGATTCTGCACCTTTGGCATGACTCAATGAATTAATTTCTACCTTATCGGCAACCATAAAACTGGAGTAGAAACCCAACCCAAAATGGCCAATAATATTGGCATCTTCTTTTGTATCCTTAAATTTCTCTACAAACTCCTCAGCTCCACTAAATGCAATTTGATTAATGTATTTATCAATCTCATCAGCTGTCATCCCAATGCCTGAATCGCTAATTGTGAGGGTGTTCTTTTTCTCATCTATTTTAACTTTAATTTTAAGTTCACCTAAATCACCTTTTGTTTCCCCGCGTTGACTAAGAACTTTTAATTTATTTGTCGCGTCTGTTGCATTTGAAATTAACTCTCTTAAGAAAATCTCATTATCTGTATAAAGAAACTTCTTAATAATGGGGAATATATTCTCCGTATTTACTGAAACTTTTCCTTTTTGCATTTGATTATTTTTTTTAAATAAATTATCAATAAACAGACCAAATAAAATTACTGACATGGTGGCAGAACATATCCTTAGTTTACGGTCAAATTGTTGTGCAGAAGTTTATGCTACTTATTTTTGAGGAAGTTTTAATCATAAACCCGTGAATCTTAATAAAAAGCAGTTCATACTAATCAGTTTTATAGCTTTATTTTTTGTAACTTTTTTCTTGACTTACTATCCTACTGCCAATGACGGTCCTCGTGGTATTCACCAATGGGGTCAAGCAGACAGGCTGGCTGTATGTTTGAGATACATCGATGGGAAAACATTAAATGACCCGGCAACACTCAGTTTTAAAACTCCTGAGGGTAATGTGGGTGTTGAATTTTCTGGATTTCAATATGTTTTAGCTCAAATTGTAAGAATTGGATATCCCGAAAAATGGCTTCCTTTCTTATATAAAATAACTACTTTTTTAATATTTTTTACTGCTCTGTTTTTTCTATCGTTCGAAGTATTGAAAAAAGAAAAAATACTGTTTAAATCTTCAATTTTCATTGGACTATTAAGCTCCCCTATTCTGATTTACTATGGTTATAATTTTCTACCAGATATACTTGCCTTATCCCTAATATTATGGGCATTCTATTTTTACTTTAAAGATTTAAATCGTTTTATTTTTCTAATTCTTTTTCTAGCAAGTTTGTCTATGTTTATTAAAACTTCATCCGGTATTTATTTTATTAGTTTCTTCAGTGTTTTCTTTTTAAAAAATATTCGGAAAATAAATTTAAAATTAGTGCTGATAACATCCCTGTTTTTAATTGTTATTTCATCCATTGCTTATTATGATTATTTCCTCGTTAATCAACGAAATAAAGATCTGTACTCTGTCGTATTTTTGAGCAGCCCAAGACCTGTAACTTCATGGAATGAATTGGTCACTATTTTTGGTGTTGCTTTACGCTTTAAAAATGAATATTTTAATGGCATTCAACAGATTCTATTGATTTTATTAACCATACTCTCAGTTATAAATTTCAAGAAAATTTTTAGTGTTAATGATAAAATATTCTCATTACTTATGTTTCTTGGTCTTTTTTCTATTGTTTTACTTTTTGGTATTCAATACATGAATCATGATTATTACTTCATTGGTAATTTCATGCCAATTATTTTATTTTTGGTACTTAAGTCAATTGCATATTTCGCTGAATTTATTCAACTTCGAACTAGTTTATTTATTGCATTATTTTTCGCAACATTGTCCTTCACGCAGGGTAATTATAGATACTTCCAGCGTATGTCAGAAATAGTTAATATTAATGGATATAATGAGTTTTATCCACATAAATGGCTCCTAGATGCGAAAGAAAAATTAACTCCATTTCTGAAAAAAGACGATTTAATTTTTGTTGTTTACGTTCCAGAACCCAACCATTCGTTGGTATATTTGAGAAGAAATGGTGCCACATTTAACGCTGAAGAAATGTGCAGAGACAATAGCCCATTCAATTATTACCTTGAGACAATTGGCGCAAAATATGTCATGTGTAAAACCAATAATATTGATCGATTGAGAGCTGATCAGTCTGACTTCATAGACAAGTCAACAATTAAATTCCAAGATGACGATTTAACGCTATACTGCTATGGATATTAAGTTTTTAAGAGATTATTGCCTTCAAAAAAATTAACTACTGAAAATATACCATTCGACTTTAACACACTGGTATTTAAAGTAAATTATAAATTTTTTTGCATATGTAATATCGAATTATTTAAAAATATAAATCTAAAATGTGACCCTGAGCGAGCAATTAATTTAAGAGAAGAATTCGACCGAATAAACTCGGGTTATCACATGAATAAAAAACATTGGAATACGGTAGAAATTAATTTAGGTGTACCAGACGAACTAATACTCAAAATGATTGATGATAGTTATGCACTCGTTTTTAGAAACATTACCTAAAAAGATTCAAAACGAGTTTTTTTTTTGGATATTTAGGCTAACTTTTTAAAGCTGGCCATGTACATTCCATCAGAGCGATGACGAATTCCATCAAACATAATTTCATTTTGTAAACTTACAGAGAAGTTATCCATTACCCAATTTTTAATCCCTGAATTCTCCTGATCAAATACAGAACATGTCAAATAATATAACATTCCTCCAACTTTTAAAAATGGTAACGTGTTCTCTAAAATTGATTTTTGCTTATTAGTGTATTTAACCAATGAATCATAATCAAAATTCATAAAATGTTCTGGAGTTCGAAACCAAGTTCCGCTTCCACTACAGGGAACATCAGCTATAACAGTATCAAAGAATTCATGGCTAACTTCCTTATTATCAAATATCAATCTGTCGACATAACCTCCTATATCAATTTCTACATAATTAGCGTCATAATGCATCTTTTGCATTCGTGATTTCGCATTTTTAAGAATAGTTGATCTAATATCACTTAAATAAAACGTACCTTTTTTACGCGAACTCAAATTTATACTCTTCCCCCCTGCTCCGCTACATGCATCCCATAAATTATCATTTTCTTGAATGATAATTTTACTGCATAAAAACTGTGATGATAAGTCTTGTACTTGAATAAGACTTGTAAGATTTTGATTAAAACTAATTTCTTTTGCACCTGGTAGACCTAATATACCTTTTTCTAGGACAGCATGGTCTTTAGCCCAATTATTTGGTCTAAAGTATTGATTTTTTGGGCAGTTATAATGATGAAAATCTTCCATCAAAAAACCATCATCATAGTATATAAAATCACCAATTATTGAGGATATATCTCCCCCATTTTCAAGTTCATCTAATTCAATATCCAACTCCAATTCGTGACGAAGCTTCAACCAATCCTGATGAATGTCTATTTCTAAAGTTAGTAAACTAACAAATAACCCCTCTTTTAAAGAAAATGAGCGTAAAGTGACGCCCATTCTTAGGTAATTATAACAGATATCAGTGATGGCCTTTCTATCTTTCGATCCAATTTTTTTGTGGGTTCTAAAAAATTGTTTTAAAAATAAATGAAATGGTGAAGGATATGAATACTCACTCAAAAGTTTGAGTGATGAAAAATATCTTGATCGTAAATACCTCAAATTAATTGATCTTTTCAGCCATTAATTGACCATCCACTAAGTGAAATATACCCAGATATTTATTTTGAAAATTGGATGGTGTTCTAAGCATACAGAAATTCATATTCGCATAACTTATTTCATTACCTTCAATAAATAATGGGAAATATTTTCCAAATGCATTTAGAATTTCACAAGCAAATAATAAGTGATCATAACCCATGTATGAGAACCAGGATGGGTCATCTCTATAATCCAATCGATAATTGATTTTCATAAGATTTGAGCGTGGATTAGGTATTTGAGATTTATTTTCTGATAAAAAAGTAATGTTGAGCTTTCCCCATTGATTATAGTCCACATCATTAAATTCTAATAGTTTGTCTGATCCTACAAGTGTTATATTTTCTTGATGTGCTTGAAGACTAGTAACAGTATAACTCAGCTTGATTTTATCTTCAGTTGTATGAATTACCACAGATTCCCCTTTTACAATATCTAACCAGTTTATTTTTGTAGAATATTGGACAACTTTGACGGGTATTTTTTGTTGCTCACAATTTCTAACAAGAGCAGCACCAAAGGTTCTATCATAAAAGCCGTTGTCCCTAACTATAATTAACCTTTTAGCCTTATGATGATTTTTAAAATAAGTTAAAAAAACTTCAGCTTTCATAACATCTGATGGATTCAAATTAAAGACATAAGGATTATCTTCATTGTCTATAAAGTTTGTAATTGGAAGAAATAAAGGGATTTTATTTAACTTACAGTATTTGCTAGCTATTGTAACTTGATTTTGATTTGTGGGCCCAATTATGATATCAACATCATTCATTTTTGATGAAGCTAGAATCTTTTTTAGTTGATTTGTATCATTATCTGTGTCATAAAAGGATAGTACAAATTTTGAATCCAAACTATCTATTTGTTTTATAGCTATCTTCATACCCTGATAATATTCCAACATAACATTGGCTCTTTTTTTATCTATAGGACTATTTTGTGCATCGGTATGGAACGGAAGTATAATTGCTATTTTAAATGTTTTTTTATGATTAGGTGCCAGAAACTTTTTACCTCTAAAAGTTATTTCGTTAAATGAGTCTTTTAATTCAGTAAGCCTATATTCTTGATTTAAAATCTTAGTCAAAGAAAGTATTTGTTTTGAATTATAATAACTAGAGTCCGATGCGAATGCATATTCATAGCATGAAAGAAGAAAAGTCAATAAGAAAAGTCTTACAACTTTACTCCCACTCAATAGTTGCAGGGGGTTTAGAACTAATATCATATACAACACGATTAATACCTTTAACTTGA
>CESO01039424.1_pt1 | contig 10312 bp, 10 predicted proteins | sample 356341 | NCBI WGS metagenome assembly CESO01 (sample SAMEA2621812, study PRJEB7988) | marine metagenome | biome: marine biome (ENVO:00000447); feature: deep chlorophyll maximum layer (ENVO:xxxxxxxx); material: "saline water (ENVO:00002010), including plankton (ENVO:xxxxxxxx)" | depth 35 m
AAAGCTCAATTATATCTTCTACCCAAATAGACTTAGTCGGATCTATCAATGCAGAAATCCGCGCGACAGATCTCTGAGAATGAGGAGTTGCGAGCTGAGACCTCTCAGATCTTGCGTGCTCCGACAATTCAAGGGAACACGGACAAGTTGAAGAATAAACATAATCAACATGAATGATTTTTGATCTGGCACTATCATTATCAACTAGCTCTAGTGCAATATTATAATACTGGAATCCTTCTAAATTCGAGCGAAGAGATTTTTTTTTCATTGGAAATGAAAATTTCATTAGTATTCTAGCATCAATACTGTCTAAATCAGACTTATAATCATCTAATGCCGCTTCTATTACATCAAAATTAAATTGACTGTCTGCATGCTTATAAAAAGATCGCATAATCCTGCTCATGTTAATGCCCTTTTTATTAGCATCCAATGACACAGACCCTGTAACTGACGTTTCAATTAGTAATTCGGAATCATCTCTAGTTTTATACTTTATCGGTAATTTAAAATTTGATACGCCAACATGCTGTATTTGTTTATTGACACCTTTAATTAAACTTGCTGGACCATTTTGAAGATCAGGTAAAGTTTCGATATACTCGTTAGTGGCTTTAAACGAGGGATCGTATTGTCTCTCCAAATGACTAGATCTTTCCTTCGCACCACCACCGAACTCTTCTAAAGAATCTGACTCAACATCAACATCTTTATTATGAATATTCACCAATTTCTCCTTAATATATTTCTGGTAACTTACAAATGGTGCAAAAAAACTAAAAATCCAGTTTAAACCTGATAAAACTTTTTGAAAACTAAACAATTAATATAACCCTACGGTAAAATACAAAAAGTTGAAAGAAAAACACCTTTTGACCAAGTTCTCGCTGAGTTTAATGTTCCATTAAAGTTAAATTTTATGCTCGTCAGCACATCCGGTTATAAACTACGTATTACTTTTTTGGAATAGAATAAGTCATAGACGCCCTGGCAACAGGTTCGTTCTTACCTTCTGAGAATATTAACACATCGCCTACACACAAGCTCTTTCCCAGCTTTAGAAGCCTTGTCTTTGCTATCAGATCAGATTCAGCCTCTGGCTTGCGCATAAAGTCCATGGAGCAGTTAATCGTTACTGCAAGAGAAACGGGACCAATTCTAGACATGGTCAAAATATAAAGAGATATATCAGCCAAAGAAAACATTGTTGGACCAGAAATTGTATTACCTGGTCTCAAATGCCTATCATCAATTTTATGTCGAACAGTGAGAGCATCTTCCGTTAATTCATCAATAATAAAATTTTGAGCCTGTTGTGGAAAGGTTTCAGCTAATAATTGCATTATCTCCGCAGCAGACATTTTCAATGATGACATTTGTTTTCCTTTTTATTATCAGCGTTTTTTATAAGATTAGGAAATAAAATCAATTAGTAAATTAAATTGGAGATAAAAATGAGTGTAAAATTAATCTTTAAAATTCAGGCTATAATAAATTTAATAAACGGATTAGGGGCACTGTTCCTAACTCAGTTTTTCTTAGAACAAGCAAATTTTGAAGTAACTGCTGACATAAGCACATTAGCAGAATTTATTGGTGTTACATTTTTAATTTTGGCTTTAATATCATGGCGAATTCCTGATATTGCTGGCGCTGCGATAAATTCGTTTGGCAAATTATATGCCTTAGGTGGCTTGTTATGGGTTTTAATAGTCGGTTATCACATATTGATGGGACAAGTCTCGGGACCCACTCCATATGTTAATATCGTAATAATTGCTATTATTAGTATCTTATTTTTCACCCAAAGCAGTAAAAGTGAATAAAATAAATTTTAATGACGGTAAGATACGTCTTGCCTTCATTAATTTTTTATTTCCAAATTGAAAATAATTGCTATCCTTTCTCAAAAGGTTTTATCTAATTCCCAGTAAAGAGGTAAAAAATGTCTGACAAATTATTACATCGCGAAGATTCTAACGGGATTGCAACCTTAACACTTAATAGCCCCAATTCTTTAAATGCCTTATCTAATAGGATGCTAGATTGTTTGCAGAAAGAGCTGGACACGCTCAAAGAAGATAAACAAATAAGAGTAATAATAATAAAAGGTGCTGGTAAGGCCTTCTGCGCTGGGCATGACCTCAAAGAGATGACCTTGAGTAGACAAGATAAAGATGGAGGAAAGGCAGCTTTTAAAGCACTTTTTGATAAATGCGCAAAAATGATGCAGACAATACCAGCTTTACCCCAACCAGTCATCGCACAGGTTCATGGAATTGCTACCGCTGCTGGCTGTCAGCTTGTCGCTTCAAGTGATTTGGCAGTGGCGGCAGAAGATACTAAATTTGGAGTAAATGGCGTTAATATTGGTCTGTTTTGCTCCACTCCAATGGTTGCGTTATCAAGAAATATACCAAGAAAAAAAGTGTTTGAAATGCTAACAACTGGTGAATTTATCAATTCCGAAAAAGCTTATTCATTAGGATTAGTTAATCGAATTGCACCTCTTGAAGACCTAACTATTGAAACACTAAAATTAGCCAAAACGATAGAATCTAAACTTAGTTCCGCGGTTAAAATCGGGAAAGAAGCTTTTTATAAGCAAATAACGATGCCTTTGGATCAAGCCTATGAATATACTGGTGAGGTGATGGTAAAAAATATGTTAGATCGCGATACCGAAGAAGGAGTTTCTGCTTTTATTGAAAAACGGGATCCCACTTGGGAACAGTAAATTTTTCAAATTAAATCATTAAATTTTTTATCGAGGTAGTTGAGCAATGGCTCTTCATTAGGCATTTCACTAGTTGCGAAAGAAATTGTTTGCTCTGGATCTCTCAATCCGCCATACATTTGCAGGTTTTCTCTCAGCCAAGTGGTGGCTCTTTTTACGTTTCCCTTCGAGTACTCAAGATTCAAATCAGGCAATTCACTCCGCATCGCTTTTTCCAAACATCCTGCGTAGATATTTCCAAGACTATAAGTTGGGAAATAGCCAAACAACCCTACGGACCAATGAACATCCTGAAGAACTCCGTTGGATGGTCTATCCACAGCGTAGCCAAAATCACGCTTGAACATATCGTTCCATGCAACTTCAAGATCTTTTACTTCTAAACTACCATTTATTAAAGCCTGCTCGAGTTCATATCTTAACATAATGTGCAAATTATATTGAATTTCATCAGCTTCAGTTCTAATATATCCCTTCTTTACAGCATTAACACACCGATAAAACTCATCAGCCGATTTGATACCAAACTCACCGAAAATATCTAGCATTTCATGAAATAAAAATTGTGTGAATGCTTTGCTTCTACCAATTTGATTCTCATACATTCTCGATTGGCTCTCGTGGACCCCCATAGATACACCCGCTCCCAGAGGGGTCAGAGAGTAATCGTGGTTGATATTTTGTTCATACGTCGCGTGCCCAACTTCATGGATTGTTGAATACAAGCAATTGAATGGATCATTTTCCATGACCCTTGTGGTGATACGAACGTCATCACCAGACCCTGAAGAAAATGGATGTACAGCCAAGTCCAATCGACCACGATTGAAATCATATCCGAATAAGTCAGCTATTTTATTTGATAAACTCAATTGTAAATCTTTCGAAAATAATCCTTCGATCCTTGGAGCGGGTGCTCCACCTAGCGCTTTATCACGAACAGAAATAAGTCGAGGTCTCATCTTTTTAAAAATTTTATCTAGTTTTTTTGTAGTCATTCCCGGTTCAAAATCATTCAGAAGAGCATCATACAAATTAGACGAAGACAAAGCCTCTGCTTCACGTCTCTTCAGATTAACAACTTCAGATAAAACTGGCACAAAGCTTTTAAAGTTTTCGTCTGATCTAGATTGTGCCCAAATTAATTGGCTACGTGAGGTCGTAATAGCTATGGCTGATGCCAAGTCTGCTGGTATTCTCACAGACCGATTAAAATCTCTACTTATATGTTTGACTTGGGCGGCATCGTCTTGGTTAAGTGTTTGAGGATCTATTGCGTTTAACCAATCAGATATACGCGGATCAATTTTCCGCTCATGGATAGTTGTTTGAAGATGACCCATCCACTGAGACCGTTGTTCTATTGAGCCACTCGCCATCATCGTTTCCTGATCCCAACTAAGTGAACCACTGATCTGGCCAAGAGCTATTGTACCTTTTATGAAATCAATAAGATTAGAAAATTCAGACATGTTCGTACCCAATTACAGCTGAACTAATTGTTTTTTTGGAAATGAAATTTGCGATCGTAAAGATTGTACAAATACGATAATCAAAATCGCCCCAAATTGATGCACAATAGCCCAACCAAGGGGGGCCGCATAAATAACTGTAGCAATTCCCATAATCATTTGAAGAAACACTATCAATAATACAAGATTTGATCTTCTTTTGGTCGCATCAAATGATGATGAACGACAACGCCACCAGACAAATATTGTATATAAAACCGTTAAGTAACCAATTAACCGATGATTAAACTGCACGAGCGCTGGATTTTCTGTAAAATTACTAAGTATGGGAGTGTAAGAAAAACTTTCAGTTGGTAAGAATTCACCATTCATCAACGGCCAATCAGTATAACCACGCCCAGCGTCAATGCCTGCTACTAATGCACCAACAATAATTTGGAGAAAAACAAACCCGAGCAAAATATTAGTTATTGGGATTAGGTTTTTTTCTCGTTCTCTTCTCGATCTTATGCGTTCCTGATCACTTATATTTGCCTGTAAAAGGTACCACGTAATCAAAGTAATGATTAGGAAAGCTATTCCCAAGTGCACAGCAAGCCTGTAAGAAGCCACATCTACCATGCGGCCACTCAAGCCTGAAGATACCATCCACCATCCAATCGCACCCTGCAAGCCACCTAATCCCCCGATTATCAGTGATCTTGTTGTCCAGATACCAGACATTTTTTTTCCCACGGCCAACCAGACAAATCCGATCAGCCAGACGAGTCCAACCACTCTGCCTAGTTGTCGATGCCCCCACTCCCACCAATAGATTGTTTTAAATTCAAGTAAGGTCATTGATTTATTTTGAATTTGAAATTCAGGGATAGTTTTGTATTTGGCAAATTCTGATTGCCACATCTCCATATTAAATGGTGGTAAAGCGCCTGTAATAGGCTTCCATTCAGTTATTGAAAGACCACTATCTGTAAGCCGAGTCAAACCACCGACCACGATCATTAGAGCAACCAAAATAAAAAGCAAAGTTAACCAAATTTTTAAAGGTTTGTTAAAGTTTTTTGATCGAGCCGTTCCAATTCGGTCTTTGGACTCTGGTGTATTAACCTCATCAGCATCTACTTCTTCAAAAATGGATCTTTTTTCTGACATTAAGTTCTCCTAGGAACTTAAATAATGTTAAGTATTACATTAGACAAGAGCGTCAATCACGCACACGCTTTTCTCTTACCAATGATTTTCGTATCCCATGAAAAATTCGCACATCTGCTTCAGTTAATTTAAGGCGTGAGAACAAGGATCTAAGATGTAAACGCATGGAGTCGGCCTTATCATCTGGCCAAAAAAAACCTTGTTTAGATAAGTCCTCTTCATAAGAGTCTATTAAAACTTGCACCTCACGACTACTGGCCAACCGAGGTAATTTAGAACTCTGTTTGGTATCACCCCCATAATTTCGCCATTCATAAGCAGTCAGCAGAACTGACTGAGCTAAATTTAATGATGGAAACTTCGGATTAACTGGTATTGAGATAATATCACGCGCTAAGCCGGTATCTTCGTTTGATAATCCAGCTCGTTCTGGCCCAAATAATATCCCCACGCGCTCTCCAGTTTTAATTAATTTTTGGGCTTTTTCCATAGCCTGAACAGGTGTTTGAACCTTTTTATTTAAACCACGAACGCGTGCGGTTGTTGCAAAAATATGTGTTAAATCCGATATTGAGTCTTCTGTTGAATTATAAATTATGGCCTCATCAAGTAATCTACCTGCTCCACTGGCCATTACCACCGCTTTTTGATTTGGCCAGCCATCACGCGGTTTAACTATCCTTAACCGGTCCAAACCAAAATTCCACATTGCTCTTGCTGTGGCTCCAATGTTTTCACCCATTTGAGGTTCAACCAAGATAATTGTTGGCTGTGGTGAAAAAACTTTTACTAGATCTGTGTTTTTCATTAATTCTCTAAGTTTGACTAATTATAATTATTAACATGTTTTCTTTAAATAACTAATGCAATTTTAAAAATTTTAACATAGATTATATATTTTAAGTATTTGAAATATATTATTTTTTTATAAATTAAACTTTTTCGATTGTTATAGCTATACCTTGACCAACTCCAATACACATCGTTGCAAGAGCTTTATCACCTGACTTTGCCAATTGTATTGCCGCTGTTCCCGTAATTCTAGTACCTGACATTCCCAGTGGGTGCCCCAACGCAATAGCACCTCCATTTGGATTTATTCGCGGGTCATCATCGCTAATGCCCAATAAGCGTAGGGATGCTAAACCTTGTGACGCAAACGCTTCATTTATCTCAATAACCGCTAAGTCTTGTTGTACCCATTTTGACATTTTCAACACTTTTTGCGCCGCAGGAAACGGTCCTATACCCATTATTCGAGGTTCAACTCCAACCGTTGTCCCAGATACAATGCGAGCAATTGGTTGTAAGTTATATTTCTTAATTGCAAGTTCGTTCGCAACAATCGTGCAAGCCGCCCCATCATTTACTCCTGAAGCATTGCCAGCCGTAATGCTGCCATTATTTTTAAAAGGAGTGGCTAGCTGAGCTAATTTATCGAGAGAAGACAATCTAGGATGTTCATCTTGCTGAAAAATAATATCACTGCCTTTTCTCTGAGGAATGCTCACAGGCACAATTTCTTTTTCAAAACGACCACTTTCTATTGCAGATTTTGCTTTTTGTTGACTTTTAAATGCAAATTTATCTTGATCTTTCCGACTTACATTAAATTGCTCAGCAACATTTTCACCAGTTTCAGGCATACTATCAGTGCCATAAAGTTTTTTCATTTGCTTATTAATGAAACGCCAACCTATGGTTGTATCAAAGATTTCAGAATTTCTAGAGAAAGCAGAAGATGATTTTGGCATCACAAAAGGCGCACGAGTCATACTCTCAACTCCCCCTGCTAAAATAATATCAGCTTCACCAGACTTTATTACGCGTGCAGCAGTAAGTATCGCGTCCATACCTGATCCACACAAGCGATTGATAGTTGCACCTGGAACATTGATTGGTAACCCAGCCAACAATGAAGCCATACGCGCAACATTTCGATTATCTTCTCCTGCTTGATTAGCGCAACCGTAATACACATCATTTACGTTTTCCCAATCAACACTCTCATTTCTTTCCATTAGTGACTTGATTGGAATTGCTGCCAAATCGTCAGTTCTTACGGTAGATAGAGATCCACCAAACCTACCGATAGCAGTCCTAACATAGTCGCAAATGTATACATCAGACATCTTTTACTTCCCAAGATTGTTAAATTAAAAATTATTTATTTTATATTACACCTTCGACTTAAAAAGTCATGCACAAGATTAATTATAGTTGAAGATAGCAAAGGGGTTATCTCATGGCCCATACCACCTATAATTTTTATTTCAGAATCTTTGATTAAAGACGAAATCTCTTTACCCTCCTCTGGCAAAACTAATACATCATCTTCACCATGTATTACTAAGCAGGGTAAATTAGTGGCTTTTAATGCCTCCCTACGATCGCCAAATGAATAAACTGCTGAAGCTTGTCTATTTACCGCTTCACTTTCTGCACCTCTATCAAAAGCTCGTCCAGAAACATCACGGACATAATTTTCTGAAACTGGGAAGCTTGAATTTCCCCATAATTTGTTTTCACTAACCGCATTTTCAATATATTCATATTTGGATGTGTGCTGAAGCGCTATTTTCTTAATTCTTGATTGATCTGACAACTTTGAAGATGACATCACAATAACTGCGGAGAGGATTCTAGCTTGATGGTTAATAAGTAAAACTTGGGTTATGGCACCACCAAGCGACATTCCAAAAATGTGAGCCTTATCAATCCCAATTGTATCCATTAATCCGATTACATCTAGAGCCATATCATCTAGAGAATAGGCAGGAACTACATTTTTGCCTGCATCAATTGTTTTAACAATATTTTCTTTATCATATGAAAAACCATCTTTAGGGCAACGTGCTGACAGTCCAATATCTCGATTGTCAAATATTATGACCCTGTAACCTACTTCAGTAAATCCACTAATTAAATTTTGTGGCCAATGAATTAATTGACTTCCTAGTCCTCTAATTAATATCAGGACTGGGTCTGTTTTTTTGCCATATTCTTCATACTCAATTACAATTCCATTAGCCAAAATTTGCATGAATTTATTCCCTAAATATAAATCAAATAATCAATACATCATCTAATTTGATTTTGATCTGAGTATTTTATTAATGCATTTAATATGATCCGCTCCAATACCACAGCATCCGCCAAGAATATTTATTTTTCTTTCAATCCATTTTTCAGATTCTTTTGCATATTCGGAAGGAGATATTACTCCATCAAAAATCCACTCAGGATTTTTGTAAATACCACTATGAGCATAAACACCTACATGATTGGGCCAGCACTCATCAACAACATCTAAACACTCAGAAACTATATCAACTTCAGTGTGCATAATATTTAACAGTGGCACATTTTCTTTTTTTAACTCCGACAAAGCATCAGCCAAAAGCATGTCACTCATAAGCAAACAAATCTGATCTTTATCATTTTTTTTACAACTTAATCCTACCCAGACTGGTAGACCAGCAGTTTGAGCTGCCCTTAAAGTTATCAAAGTAAATTCTAAATCTGACATCATTTCTAGCATAATTAAATCAGCACCAGAAGTAGCCATTATTTTTGCTTGCTCTGATATGTCACTATATAACTGCTCCTTATCTGGTAAACCTTCAGGCCATCGCCAATAAGAGATTCCTCCAGCTACCAAGATATCATCTTTTCTAGCCAATTCTCTCGCCTCAATCGCCAATTGGACTGCCTTTGAATTATACTCTTCAAATAAATGATCTTCACCAGCATCGGATAATGCATGTTTATTGGTAGCAAAAGTATTACTAATAATAATTTCTGCCCCACAACCTATGTAATCAAGATGGATTTGCCGAATAATATCTGGATGACTTAATGCACCCCCACCGTTCCATGCATTTTTTAGTTGAGGAACACCTCGTCTTTCTGCTTCAGTACCAGTTGCGCCATCTATTAAAATAGTGCCATCTGTTGCAAATCGATTGACGAATTTTAAATATCTAGTCAACAAAAGCCCTTTCTACAACAAATGTGGCAGGATTATTATTAGCGCCCTCTTCCAGTCCAAATTCTTCGAGTAGTTTTTTTGTATCACGCAACATTTCCATTGAGCCACAAATCATTCCCCTATCTTCAGCCGCTGAGATCCGCGGCATTCCCAAATCACTAAAAATTTTGCCGGAAGTCATTAAATCAGTTATTCTTCCTTTAATAGCAAATTCATCTCTCGTAACTGATTTGTAATGAACAAGATTCTTTTGTGCTAGCTCCCCCACTAACGGATCAATTTTTACAGAATCCACTAACTCCTTTCCATATTGTAGATCAACCACATTACGACACGTATGACATAATATAATTTTCTCAAACTTATCATAAGTTTCAGGATCTCTAATCAAGCTTGCGAAAGGCGCGATACCCGTTCCCGTTGAGAATAAATATAATCGCTTACCAGGTAATAATGCATCATTAACAAGGGTCCCAGTTGGCTTTCTGCGCATTAAAATAGTGTCATTTATTTTAATATTTTGCAGGTGTTGGGTTAAGGGCCCATCCTCAACTTTGATTGAATAAAACTCTAACTCCTCATCCCAAGCCGGACTAGCGATAGAATAAGCTCTAAAAATTGGTTTTTCTGCATTTGGCAAACCAATCATAACGAATTCACCAGAACGAAAGCGAAAACTATTTGGTCTTGAAATTCGAAATTTAAAGAGACGATCGGTATAATGCTGGACTGATTTGACATTTTCAGCAAAAACCCCCGTAGGAATTTCAAAAACTGTATTATTCATTAAAAAGCCTTTTTAGTTAACGCTAAATAGTATTGATCTAAATTTATTTTCTACTCTCTAGTCTGAAAACTGATTTTGATAATATTCAGATTGTTTAAATATAATAGATATATACTTGACCTGCTTTTGATTATTACAAACTTAATAATAAGACAATAAATAAAAAATAA
>CESO01043079.1_pt1 | contig 10306 bp, 10 predicted proteins | sample 356341 | NCBI WGS metagenome assembly CESO01 (sample SAMEA2621812, study PRJEB7988) | marine metagenome | biome: marine biome (ENVO:00000447); feature: deep chlorophyll maximum layer (ENVO:xxxxxxxx); material: "saline water (ENVO:00002010), including plankton (ENVO:xxxxxxxx)" | depth 35 m
TTTTCCCGTCAGCCCTGCGCTACTCGCCCGCGTAAACGGGACTGGCATCCGTGCACACTCGATCCTAGAGATTTTTACCCAGAAACAACGAGAATAGCTAAACCCAGGCAGCCTACTCAACCAAAAAACTCACCCGCACCAACAACCCGCCCTCAGCCCCCTCATGCAAACTGATCTCAGCACGATGGGCGCGGCAAATCTCACCGACGATCGACAACCCCAGACCGGTGCCTGACGGACTCTGCCGGTAGAAGCGCTCAAACACCCGTTCGCGCTCCTCGGGCGGGATGCCGGGGCCGGTGTCTTCGATCTCGACCAGTGCCGGGGCGCGCAGACGCAGGGTGACCACGCCGCCATCCGGGGTGTGCTGCAGGGCGTTGTCGATCAGGTTGCCGAACAGCTCCTGCAGCAGCGTCGGCTCGCCCCAGACATCGAACGCCTGCTCCACCTCCAGCGCCAGTTCGATATTGCGCGCGTGCGCCAGCGGCACCATGGCCAGCGCCAGCTCCTGCGCCAGCGGCGCCAGTGCCACCTGTTCGGCGCTGCCCTCGGCGACCGCGCGCGCGCCACGCTCGATGCGTGCCATCGACAGCAGCCGGTTGGCCAGGCCAATGGTGCGATCGGTGCTGGCATCGGCTTCGCGCAGGGCCTGCTGCCAGGCCTGCGGGTCGTTGGAGCGCAGCCCCAGCTCGATACGCGCCTTGAGCGCCGCCAGCGGCGTGCGCAGTTCGTGTGAGGCTTCAGCGATAAAGTCGCGCTGGCGCTCAAAGTTCTCGCGCAGCCGGCCGGTGAAGTGGTTGATGGCATTCACCAGCGGCCGCACTTCACGCTGCAGCCCCTCGGTCTCGATGGGCCGCAGGTCATCGCTACGCCGCTCCGCCACCTCGTGCCGCAGGCGCTGCAGCGGACTCAGCGCGGCGGTCACCGCCAGCCAGGCCAGCACCAGCGCGCTGACCGCCAGCACGCCCAGGTTGATCAGCGACTGCCGCAGCAGGTTGGCCGCCATGCGATCCCGCGCCTCGCGGGTTTCCGCCACACGAATTTCCGCCATGCCGCTGTCGGTGGTGGTGCTCACCGCCTGCAGCAGGCTGACCACGCGCACTTCCGAATCGCGGTACTCGGCATCGTAGAACCGCGCCAGGGCCGGATAATCCTGAGTCATCGGAATAGTCGCAGAGGCTGCAGGCAGGTCCTCGTACCCGGAGATAAGCCGACCATTGAAGTCGATAACCTGATAATAGAGCCGGCCGGTGATGTCATAGGCAAAGTTGTCGAGCGCCACGTAAGGCACCTCGACCGCCAGTGCTCCGTCTTCGCTGTAGAGTCGCTCGGCAATCGCCCGGGCAGAAGACAGCAGCGAGCGGTCATAGGCCGTATCTGCTGCCAAACGCGCATTCCAGTAGGCGACCGAGCTGGCGATCAGCAGCAGCACCGACAACACCAGCGCCAGCCGTCGCAGCAGGCGTCCACGCAGACTGCCGGCCCCCGCCTGCGCCAGCGGGGGCTGCGCCCCCAGTGTCACGCCTCGGCCTCCAGCAGATAGCCAAGCCCACGGAAGGTCACGATGCGTACACCGCTGCCATCGAGCTTGCGGCGCAGTCGGGAGATATAGATTTCGATGGCTTCCGGGCTGGCGTCCTGATCCAGCCCGAACACCTTGCCTGCCAGTTGCTCCTTGCTCATCAGCCGGCCGGGGCGGGCGATCAGGTTTTCCAGCACCGCGTGCTCGCGCGACGGCAAGGTCAGCACCTCGCCGCGCAGGCTGAAGCGACGGTCGTTGAGATCGTAGATCAGCTCGCCGCACTGCTGCTGGCGCTCGCCGCCCATCAGGCTGCGGCGCAACAGGGCGTTGACCCGCGCCTCCAGCTCGCTCAGCTCGAAGGGCTTGGCCAGATAGTCATCGGCGCCCAGGTTCAGTCCGCGCACCCGGTCGGCCACCTCGCCACGGGCGGTGAGCATCAGCACCGCCAACGTCTGGCCCCGCTCGCGCAACTTTCTCAGCACCTCGAATCCGTCCTGCCGAGGCAGGCCGACATCGAGGATCGCCAGCGCGTAATCCTCGCTGCGCAAGGCCAGATCGGCGGCCACGCCGTCGTGCAGCACATCGACGGTCCAGCCCCCGTTCTTGAGGGCGCGGGCCAGGCTCTCGGCCAGTTCGGGGTCGTCTTCTACCAGCAGAATGCGCACTGGCGGTCTCTCTTGCAAAGGGTCGAATCGCCTGAGTTTACACCGCCTGTCGGCCCGCGACAGCGCGAGTTTCGGGGGGTGAGGGATGAAAGGTTGCTGAAAGGTTCGCTCATTAGCATCGCCCGACGGTCACCCACCGTAGGCGTCAAAACGCAAACAAGAACAACACCGGAGTACACCTGATGCACACCGTATTCATCCCACGGCGCAGCCTGTCTGCCGCCCTGCTGGCCGCCTCCGGCCTGCTGCTCACTCCCCTGGCCCAGGCCAGCAGCTTCACCGAGGACAGCAGCGCCAAACTGAGCACCAGCAACATCTACTTCAACCGCGACTTCCGCGAAGGCACCGGCCAATCCAAGCGCGAAGAATGGGCTCAGGGCTTCATCCTCGACCTCAAGTCCGGTTACACCGATGGCCCGCTCGGCTTTGGTCTCGACGCCAAGGCGATGCTCGGCATCAAGCTCGACTCCAGCCCGGACCGCACCGGCACCGGCCTGCTGCCGACCCACGATGACGGCCGCGCCGCCGATGAATACAGCAAGCTTGGCCTGACCGCCAAGATGCGCTACTCCGAGTCTGAACTGTTCCTGGGTACGCTGATGCCCAAGCTGCCGATCCTGCAGCCCAACACCAGCCGCATCCTGCCGCAAACCTTTCGCGGCGGCATGGCGACCATCAACGAATTCGACAACCTCAGCATCGATTTCGGCCGCCTGACCAAGGCGACCGACCGTGATTCCACCGATGCCGAGGACCTGGCCCTGAACAACAAGAATCGCCGTTTCGGTGGTTCGTTCTCGGCTGACCAGCTTGATTGGGCCGGACTGAACTACCAGTTCAACTCCAGCCTGGCGGCTAGCTACTATCTGGCACAACTGGATGATATCTACCGCCAACACTTCTTCGGTCTCAACCACAGCGCCGCTCTGGGCGCCGGTGAGCTGAGCACCGAGCTGCGGGTCGCCGTATCCGACGAGCAGGGCGCAGCCCAGGCCGGTCGGATCGACAACCAGGCCTGGCAGGGCCGCATCGGCTACGCGCTGAACGGTCATGAAGTGAGCGCAGCCGCGCAAAAAATGCGCGGCGACAGCGCCTTCCCGTATATCGACGGCAGCAACCCGTACCTCGTCAACTTCGTGCAGATCAACGACTTTGCCGAAGCCAACGAGCGCTCCTGGCAGCTGCGTTACGACTACGACTTTGCTGCAGTCGGCATTCCCGGCCTGAGCTTCATGACCCGCTATATCAGCGGTGACGACGCCAAGCCCGTCGCCGGTGGCACCGGCTCGGAATGGGAGCGCAACACCGAGCTGCAGTACGTGTTCCAGGATGGCGCACTGAAAAATCTCGGCCTGCGCTGGCGCAATGCGAGCTACCGCTCCGACTTTGCCCGCGACGCCGACGAGAACCGCCTGATTGTCAGCTACGCCTTCCCGATCTGGTAAGCGCCGCGCCCCTGACAATCGCCTAGAATAACGCCATGAGGACAACCACCATGAAAGCGACACTGCGTTCTGCCCTGCTGATCGGCCTGTGCTTCGGCCTGGCTGGCTACACCCAGGCTGATGAGCCGTCCCGTCCCGAATGTATCGCCCCGGCTTCGCCCGGCGGCGGATTTGACCTGACCTGCAAGCTGGCGCAAAGCGCGCTGCTGCAAGGCGAGTATCTGTCGCGCCCGATGCGCGTGACCTACATGCCTGGCGGCATTGGCGCCGTGGCCTACAACGCCGTGGTCGCCCAGCGCCCTGACGAGCCGGGTACCATCACCGCCTTCTCGACCGGTTCGCTGCTGAACCTGGCCCAGGGCAAGTTTGGCCGCTTCGACGAGAGCGCGGTCAAATGGCTGGCCGCCGTCGGCACCAGCTACGGCGCCATCGCCGTGCGCGCCGATTCCGAGTTCCAGACCCTGGAGCAACTGGTCGAGGCGCTGCGCAAGGACCCGTCCAAAGTGGTGATCGGCTCCGGCGGCACCGTCGGCAGCCAGGACTGGATGCAGACCGCACTGGTCGCCCGCGCCGCCGGCATCAACCCGCGCAGCCTGCGCTATGTCGCGATGGAGGGCGGCGGCGAGCTGGCCACCGCGCTGCTCGGCGGCCACATTCAGGTTGCCAGTACCGACATCTCCGACTCCATGCCGCACGTTGAAAGCGGCGACATGCACATCCTGGCCGTCCTCGCCGACGAGCGTCTGCCCGGTGATGTGGTCGAAGACATCCCCACTGCAAAAGAGCAGGGCTTTGATGTCAGCTGGCCGGTTATCCGTGGTTTCTACATGGGCCCGGACGTCAGCGATGAAGACTTCGCCTGGTGGCAGACCAACTTCGAGCACATGCTCGCCTCCGAGGAGTTCGCCACCCTGCGCGAGCAGCGTGAACTCTTCCCCTTCGCTCTCACCGGTGCTGAGCTCGAGGCCTACGTCCACGAGCACGTTGCCGAGTACAAAAACCTGGCTGGCGAGTTCGGCCTGACTCAGTAACCGCCCTACCTGCACGCACCCGGCCCCGGGTGCGTGCTGCGTCCGCGAGGATTACACCATGCTTTACCAACGTCTGTTTGCGGCGAGTCTGCTGCTGGCTTGCCTGTGCCTGGGCTTTATCGCCTGGGGCTACCAAGCGCCCTTCTCCTATGAGCCGGTCGGCCCGCGCGCCTACCCGCTGATGCTGCTGATTCTGCTCGCCCTCGGCGCGCTGGTACTGCTGGTCAAGCCAGCGATGGAGAGCAGCGAGTCCGATGAACCGGCGCTGACCCGTCCGATGCTGATCAAGGCAGCCATCTGCCTTGGCCTGCTGCTGGCCCTGGCGGCGTTGTTCGAGCGCCTGGGCTTCATTCCGACCAGCATCCTGTTTGCACTCGGCATGGCGCGCCTGTTCGGCGGTCGCTGGCTACCCAGCGCCGTGCTCGCGCTGGTACTGGGCGTTGGCCTGTATTTTCTCTTTGACCGGGTACTGGAAGTCCCCCTGCCGCTCGGCGTTCTCAGCGCCCTGGAGATCTGATCATGGATACCCTCTCTTACCTTGGCCAGGGCTTCGACGTTGCCCTGAGCCCGAACAACCTGGTGACCGCGCTGGCCGGCACCACCATCGGCACCATCGTCGGCCTGCTGCCGGGCCTGGGCCCGATCAACGGCGTGGCGCTGCTGATTCCGGTCGCCTTCGCTCTCGGCCTGCCGCCAGAAACCGCGCTGATTCTGCTGGCCTCGGTCTATCTGGGCTGCGAGTACGGCGGTCGCATTTCCTCCATTTTGCTGAACATCCCGGGCGAAGCCTCCGCCGTGATGACCACCCTGGACGGCCACCCGCTGGCCAAACAGGGCAAGGGCGGCATTGCGCTGTCCATTTCCGCCTGGAGTTCGTTTATCGGCGGCCTGATCGCCACCATCGGGGTGACCATCTTTGCCCCGCTGCTGGCCAAATGGGCGGTCTCCTTCGGGCCGGCCGAATACTTCATGCTGATGGTCTTTGCGATTGTCTGTCTGGCCGGCATGGCCGGTGACAAGCCCATCAAGACCGCCGTCGCCGTGCTGATCGGCCTGATGCTGGCCTGCGTCGGCATCGACGCCAACAGCGGCGTCTACCGCTTCACCTTCGGCAGCCTCGGTCTGGCCGACGGCATCCAGTTTGTGGTGCTGGTACTGGGCCTGTTCAGCGTCAGCGAAATTCTCATGCTGCTGGAGCGCACCCATCAGGGTCAGGTCGCCGTAAAGGCCAGCGGGCGCATGCTGTTCAACCTGAAAGAAGGCGCCTTCGTGCTCGCCACCAACCTGCGCAGCGGCGTGCTGGGCTTTATCTTCGGCGTGCTGCCGGGCGCCGGTGCGACACTGGCCAGCGCGGTGAGCTACATGTCCGAGAAGCGTCTGGCCGGCGACAAGGGCCGCTTCGGTGACGGCGATCTACGTGGTCTGGCCGCGCCGGAAACCGCCAACAGCGCCTCGGCCTGCGGCTCGATGATCCCGATGCTGACCCTCGGTATTCCAGGCTCCGGCACCACCGCGGTGATGCTCGGCGCGCTGACCCTGTACAACATCACCCCCGGCCCGCTGCTGTTCCAGCATCAGCCGGACATCGTCTGGGGTCTGATCGCCTCGCTGTTCGTCGCCAACATCATTCTGATCGTGATGAACGTGCCGCTGATCAAGGTGTTCACCCGCATCCTCGCGGTGCCGAGCTGGACCCTGGTGCCGGCCATCGCCATCATCACCTCGATTGGCGTCTACGCGGTCCATGCCACCACCTTCGACCTGTTCCTGATGATCGCCATCGGCCTGTTCGGCTACCTGCTGCGCAAGCTGGACTTTCCGCTGTCGGCGCTGCTGCTGGGCTTTATCCTCGGCCACATGATGGAGAGCAACCTGCGCCGCGCGCTGTCGATCTCCAACGGTGATCTGGGCATCCTGTTCTCCAGCCCGATCACCATCGGTCTGTGGGTGCTGGTTGCCGCCATGGTGGCGCTGCCGTTCTGGCGTCGCTACCGCAGCAAGCGCAGCGCCGCGCTGGCCAGTGCCTGAGCGGCTGTTTAGCGCTCTGCGCTACCTCAGCGCGCCGTTGACCGGCGCGCTAGGCGGCCTGCTCGCCAGCCTGGCCGGCTGGCCGTTGCCCTGGATGACCGGCTCGCTGGTAGCGGTCATCCTGCTGCGCTGCAGCGGCTGGCAGTGCAGCCCGCCACCGGGTTCCCGGCAGACCGGCCAGCTGATCGTCGCCTGCGCCATCGGCCTGCACTTCACCACCCCCGTCTTTGCCCAGATCATCAGCCACTTGGGCCTGATCGTGCTGGGCGCCTGCGGCACCTTTCTGCTCAGCCTGATCGGCATCCGCCTGTTGACCGGCGCCGGCTATGACCGCGCGACCGCCTTCTTCTCCAGCATGCCCGGTGGCGCCAGCGAGATGGCGGTAATCGGCGCACGCCACAACGCCGGCATCGCCAACGTGGTCGCCGCCCACAGCCTGCGCCTGCTGATGGTGGTGCTGCTGATTCCGGCGCTGTTCACCTGGGGCCTGCCGGCGGTCAGCGCGCCCGCGCCGCTGCCGACCGATCTGCCAACCCTGGCCTGGCTGATTCCGCTCGGCGTGCTGCTGGCCGTGGTCATGCGCCGCCTGCGCCAGCCCAACCCGTGGATGCTCGGTCCACTGATTGTCTGCGCCAGCGCCGGCGTGCTGCTGGATATCGAAATCGCCCTGCCGCCCGGTGCCAGCGCCGCGGGGCAGTGGCTGATCGGCAGCGCGCTGGGCTGTCACTTCGACCGCGCCTTCTTCCGCAAGGCCCCGGCCTTTCTGCTGCGGGTGCTCAGCTTTACCGTGCTGGCGATGCTCACCGCTGCCGGCGCCGCGCTGCTGCTCGCCCAGCTCGGCAGCGTCGACCGCATCAGCCTGATGCTCGGCATGATGCCCGGTGGCATCACCGAGCTGTGCCTCACGGCAGAGGCGTTGCAGCTGTCGGTGGCGCTGGTGACGGCGTTGCAGGTGATGCGGTTGTTTTTGGTGATGTTTTTGGCGGAGCCGGTGTTTGTGTTGTGGCAGAGGGTTTGGCCTGAGCGATAGCGCTCCCGCTTGGCCATGATGGCTCCCACGCCGAGTTTGGCTACCACCGGGGGGCGCTGGCAAGACGTGATGAATGCACGGACCAACTCCCCGTTTACGCGGGCGAGTAGCGCAGATTTATCGGGAAAAAGAGTCGCAGCATGTTTGAGGAGCGGAGCGACGAGTTCTGCGACTCCCCGATAAATCGAGCAACGCAGCGAACCCGAAGGGCCGTGTAGTCGGGTGCCCCGGGGGATCGCTAAGGGGGGCTGGGCAAGCAGCCCCCCTTGGCTCGCCGTAAAAGGCGAAAAGCAAACCCTCCACCAGCACCACAGCAAATAAAACATCCCTACGTCCTGACAGGCATTCCCACGCAGAGCGTAACGCTCAGCCGCAGCTACCGCACGTCGCGCTTTACTCCATAGACCGATCGGTCTATAACTAGCGCCATGAGCAAAGAAGATAGCCGCAAAATTCTCGTCAAAACCATGCAGAGCGCCTTGCAGAGCAAGGGGCTGCACGGCGTCGGTTTGAGTGAGATTCTGAAAACCGCAGGGCTGCCGAAGGGCAGTCTGTACTACCACTTTCCCGGCGGTAAGGAAGAGTTGGCGCTGGCCGCTATTGCCAACGCCGAGCAGGAGATGGCGCGGTTTCTGGAGCAGATGTTTGCGCGCTTCGATGACCCGCTGGAGGCGCTGGCGGCGTGGATCGACAGCGCGCTGCAGCGCATTGCCGCCAGCCGTTTCAAGCTCGGCTGCCCGCTGGCGGCTGCGGCGCTCGACTGTTCGCCGGAGGACACCGACCTGCTGCTCGCGCTCAACGGTGCCTTCGCCACCTTGCGCGACCTGCTGACCCGACAGATCAGCCGCGCCGGCTTCCCCGCCGAGGCCGCCGCCGATCTCGCCGCACTGGTGCTGACCAGCTACGAGGGAGGGCTGATGATGGCCCGCGCCGCAGGCAGTACCGACCCGATCGAGCGTTCGTTTCGCGCTCTGCTCAGCCACGTTCGCCTGCAACAAAAGGAGTTTGCCAATGGCCACTGAATCGCTCGCCCCGCGCGACCTGACCCTGACCGCCGCCGATGGTTACCAGCTCGCCGGCACCCTGTACCCGGCCAGCGAACCACGCGGGCAGATTCTGGTCGGCAGCGCCACCGGTGTGCCCCAGGGCTTCTACCGGCGCTTTGCCGAGTTTGCCGCGAATAACGGCTTCACCACCCTGACGCTGGATTACCGCGGCATCGGCGCTTCGGCTCCGGCCAGCCTCAAGGGCTTCGAGATGGATTATCTGGACTGGGCCGACAAGGACCTCGCCGCCGGCGTCGACTATCTCGGCCAGCAGGATCTGCCGCTGTATCTGGTCGGCCACTCGTTCGGCGGCCACGCCTTCGGCCTGCTGCCCAACCGCGATGCCATAGACGCCGTCTACACCTTCGGCACCGGTGCCGGCTGGCACGGCTGGATGCCCGCAGGTGAGCGCCGCAAGGTGCAGGTCATGTGGAATCTGGTGCTGCCGTTGATCGTCGCCATCAAGGGCTATCAGGCCTGGAACTGGCTTGGCCTCGGCGAAGATCTGCCCAAGGGCGTGTACCGCGACTGGAAGCGCTGGTGCCGCTATCCGCGCTACTTTTTTGACGACCCGAAGATGGCCTGGCTGACCGAGCACTTTGCCGCCGTGCGCACGCCGATTGTCGGCGCCATTTCGCTCGACGATCTATGGGCCGGCCCCGAATCACGCGACGCCTTTATGAGCGCCTTCAGCGGCGCCGCCTATCAACCACGGGATATCGACCCCAAGGCTCTCGGCCTCAAGCCGCTGGGCCACATGGGTTACTTCCGACCCTACGCCGAACCGCTCTGGCGCGATGCGCTGGACTGGTTCGCCAGCCAACCCCGGGCTGCCGCTGCGGCCTGATCGACTCAAGGAACACGCAATGAACCCGAAAGACATGACCGGCCTGCAGATCATGCAGGCCGCCGCAGCCGGTCACCTGCCGATAGCGCCGATTGCCAAAACCATCCCCATGCAGGTCAAGCTGGCCGAAGAGGGCCGCGTGGTGTTTGAAGCCACCGCCGACGAAAGCCACACCAACCCGCTCGGCGGCGTACATGGCGGCTTTGCCGCCACCGTGATGGACTCGGTGACCGGCTGCTCCGCGCACACCACCCTGGGCGCGGGCGAAGGCTACGGCACCATCGAACTGAACGTGAAGATGTGCAAACCGGTGCCCTTCAACAAAACCCTGATAGCCGAAGGCAAGGTCATCAACAAAACCCGCCGCCTGATCATCAGCGAAGGGTATCTGCGTGATGAAAACGGCTCGCTGTATGCGTACGCTACCGCGACCAATATGATTCTCAGCTGATAGCGGCAAGCGGCAAGCGGCAAGCGGCAAGCGGCAAGGATGGTGTCGTCGCAAGGGCCGAGCTTCAACTCGGCCGCACGAACAGACATCAGGCATCCGGGTGCTCAAGGCACTTCGTTCCACCACCTGATGTTGGAGTGTGCACTGATTGTCGTCCCGTTTACGCGGGCGAGTAGCGCAGGCTTGGCGGGAAAAAGAGCGGCAGCATGTCTGAGGCTCGAAGAGCCGAGTTCTGCCGATC
>CESO01134833.1_pt1 | contig 10272 bp, 9 predicted proteins | sample 356341 | NCBI WGS metagenome assembly CESO01 (sample SAMEA2621812, study PRJEB7988) | marine metagenome | biome: marine biome (ENVO:00000447); feature: deep chlorophyll maximum layer (ENVO:xxxxxxxx); material: "saline water (ENVO:00002010), including plankton (ENVO:xxxxxxxx)" | depth 35 m
GACATGATAATACTTAGTTAAGTTTTTTAGTGCCATTTCTAAGCTGTCACAGTTACCCATTAAATACCCAACCGAGCCGAGTATGTTCAAACTCTGCCAGCGACCAAGTTCTAATCCAAAATAAGGAAGGTCGAGCTCTTTTGCTGTGATTTCTAGCAGTTCGATTAATTGCTGATACTGAATGAAGTTGTTGGGCTCTTGTAATTGTTTTCTGTCTAACCCAACGCGCGATAATAGTGCATCAGGGTTAATGAGCTTGCTTTCAATTATTTCGATGTATCCATGTAGAGCCGATACTCTAATTAGGTCAGGTGTGTGGGGTGAACGGGGCATAATGTGCTCTTTTTTAGTGCGCTGGCGTAAAAAGTAAAAAAAATTGCGTAAAAAGTAAAGTAAATACAGCGATTAAAGTTTAACAATGTATTAACGATGATGGTCTACTATTTAAAATTAGGCCATTAACAGTACTTATAGGAATACGCAATGAATTACACAAAAGTCTTTATAAGTGGCGGTAATGGTTTTATTGGCCGCAAACTTGCGCAGTATTTTAAAGATAGAGGCGTACAAGTATGCGGTGTTGACTTGATGCCGTGTGATGAATTTAACATTGTGTCGGGTAATTTAAGTGAGCCAGCGAGCTTTAGTCACTTGATCAAAGACTGCGATTTAGTCATTCACACTGCGGCTATTGTGTCTAATGCATTGAGTTACAAGCAAACATGGCAAGCAAACGTCGGCTGGACAAAAAATTTACTTGATGCCGCAGTACATGCTGGCACGGTGATGCGCTTTATTCATATTTCTTCAACGGCCGTGTACGGCAGCGATTGGCAAACAGCGATCAGCGAAGATGCGCCATTACTCCCTGATGGGCGTGCTTATAACGATTCTAAAATGATGAGTGAACACTTATCTTTAAGTTATCACGCCAGTAAAAAGTTGAATGTAACAATTATTCGACCTGGCGATGTCTATGGTCCAGGGTCAAAACCATGGATAGCTTACCCCTTGCAAGAAATTGCAAAAGGAACCTTTATGGTGCCACAGGGTATGTTTGGGCCGGTTTATATTGATGACCTCGTTAAAGGAATTTATTTAAGTGCGATGAGTGAGCAGGCTAGCGGCGAAATTTTTAATTTGTCAGGGCCTGAACAAGTAACAAATCAAACATATTTTAACTATTTAGCGCAGGCACAGGGTCAAAAGCACGTGAAGGTTGTTAATTTAAAGCTGGCATTGAAACTGACCGGCTTCATTGAGTGGTGTTATCACTTAGTTGGTAAAACGACAGATATTAACCCGTCGACAATGCGCATGCTTAGCCGTAAAAGTGCCGCTTATAGTAATGAAAAAGCAGAACGTTTATTAGGGTATAAACCTGAATTTAGTTTGCAGCATGGTATGCAGAGCGCACTGCAATGGGCATTTGAGCAAGGACTTTGTAAAGCGGCTCCAGAACAGCCTGCTGTCAAAGTTAACTAAACAATTAACAACATTTAAAGCAAGTGAAAAGAGGACACACACATGGCATTACCAGATATTATTAATCATCAAGACTTTCTATTAACGATTCATACCAATGATGAAAAACTTATAAAAAATGCATTACCGGGTGTTCATATTTACCCATTGATGCTTGATTCTGAAAACGGGGTATGGGTATTACGCGTTTTATTTGAACCCGGTACAGTATTACCAAAGCATTTTCACACTGGTGTTGTACATTTATATACTTTGTCTGGTAGCTGGCATTACACAGAGTACCCAGATGATGTGCAAAAAGCGGGTAGCTATTTATTTGAACCAGGTGGTTCTATTCACCAATTCCAAGTGCCTGAAGAAAACACCGAAGTTACTGATACGTTCATGGTGGTTATGGGCTCAAACATTAATTTTGATCCCGATGGTAACTACATGAACATTATGGATGCAGGCTGGATTGAACAAGTCATGTTAGCGGCTGCAAAAGAACAAGGTTTTGAACCTAAATATATTAAACCAAAGAGTTTGTACGGTTTTAATAAGTAATTTCGTTCCCACGAAAAGAAGCCCTCATTCATGTAAGTGATTGAGGGCTTTATTCTTTTTAAAGAATTTAGGTTTGCAATCTAAAAAATCAATTAATTTAATCTAAACAATCAATTTTATTTTAATCGCTCAGACCTCTATTGTATTAATCAAGCAGACGCAAGGCTGCGTTAATTAAACTTTTAAATACATCAATGAGGAAAACTATGAGCACTTCATTAATCAACACAAAATTACAACCATTCAATGCAACAGCTTACCACAACGGTGAGTTTGTAGAGCTAACAGAAAAAGATGTGCTAGGTAAATGGTCTATCTTCTTCTTCTACCCAGCAGATTTTACGTTTGTATGCCCAACAGAGTTAGGTGACGTTGCAGACTACTACGCACAACTTCAAGAAATGGGCGTAGAGGTTTACTCAGTATCAACAGACACTCACTTTACTCACAAAGCATGGCACGATACATCTGACACGATTAGTAAAATCAAATTCCCAATGATCGGTGACCCAACAGGTCGCATTACACGCAATTTCGGTGTGATGATCGAAGATGAAGGTCTTGCTCTTCGCGGTACATTTGTAATGAACCCTGAAGGTGAAATCAAAGTGATCGAAACTCATGACCTAGGTATCGGCCGCAGTGCAAAAGAGTTAGTACGTAAAGTACAAGCTGCACAATACATCGCGAACCACGACGGTGAAGTGTGCCCTGCATCATGGCAGCCAGGTGAAGAAACATTGGCTCCTTCACTAGACTTAGTTGGCAAAATCTAAATTGCGACTGCACGTAACTGCTTAAGCGAAGCCACGCTTCGCTTAAGCGAGCAATACGAATTTAATTGCCCATCACAAATCACACACATTAAGCACATTAGCGGGTGGTGGGCAGTTAATCCTGTCATTTTTCGAGATTATTTATTCTGAACTCAAGGGCTAAGCCATGTTAGATACAAATATCAAAAACCAATTAGCAAGCCACTTTGCTTCTATTACCAGCCCTGTTGAGCTGCTTATCGCCTTGGATGACAGCAATAAATCAACAGAACTTAAAAACTTAGCGACTGATTTAGCATCGTTAAGCGACAAATTTTCGGTGCGAGACAACCCAGACCAAGGCGTACGTCGTCCTTCAATGGTGGTGTCTTCACCTGTAAACAATACGCAAATCATTTTTGCCGGTGTGCCAATGGGCCACGAATTTACTAGCTTGGTTCTTGCATTACTGCACACAGGTGGCCACCCAAGCAAAGCGTCAGACGCTGAAATTGAACAAATTAAATCATTAACTGGCCCGCTTAATTTCGAAGTATATATTTCATTAAGCTGTCAGACGTGTCCGCAAGTAGTACAAGCACTTAACTTAATGGCGGCGCACAATCAGAACATAACGGCCACAATGATTGATGGTGCTTTGTTCCAAGATGAAGTGAACGAGCGCAATATTCTGGCGGTACCGGCTGTTTATTTAAATGGTGAATTGTTCAGCCAAGGTGCTGTGAACTTAACCGACATTTTAAATAAAGTAGACACTAAAGCTGCAGCACGACAGGCTGATGCGCTGAACGACAAAGCGTTATTCGATGTATTAGTTGTAGGGGGTGGCCCAGCGGGGGCTTCTGCGGCTATTTACTCAGCGCGTAAAGGTTTAAACACCGGAGTGGTCGCAGAGCGATTTGGTGGTCAGGTTGCAGACACATTAGCCATTGAGAACTTTATCTCTGTAAAAGCAACTGAAGGCCCTAAGTTAGTTGCGCAACTTGAAGAGCACGTTAAAGAATACGGTGTTGATGTGATGCAAAACCAACGTGCTGCGTCATTAACTAAACAGGATAACTATCAAATTACCTTAGAAAATGGTGCGGTATTAAATGCCAAATCGGTTGTATTGGCAACGGGTGCCCGCTGGCGTGAAATGAATGTGCCGGGCGAGAAAGAGTATCGCGGCCATGGTGTTGCATACTGTCCGCATTGCGACGGCCCGTTATTTAAAGGCAAAGCAGTCGCAGTGATCGGGGGGGGTAACTCAGGTATTGAAGCAGCTATTGACCTTGCTAACATCGTTGAGCATGTCACCGTGCTTGAATTTGCTGACACATTACGCGCCGATGAGGTACTTATTCGTAAAGCGAAAAGCTTAAGTAACATCACAATCATTAAAAACGCGCAAACAACCGAAGTTGTCGGCGATGGCAAGCGAGTAACAGGTTTAAGCTACATTGATCGTGTCTCTGGCGATGAAAAGTCGCTTGCACTGGCTGGCATTTTCGTTCAAATCGGTTTAGTACCAAACACTGAGTGGTTAAAAGACTCAGATGTGTCATTGACTCGCTTTGGTGAAATTGAAATCGACAGTAAAGGGGCGACTTCTTTACCCGGTGTGTATGCTGCGGGTGATGCCACGACAACACCGTTTAAACAAATCATTATTGCCATGGGCAGTGGTGCAACGGCAAGTTTAGGTGCATTTGATTATTTAATTCGCCACAGTGATGAGACTCAACACACTGAAAATGCAGCCTAAACGAATAAATAAAGACTCTTGATTAGGCAGCTCAACACCCATAGCTGCCGCTTTAAAGCCGCCCTCTCCAAAGGCGGCTTTGTTTTGCATACTATTTATTGATAGCGCGCTGCGGTAATGAACTCATTAAAGCTTTCGCACCAAATAATGACGGTGTTGTATTCGCTTATATTTACGCCTTGCGGAACACGTATTTTAAAGCCATTAAATGAGCGTACTTCGGCTATTCGTTGCATTGTGCCTTTATAGGAAAGGAAGTCATTTTCGTTATCAATAAATTGGTGAGATAAATACAGTTGATAATCAGGCCCAGGGGCAAGTTTACCTTGCATTGAGATTGCGTCATTACTTAAATACACCATCCCATCACCATAATGCAGGCTGTCAGAGCCTTTTAGATCAGTTTTAAACTCCCCCTTAAACAAAGCACGATTAGCATGCTGTTGTAATGTGGTGATAGCGGGGGCTGGTGTTGCCGTAAGAATAGGTAAGGTATAAATACCCACCATAAAGCCTGCAATAAACACCGCAATAAAGCTAAGCAAGAGAATGAACTTTTTAATCATTGTAGTGCCGTTTTTTCAAGTGTAATGGTAAGGCGTTGTTTGAGTTTAAGCCTTTTTTCGACGTCGCCAAAATAGTGCAAATAAATACGCTCTAATTCACCTGAACGCTGAAGTTTTTGCATTCCTTGCTCGAGTAAATCCGCGATATGTTGGTTTTCTTTACTTAAATAAAAGTAGTAATTGCTAGGATATTGCAGCATGAGAGAGGGTTCAATGATCAAATGAAATTGCTTTAGTTTGACAAGTTCAGATTCTATAGCCAACACCGAACGTGGGAAGTAATCGCCTAAACCTGTTTCTAGCGCCTTGATCATGCCTAAATAGTCCAGATCCCCATTAACAGTTAGGCCGTTGTTTTTCATAACCGTGTAATCGTACCAACTCTGTTGTTGTAATCCGATTAATTGTTTTAGAGTGTCAAGGTTATTCACTTTGTGAAAAGTCGCTTCATCGCCTTCACGAATAATTAGCAGACGCTTTCCATGCAAGCCTTTGTACAAGGGAGTAGTTGTTCTAACCAAAGAGTCAGGTATTTCGCCAGGGAGCGATAGCCACGCTAATGTAACGGCTTTATTATGAGTCAACTGCTCTACTATTCGTTTATCATTCATAGGCTTAACGTTGTAAAGTAGGGTGGCATCTACTTTCATTACTGCAAAGCTCTTTTCTAGAACATCATGAATATACTCATTTTTTTGAACTAAAGGGTAATCGGGCCGAGCAAGTTTTATAACAAGCTGCTCATCTGCATAATTTGCAAAACTAACCATGACACATAGTATAAAAGACACACGTCTTAGGGTATTCATCTGTGTATTTCTCTATTAAGTGCACTGTGTTTACGTTTACACTTTAAAAACATGTACCTGCTGTTGTAATCGAGAAGCAAGCGATGCAAGCTCTTGGCTCGCTTGAGCATTTTGTTGTGAGCTTTCGCTGACCAGTGAAATACTGCTACTAAATTCATTAATATTACAACTGAGTTCATTAGCAACGGTCGTTTGTTCATCCGTTGCAGTAGATACTTGATTGTTCATATCGGCGATTTGTGCCATTTCTTGTGTTATTTCAATTAGCAACTGCGATGACCGTTCAGCAAATTCAACACTTTGCTTGGCGCTTTCATCGGCATTGCCCATTGCTGTAACTGCTTGCTGTGCCATTGATTGCAGTTTACTAATCATTTCATTAATACTGGCTGTTGCTTTTTGTGTATTGTGCGCCAGTTGCCTCACTTCATCGGCAACGACCGCAAAGCCACGCCCTGATTCGCCAGCGCGTGCCGCCTCAATTGCTGCATTTAATGCCAGTAAGTTTGTTTGTTCAGCAACACCTTGGATCATCATCACCACTTGGTTTATGTCGGTCGATTGGGTATTAAGTTCATTGATTAGCTGCGTATTTGCATTAACGATATGTGACAAACGATTGATTGAATCAATGTTTTCTTGAACTGATTGCTGCCCCATTTTTGCTGTTTTGTCGGTGTGTGAGGCTTTTTCTGAAGTAGCAAGTGCGTTAGCTGCTACTTGCTCAATCGCACTACTCATTTGCGTAATTGCTGTTGCTATCATTGCAGATTGGTGCTCTTGTTCCGTGGCTGTACTGGCGACTTGGTCACTAATTGAATTCATCTCTTCGGCCGCCGAAGACAGAGTGAGTGTTGCACTTGTTACGTCATTCACTAGCGTATGAATACGTTCCATCATGGCATTAAAATGGCTGGCTGCTTGGGCTATTTCATCGTTACCATGGGTTTTCGCTCTGAGCGTTAAATCTGCATTTTTAGAAATTGAGCCAATGGTTCTACTCAATGAAAGTAATGGATTATGAATCGAGCGATAAATCATAAAAGCGACAATTAGCAAAATAATGATGAGAATGATGACGGAGGCCGTCATGGCAATGCTGACTTTTTCAAAGCTTTTGTCTGCCGTGTTTTTAAACTTATAAGCCTCTGATAGTTGTAATTCAATTAACCCTTGATAACTCTCGCTAAGGGGATCGAATACAGCGTAGAGTCTTTTCACAAACTGATCGTCTGGAATTGACTTCAATTGATTATTTTTAACCGCAGTGAGAAGCGTATCGAGTTCTGATTTAACATTGTCTAAGTTCTTTTCAACATTGTTGACTAAGCGTTGCTCTTCGCTGGTGAGTTTAGTGCTTAAGTAGCTCTGCCATTTACTGTCTGCTAAGGATTCGGCTTCGTTTACAGACTGAAGAAATGCTGTTTTAGAAATTTGTTCTGCTCGGTATTTATGAAATAAATCGACAATACTTACGGCGTAATTGTCCGATACTGTTTTTATTTGTTCTAGCGGCACAACGCGATCGTCATACAAGCTGTCGATACCTTTTACCATGCTATGCATCATGGATATGGTAAAAATAGACGTGATCACAAAAATCGACACGGGTAAGAGCGCTAACACAGCGAGTCGAGAACGAACAGAGTAGTTATTTAACATGATAAAATGAACTTTTATAGTGGCTTAGTATTAAAGCTAATAAGAGAAACGTATTTAAGCAAGTTTTTGCAATAGTTTATAGTTATCTTTTGCTTGAATTTGTGCAAATAGTTGATTTACATCATTGTGTGTAACGTTACACATAAACGCTTGAGTCTATAACAGCTTATTTTTCTGTGAGTGTAATTATTAAGTTTTAAATAATAATGAAGCCCGAATATTAAATCGGGCTTCATTTTAAAGGGGGTATTATTAGTGACCTCGGTTGGGCATTTGTCGTGGCATTTGTTTAGGTAAATTACGACGCATTTGTTGCCTTTGCATGCCAAGTTGGCGAGCACGGTTAGCTTGATTTAGTTGTTGCATGCGATTTGTTTGCTGAGTATGTGATTGCTGGCGCTGCTGTAAAGTGTGTTTAGCTTTACTCTTATCAATGGTTTGCAATTTATTCTGCACATGTTGTCGGTCAGTATTTTGTATGCGGTCTTTAATCTGCTGTTGTTTATCGCTAGGTACATCTTGCCACTTATCTGAAACACGTTGTTGCCACTTTCCGTCGTCATGTTTCAGTACATTCCCATTACGATCGGCAAATATATTGTTCGCTTTATCGCGCTGACTGATGGCTGTTTTTAAATCGCGCTTTACCTGCGTTTTTGAGGCTAAGCGTGTTTTTATTTGACTGCGTTTATAAATATTATGAAGCGGACGTTTGTTGTTAAGGTTATTTAATTTATTGCCAATATTAACGCTATTGCCAATGTTTATATCACCAGTATTAATGACTACGGGGCCTCGGTAGCCGCCGCCATACCAACCATTACAGCAATGGTAAGGACGGTAATGTGTGGGCCAACCTAAATCCCAATTCATTCCTAAGCTTAAAAAACCATTGCTCCAACTTACGCCGAACGACCAGCCAGTCCAGTTGTTATAGCCAATATTAAAGCCCCATGTTGACGGCCTAGGGTAATAGTAACCACCTCCCCAATATGCTGGGTAATACCACCCAGTGCCATAAACAGGCGCGCCGTAATAAGGATAAGACCATACATAACCCGGGTAGTAACCTGTGTACACAACGTCTGGGGTTGATTCATAAATCTCGACATAGGTAAGGTTATAAACGGGTGAACTGGGTGGGATTTTGGCGATTTCATTTTTTGGAATGCTGTCAGCCACTAACCACGGCCCTTGCGCTGAATCAGCTTTAAACCATACTGCGTTATCGACAGCATAATATTTTCCTTTTATTTGTAGCACTTGTGCATCGGTATTGATGGCGTACGACACGTTAGTTCCTGGAATGCGCTCAAATTTAGGCTTACCATCATAGTACACGGTCAAACGCGCGTCTTTACGACTGATCGCTGCTGTTTGTGGCACTTTTGCATCAAGCACCGCTTCATTTGCCTCTTCGGTGCCCGCGACAGAGTCACGTAAGCCACCAAGGTCTGATTCTGGTGGGATACTTGCGAAGCTTTGAGGCAGCTCGTCTGCTCGTACAAATGTCCAAGGGCCAGTGTGTTGTTTCGCCCTAAACCAACGTCCAGAAAGCAATACATACATGTTATTGGTTTGCATTTCTCTTAGCCACGGAGTTTCTGTATTAAACACGTACATTAATTCTCCACCGCTTAGGCTCTTCCATTTGGCTTCGCCATCGGTTACTACAAGCTCAGTGGGCTTGGTAGCAACAACAATCTCAGGGGGGGATGAAAGTGGTGATGTACTTGTGTTTTTGGGGAGCATGTTTGCTAAATCGGCAGGCACAGATTGGGTATATTTATAAGGGCCTTTTGCTTGTTTTGCCTGATACCAAAAGTGTCCATCGGTTAGGTAAAGCGATTTGTTCTTTGTATCTTTAATAACGGTCATCGCAGTATTTAATGCACGTTCATAGTGTGTGTCTTTGATAGCACTAAATTTAGGTTCACCGTCAAAGCTTAATAACACCGCAATTTTGTCTTTAAAAATAATGATCGGAGGGTCTGTTTTTAATTGCGCTAAGCTTTGCTCTGCAACTTCTGCGTTTTCTAAACTGGCGGTCAGTTGCGACAGCGAGGTATTAAATTGACTGGTTTTAATCGCTTGGTTTACGACGGTGGTAAAGGTTTGTTCTCCCGCATCTTTAGATTCTGGCCAACGCACATCAATGACGCTCATATCGCGTACGGTGACGCTATCGTTTTCTCTGTCGGTATCAATTTTTGCGGTAAACCAAAAAACACCAAATATGGGCTCTTTGTTTTGTGTAAATGACATGGCCGCTCGGGCAGTAAGCGCATTGCCAATTAACTTTTCTGGTTGCGGCTGATAAACAATCAAAGTGCCCTCAGTCGTATGCACTTTTTGAGGCCACTCAATCGCACTGCTAGAAAAGCAGTATATTACACTGCTAAATAAGATGAATAATTTGAAAAAACGATAAAAAGGCGCGTCATGTTTCATGTTCAATCCTTGTCGAATACACGTCAAATAAGTGTAGCCCAGCAAGAAAAAACTGCGTTAAATTTGTTCCGTTTATCGTAAAATTTTATCAACAATGCTCAGCAACAAATTGCGCCCCCGCATCGACCCCCATGTCATAGCCCGCTGATAATTTTGCAAATGACTTTGTTGTTCGCCCAACAGCAAACTGTGGAGGTGGGGCAATGATATTTATGTTGCAGTCATTAGGT
>CESO01107837.1_pt1 | contig 10263 bp, 9 predicted proteins | sample 356341 | NCBI WGS metagenome assembly CESO01 (sample SAMEA2621812, study PRJEB7988) | marine metagenome | biome: marine biome (ENVO:00000447); feature: deep chlorophyll maximum layer (ENVO:xxxxxxxx); material: "saline water (ENVO:00002010), including plankton (ENVO:xxxxxxxx)" | depth 35 m
TGATCGAATATGAAAAAGAACGTCATTTTGTGTTTAGTTGACTGTTCTAATCACTTAGAAAATTAAGTATACACATTCGACACAATCAAAAAAGAGCCCCGTAATCAAATTACGAGACTCTCTATTAGATATTTACTTTCACCGTTAATCGGCTTTTGCTAAGCATTGGTTTCACACTACGCGTTAGTTGCATTTTGCGCTTCTTGCGCTTGACTCGCATTCCAAACTAAATCCCCAATTCCATCGGTTGGATTAAAACCCGTAGGTGTATCAAGCAGCAACTGACGAATCGCTTCATGTTCTAAGTTATGACAAGCAAAGTCTAAGGATTCAAGTAGCGTATCATACTCATTAATCGGCAAGAACACCTCTTGTGCGGTCAGGATTCGTTCGTGAGCGGTACGCGCGACATTGTCGCCAATCAATAACTCTTCATACAACTTCTCCCCAGGGCGTAAACCTGAAAATTGAATCTCGATATCACCATGTTGATTTTCTTCGTTCTTAACGGAAAGACCTGAAAGCCTAATAAGGTTTTCAGCGAGGTCGGTAATTTTCACGGATTCGCCCATATCAAGCACGAACACATCACCGCCCTTGCCCATCGCGCCCGCTTGAATCACCAGTTGCGCTGCTTCAGGAATGGTCATAAAGAAACGGGTAATATCCGGGTGAGTAACCGTTAACGGGCCACCCGCTTTAATCTGCTTCTTAAACAACGGGATTACTGAGCCAGAAGAACCAAGCACGTTACCAAAGCGCACCATACAAAAACGGGTTCCGTTTTCTTTTTGGTTCTCTTGCTGGGCTAAGGCTTGCAGACCTAATTCCGCCATGCGCTTGGTGGTACCCATCACGTTGGTTGGACGTACCGCTTTATCGGTCGAGATAAGAACAAAAGATTCAACACCGGCGTCAATGGATGCTTTCGCTGTATGGTAAGTGCCATACACGTTGTTACGCACGCCTTCCACTACGTTGTACTCGACAAGAGGGACATGTTTATAAGCCGCAGCGTGATAAACCGTTTGGACACCAAAAGATTGCATTGACGTTAACAAGCGATGCGAACGCTGAACGGAGCCTAATAACGGCACGATTTCAACATCGTAACCGTTCGTTTCTTTTACTAGGGAAAGCTCACGATCAATTTGGTACAAGCCGAACTCAGATACTTCAAATAGCACTAAGGCTTTAGGTTGCTGTTTAAGGATTTGACGGCATAGCTCTGAACCAATAGAACCACCAGCACCGGTGACCATTACCACTTTGTTTTTAATGTTTGCCTCCATTAATACCTGCTGAGGCACAACCGCGTCGCGACCTAACAAATCTTCAATGGGAACCTCTGTAAGTTCATCAATTTTCGCCTTACCAGAGACGATATCCGCCATATCTGGAACCGTCTGAATCTCGACAGGAAGCGGCGCCAATAAATCTAAAACTTGCTTACGGCGAGCTCGAGAGGCACTTGGTATCGCGAGTAAGATTTTGGAAACATCATACTTATCGATCAAAGCTTGGGTCTTATCTAAACCAACAACCGGTAACCCTAAGATCACTGTGTTAGTGAGGGTGCTATCATCGTCAATAAACGCACGAATACGGTAGTCTTCTGAAGCACGAAGCGCAACCGCGAGCTGTCGACCACCCGATCCAGCACCATAAATCAGCACTTCTTGACGTGAGTCTTTCGAAGGTGACGTAGTGGCAACCAAGTTACGGACAATGAGACGAGAACCACCGCACAATAGCGCTAAATAAGCACCGTAGATAATAGGGACAGTACGAGGGATAGGCTCTTGCAGATAATAAGCGAATAAGGCCAAAGCCGCCGCCGACAATACAGCGCCAGCCGTCACCACAAACAAGGCCTGAAAAGTGAGGTAGCGGAGCACCGCGCGATAAAGCCCTATTTGTGTAAAAATAATGACCGTTGTTATTACTGTTAAGTTGGTCAATAATAAACTATCACCATCACTCAAAAACTGAAAATCGCCGAGCCTTGTCCACAAAGCAATATGCAAAGCAAAGAGAATTAGCAATATATCAATAGAAATACTTATAACTCGCTTTTTTAAACGAGAGAGTTGCCATATGAAGTTTAGACGTTGCATTGAGTTCTTCTATCTTAGAATTTATGAGACAAATCAATAATGTTATTAGAAAGTTAAATCAGTACTATTAAGAACGAGAATTTAAGGCAAATATAATAGGGAAAACTAACTTACCTTAAGATTAATATAAACACATACTACTTTAACGTATCACCATTGCCGCTACCTGCTACCGTCATTATTACATATTTAAAATAATCTTGAACTGTCAAAGAATCAATCATTTGCTTATCTAACAGAGCGAGAAGCTTGGGTGTCGACATATCGACATTTTGCACTTGGGCTTTACCAGTAATACCGGGTAATACTTTATACACACCCAAAGCATCACGCTCGCGTATAAGTTCATCCTGGTTGAACAAGTTAGGTCTAGGCCCGACTAAACTCATCTCGCCTTTTAGGACATTGATAAGCTGCGGTAACTCGTCAATTTTGCTTTTACGTAGAAACATTCCAAATTTGGTAACTGATGCATTATTTACCAAATGACTAGCCATTGATTTAGTTTCAACGGGCATAGTACGGAACTTAATAAGTTTAAATGGTTTTTTGTTACGACCTACTCGCTCTTGAATAAAAATAGGAGAGCCAATATCGAAGAAACCGATTATAATAACAACTAGCAGTAAAGGCCACAAAAAAAACAACCCCAAAAAAGCAGCTAGAAAATCAATAATTCGTATCATTTGTTATTACTCTTTTGTGAATTCAAAAAAGCTTGCGCTGTCTCATCAAAGCCATTATCAAAACTTTGAGGAGGTTTCCAACCAAGTACTTCTTTTGTTTTCGTTATGTCAACCTGTAATGAACCCGTCAACCTATTTATAACATTTTGTTTACCCAAAACTTTTCCCACAAGTTTATAACACGATTTTGGGACAGGTAGTTGCCATTGAGGCTTCCCTAAAGATCTAGCCAGTTGACGTATAATTTCCGACGTTGACAGATCACAATCATCAGAAACTAAAAAAATTTGGTTAACTGCTTGGGGATGCACAGTACACGTAGTAATGAGATCAACTAAGTTATTAACTGATACCAAACTGCGCCTATTGTCAGTAATGCAACCAAAGGGTAACGGTAATCCTTTAGAAACTAAGTTCATTAAAAAAGCAAAATTGCCTTTTACACCAGGTCCGTAAATCAAAGTTGGTCGAATGATAACAACTTCTAAACCAGTTTCTTTCGCCAGTATTAAAAGTTGTTCTTCGGCGTCAGATTTAGATTTACCATAATAATCTTCTGCTGCGCTGGAACAATTTGATGTGTATGGAAACCCTAACGAATTGGATTCCCCATTAACTTTAATCGTACTAATAAATATAAATCTCTTCACACCTGCATCAATAGCCTGTTTAGCTAGATTAAGAGTTCCGAGGGTATTAACTTCGCGATATTCTTCTAAGGCATCAGAAGTCTCCTCGGCCATAACATGAACTCGAGCAGCGGTATGTACAATAACATCTACATCAACTAGAGCTTCTCTCCAATTTGTAGATCTATCAATTTGACCAATTTCAACTAAATCCCCACCTAGGGAAGCAATATTTTCATCCAACTTTCGAACAGCTCCCCTGACGTAAAAGTTGTTTTTTTTCATATAATTAGCCAAATTATTTCCTAAAAAGCCATTGAATCCCGTTATCAAACAACGTTTATTTATCATTCAAGTTATCCATCAATCTTTTATATTCTTCAATTACTAGTGAATTAACCTTCTTTGAACCAAAGGATTTCATTGCTCTATCGTTAGCATTCCGGCCCATTTCCATTCTTAACTGGTGATTGCTTACCAATAAACTGAGCGCATCAAATAAAGAACTTACACTTTTAACATCCACTAATATACCAGTTTTCCCATCTTCAATAGCATCACTTAAGCCATAAATGTCTGATGCTACAGAAGGTAACCCCATAGATGCCGACTCGATAATAACTGTACCAAAGCCTTCTCTATAACTAGGTAAGCAAAAGATATCAGATATGGCTAGGTACTTTTCAGGAGTATCTGTAAAACCTGTCGATATAATTCTCTCCTGTGACGCAATATAAGAATTTAAACCTACCCCTTTTACCGTCAACTCCGAATCAACAGGTCCAACCAGTAACAGAGTCACTTTTTCGTTATTAATTGTAAGCATTTCAAAAGCTTTCAATAATTCCAAAATCCCTTTATCTCTGGTTATCCTACCGACAAAAATTAGAACTAGAGAATCTTCGATAATATTTAAAGAGTTACGTAGTTTATTTTTTTCAACATCGGAAAAACAGCCTGGATCAAATCTTTTTAAATTTACTCCGGCTAATGAGCCTTCACCTAAAACAGTTAAATCATTTTGATTACATACCCCTTCAGATATTAAAAACTGCTTTTGACTTTCACTATCAGCATAGCAATGATGGTTAAGCTTAATCGTCAATTTGTCTAAGAGCTTAAATACCTCCCTTGGCAAGCCTTTTTTCTCTACCCAAGTTTGCCCTGTAAAAGTATGCATCCTAACTGGGACCCTAGCTAAAAAACCAGCAATAGATGATAAAAGTCCCGCTTTAGGTGTTGTAGAATGTATTATACCAAAACCTTGATTACGAAAAGTGATATATAAAGTAATTAATGCTTTAAAGTCTTTAGTAATTTCTATTTTACGAGGGATTTCGACCTCAATGATTGAGTGCATTTTTTCAAACGTAATCGCTTTTTCATAAGGCTGAGCTGGGCTAGTAATTATCGATACACTTCCACCTGAAAGATGAATATCTTTTAACTGAGTAGATAACTGAGAATAAACAAAAAAAGGAACTGTTGATATTCTTGCAATTTTTATTTCTTTTAAATAATTCACGCATAAAACCTTAATTATAAACAACCAATTATAATAACTTTTAGAAAGTAATTTAAACTAACTAAGTATATTTCACTTTTCACTATACTTGTTAAAAACAACTCATATACTAATTAAAAATTTGAAGATTTATATTTTTGGGATAACAAATAACCAAGAATAATCTGCCCTGGCAAGAAAAAAATAACTGGATAATGAAATGTTGATACAATGGCAATAATTATCGGTATAATTGTATTTTTGGTGGCTTTACTCAATATGAATACATTTAATATAATGAAAGGAATATAACCAAAACCCAATACAAAAAATAACCAACCAAAGTCCCCTCCATAACCTTCTTTTAGCGTCTCTAGATTTCCAAAAGCATAATTAAATTGAGAGAAACCGTTAAAGTGGTCAGTCACTTGATCAAGTTTAAATTCAACCAGAAAGAGTATGTATCTCGAATTAACTTTAAGGCCTAAACTATCGATATAATTAACAATGCTAGTGTGAAATGCAAATATTATTATTGATATAAAACCTAACAAATAAAGAAAAACTCTAATCCTTTTAAGTAAAAAAAGAAGAAATAAACTTATTATCCCGCTTCCCGATGAAAAAACAAAAACACACACTACCGCAATATACTTTCTAATAGATGATATTGAAACCATACTTAATAATATAACAAAGATAGAACTAGATACCGATGCATTCCCTCCGAAAGAGTAAGGCCGCTGATACCCTCCTGGGTTAAAGTGAGAGCTCATTTCCTCACTTGGAAAGTTCGGCATATCGTATGGAGATACAAAGGTATTAATCATAAAGGTTTCAATCGGTATAATTATTAATAACAACAATAGAACAGTCCGTATAGGGAATCCCCCCCCAGACTTAAAGAAAGCATAAAAAACAAAGAAACCAAAATAAAATCGAAATGTGCTAATTACAAGGAAAGATTCAAAAAACAGCAAATTAATGAAAAACATTGTAATCAAAAATAACAAAAATAATGAGTCAAATAAACCAAATTTAACTTTAAAAATTTTTACCCCACATAAATAGCTGAGCATTCCTATCGGGCCCAAAAACGCATTAAAAAAACCCAGCAAAGGGAAAAGGTTAAACATTCTTATCTACCAATAAAGAAAACTCTACAATAGCTTCTCTAAGTGGACGCTGCTTTTTATATCCCAATTCATTCTCTATTTTTCCTGTCGAATATAAAGCTGTTGTTGATAGAGCATTAACCTTAGAATCTAAGCTTCGAAAATAAGGTATGTGTGCTAAAATGCTTGAGAGGTACTTGACTACTGCATAAGGGAAAGAAAGTTTTGGATATTCTTTATTTAAGGAATCACAAACAATATTTACAAATTCTTTTTGATTCAAATTATCAGAAATAATATAGTCGTTATTAATTGCATTTTTATTAAATCCACAAAGGATTAATGCATTTACAACATCATCTACATGCACATAATTTACCATAACCTCTTCAGGGTCTTTCATATAAAAGAAAAGTCCTCGCTTGATAAAGATTACAAATTGGCGTAATGAGTTATTTGGCATATCTACTGAAAAAACATTTGACGGCCTTAAAATTGAGAATGGAATGCCATTATCTATACAGTATTCTTTAATTTTAATTTCAGCTTCCGCTTTTGTAACCTCATATTGCCCCATAGGGGCAAATTTAGAATTCTCCAGAACTTCCCCAGATACACTTTGCCCATAAACCCCCACGCTGCTTAACTGAACCCAACGAGTAGTGTTGCCTGATATTTTAGACAGCAATCTCATACTTGCATCGATATGTAATTCATGCATCATGGATTCATTTCTAAGTTCTCCTGCACAATTATAAATAACATCAAATGCTCTCAGGTCTAGTTCAGTTAAACTATCTGAAATCAAGTCAACTGTAATGGTTGAAAATAAAGCATTCAAACATTCCAACTTACTCGGACTACGGGTAATAACTGTAATAGAGTGTCCTATCAGTGACAACTCCATTACCAATTTACGACCAATATAGCCAGAAGCCCCCGTAATTAATACGTTCATCGATATATACCCCTTATTAATTAAATCGAAAAATAAATAACTTTAAGAGCCTAAGTAAATTTGAAAAAACAGTAATATGCACTAAATCATATCTCTTATTTTCCACTAAAAAGTCACTACTTGCTAACAGAGACTTTGTAGCAAATGCGTACTTTCCATCTTTGTTTCCTAGCGAGGTTGAAATAACGCGATATTTAACAAGTTTTTTACCTATATGTAAGAAGGAACAACTATCAGAGCCAAATAAATTTAACCATAATAAATAGTCCTCACAAGTTACGATAGATTTAGATTCATTAAATATTTTTGGACCTAATAATTTCTTAGATATAACTACTGAAGATGTTGTTATCGAATTTCTAAACAACAGTGTTTTTAGGCCATAACTTTTATTTTCATTCGAAGAAAGGATATCTCTCAATCGTACGATCTTTTCAGACATTTCATTAACTGCACTAGGCGAGACACATGTAAAATTAAAACCATCTCTAATCATAATATCTATTTGATAAGATAGTTTCTTTGGTTCCCAGAGGTCATCTGCATCTAAAAAAGCAATATATTCACCAGAAGAATGTTCAATGCCAATATTTCTTGGTTTAGCTGGCCCACCAGAATTAACATCAGATTTTACGATTAAAAAAGATTTAAAACATGATGACATTTCCTGTGCAACTGATACTGAATTATCTGTTGAAGCATTATCTACAATAATGACTTCATAATTATCATAAGATTGATTTTTTAATGATGTTAACGTTTCTTGTATATATTTTTCAGCATTGTACATCGGAATAATGACACTTACTAAAGGCATTTTTTTCATTTATTGTCACTCAGCATTTTTAATATATTTATAGCCTCGCTTTGAAAGTGATTATCAAAGTTATATGGCAAGAACTCGATCAGCTTTAGATTAGATACTGTTAGCGGTCGTGCCACAAAAGTATCACTTTCGTTTACTTCAATTGCTAATTTTTCACCAAACAATATCAGATAGGCAGCTTGAACATACTCTGCAACGTCAATAATACTGTACGTCATATTTGCAGATAAATTTACAACTTCATTAATTACCTCGTCATACACACTGATTTTTTCAATAATCTGGGCTGCATCGCCCATCCAAATAAAGTCTCTTAATGCTTTCCCATTGCTTGTTAGTTGGATTTTCTTATTGTCATGAGCCTGACGGCATAAATCATTGAGTACTAAATACCATTTGTCTGAATTAATGTCTTTGGGGCAGCCATAACTATTTGTAAGACGGAAAATCACATATTTAAGTCCATTAATTTTTGCATTTTTTTCAATGTATTTTTCAGCAAAAAAATGCGTCAAACCATAATCATTAACTGGATTAATAGGTGAATCTTCAGTTACAACTCCTTCACTAATCCCATATATATGAAATGTACTTAGATAGGCAAGTTTGCCAACGCCATAAACCATTAATGCTTGACACAAAAACTCGGTACCAAGAGCATTAATCCGTAAAGCATCTTCTCCATAGTTCTCTTTAAAGTGCTCATTAAAACTAGCGGCGTGGATACAAGTATCATAATAGCAATTTATTGATGCTTTTAATGAATTTAAATCAGTAATATCAACGCGTAAAAATTGATAATTAGGGTGACTAATAATGACTCGTTCACTACGCCCTAAAACTGTGACATAGTGCCCTTGATCTAAGAAATAATGTGTTAACCAGAGACCAAGGTTACCCAAGCCTCCAGTAATCAAAACTTTCATGACAAATCCCAGTTATATTCAATATCACTAATATCACAGCTTATGCTTTCAGCTGGGTCATGCTCAATACTGGCAAGATTAAGCAGTAAGTTAAATTCTTTATTGACACCTTGAAATGATAACCAAACACCCGCTGGGATGGTTAGGCGACAATAATTATCTTTCGATATAATTACCTCGAAAAAACTTTCATATGTCTTAGAGCCTTCTCTGCCATCATATGCAACAAACTTAATGGCACCTATTGGTACCACCAAATTAAGTATCATCTTACTATGTTTTTTCCAGCCTTTAACATCTGCATAATGAACACTAGAAAAGTAGGCTTCACCAAAAGAGTGAAAGCTATCTTCAGAGCACTTCATTGCATGATAAATATCCCCTTTATCATGCAAAATTCGTTTCAGTGGAGTAACAGATACACCTTCAATCATTATTCACACCAAACTAATTGTTTTTCTTTGGCAAAGCATTGATATTCATTGATTTGATCTGAAGTAAATTTCATCATATCTTTATTACCTTGATAAAATTCATAATACCATTCACTCACAAACTTGATACATTGAGTATAATTAAGGTTGGCTTCCCACTTTAAATTAAATAGTGCTTTATCACAGTTTAGTTTAAGTAAACCCGCTTCATGAAAAGGTATATTATCGGTAACAACATATGCGTCACTTGTATTTTCAAAGTGCCAGAAATCACTCAAATCTGATAATAAATCTTTAACTGTATGGTTTTGTTCTGATCTAGGACCAAAATTGTATTGCTCTCCATGGTTCTTAGCATCATTTACAAGCCCCTGGCCTAAAGCTAAATATCCACTAAGAGGTTCTAATACATGTTGCCAAGGGCGGGTTGCATCAGGGCAACGAATTTCAACCTGCTCTTTATTACTCCAAGCTCTCATACAATCGGCAACGATTCTATCTGCAGCCCAATCTCCACCACCAATTACATTACCAGCACGTCCGGTCGCTAGTTTTACGTTGCCATCTGACGTAGGGAAGAATGACTGTTGATAAGCGTGAAAAATAACTTCTGCGGCTCCTTTTGAACCACTATAAATATCACGGCCACCTACATGATCAGTTTCTTTATAACCCCACACCCACTCCACATTTTCATAACACTTATCGCTAGTAATAATAACTGCGTTACACTTACTCTCTAATTTACGAAGTACTTCAAGAATGTTTGCCGTTCCCATCACGTTTGAAGATATTGTTTCTAAAGGGTCACTGTATGACAAAGAAACAATTGGCTGCGCTGCTAAATGGAACAAAAAATCAGGGGAAAAGTCTGTAATTATTTTATCAATTGTAGATAAGTCTCTTACATCAGCAATATGATGTTCTATTTTATTTTCTAGCTTTAATTCTTCAAACATTGATGGTTGAGTAGGAATGTCTTTAGATATTCCACAAACATCAGCACCAAGATCCAGTAACCACGTTGTAAGCCACGTACCTTTAAAACCAGTATGGCCCGTTATTAAT
>CESO01125345.1_pt1 | contig 10263 bp, 6 predicted proteins | sample 356341 | NCBI WGS metagenome assembly CESO01 (sample SAMEA2621812, study PRJEB7988) | marine metagenome | biome: marine biome (ENVO:00000447); feature: deep chlorophyll maximum layer (ENVO:xxxxxxxx); material: "saline water (ENVO:00002010), including plankton (ENVO:xxxxxxxx)" | depth 35 m
ATTTTTAGCATCTTTACCTCTAGCTCTTCCATATAATGTATTTCTAATTTCTGTATCAAATTCTAAACACCATCCACCAAAATCAGGAAGTGTTCCAAAATTTTCATAGTCAACCCCCTTAATTACTTCGACTAGCAGGTCAGCATCAGATGATAAATTATTATGATTTTCAACAATTACATTAATATTATAGTCTTTAGCATATTCACATAATTTACTTAAGTTTTCTATTGAACTTTTTTTCCATTCATCTTTGTCAGTACTTCCATATAAATTAACTCTTACAGAGTGGCAATTCATTTCAGCTGCCGCATCAATCCATTTGTAATGATTTTCAATAGATTCAGTACTTTCTTTTTTACCAGGTCTTGATAAATCACCTTCACCATCAATCATAAGTAAAATATTTTCCTGTCCAAATTCGTCAGCCTTTTTATTTGATTTATTAGCAAAATCTTTGGCTTCTTTTAGTCCAAAAGTAGATTTTTTTTGACCCCATCCACCAGGTTTATATAAAGTTGTCATATATTCAAGACCATCAAAGCCTTCTTCTCTAGACACTTTTGCAAAATCGTAAACATCGATTTCACCGTTTAGTATTGGTCTAAATAATGAAAATTGAGCAAGAGAGAGTTTAAAAAAAATTGGGTCTGTTAATTTTATACTTCTAAATAAATCAGAATTAAAAAAAGGTAAAGTTACCAACCCTAGGCTTGATTTATTGATAAAGTTTCTTCTATTCATAAATTAAAGTTTTTAGATTTCCCAGCCTTTTCTATATTCCCTTCCAACAAATTGATTTGCCTCTTCTAAGTTAGTTATTTTAATATTCTTTCCATCCCAAATTAATTTTTTTCTAGCAAAGAAATCAAATCTTCCTTTTGAATTTTGTTTTCTTAGCATATAACTTCTAATAGCAAGATTACCCATAAGAACAGTTTCTGTCATTGGACCAGCATAATCAAATGAAGATGTTAATTCCAGATGTTCTTTACTTTTAAAACCTGCTTTGCATGCATCTACCCATTTTCTTTGATGACCATACTCAGGTTCAGAGTTTTTTTCAATTTCAGGACCAAATTCTGTGGTCCCATCATTAAGATATAACTTTGGTGTGAGAGGTGAACTATCATTAATATTTGTTGAAATTATACCCTTTTCGCCAATCATTAAAACGCCATTTCCACTTCCAGGCCCACCAATATCAGAGTTTGCTGGAATTATACTTGGATGGGGAGGGCGAATACCTCCATCTGTCCATGTCATTTCAATGGGTGATGGGTTTTTCTCCGTTGCATCAAAATGCAAAGTAATTAGTGATGAAGGAGGACACCCCTCTGGAATATATTCAGGGGTCCACATTTTAGTAAAAACACTTCCTACACTACATTCAGCGTCTTTAGGATATTTCAAACCTAAAGTTCTAAAAGGAATATCAATTAAATGACACCCAACATCCCCTAAAGCTCCAGTACCATAGTCCCACCAACCTCTCCAATTAAACGGATGCATGTTTGGAGTAAATGGTTTTTCTTTTGCAGGGCCTAACCATAGGTCCCAATTTAGAGCCTCTGGTTTCATAGATTCGTTTGGTTTTGGCATTTGTATTCCTTGAGGCCAAACTGGGCGGTTAGTCCAAACCTGTACTTTGGTAATTTTACCAACTACTTTAGAATCAACCCACTTTTGTACCATATTTAGAAGAGGATTTGAACCTCCCTGATTTCCCATTTGAGTGACCACCTTTTTTTCTCTAGCTAATTCAGTCAATAATCTGGCCTCTCTAATGTTGTGGGTAATAGGTTTTTGAACATAAACATGTTTATTGAGATTCATTGCATAAACTGCTGCAGGTGCGTGCACATGGTCTGGAGTAGATATTGTAACGGCATCAATATCTTTTTCTTTATCCAACATTCTTCTAAAATCCTCATAAAGTTTTGCTTTTGGAAACTTTTTTACTGTTTTTGATGCTGTTCCAGAGAAATCAACATCACATAATGCAACTACTCGTTCCCTTCCATTAACAGAAGCATTAATTATGTCACTGTTACCTTTTCCGCCGGATCCAATTGCAGCTAGATTTAACTTATCACTGGGGGCTAAGTATCCTTTACCTCCAAGGACATTTCTGGGAACTATAAAAATTGAGGAGGCAGCAATACTTTTTTTAATAAAGTTTCTTCTAGATGAATGTTCTGTTCGATTTCTTTTTTTCCCGTTCATTATAATTTATATTTATAATTGAAATTTAAAAAAATATTAAGTTGCAAAAAAAATAACTGAGCTTTTTTTTAAAATAAAATATAAAATAATATATGTTAAAATTTAAAATAATTATCATAATACTTTCTTTTGCTCCATTTATTTCTGCTCAGAAAAATACAGGAGAAAGGGCAAAATGGTTCGTAAATGATAGATTGGGAATGTTTATTCATTGGGGTGTATACAGCTCTGCTGAGGGTGTATGGAAGGGTGAAGAGCTAAGAAATAATAATCAATATGCTGAATGGATACAGTATAGGAATAGAATTTCCAAGTCTGAATATTTAACTCTCTTAGATCGATTTGATTGGGAATCAATAGATCCTGAGAAATGGGTAATTCTTGCAAAGGAATCGGGAATGAAATATATAACTCTAACTGCTAAACATCATGACGGTTTTGCTCTTTGGGAAAGCCAATCAAGTGATTATAATATTTACAATAAATCAAATAAAGACAGAGATATTGTTAAAGAATTAGCGGATGCTTGTAAAAAACATGGTTTAAAAATGGGATTGTATTATTCTCATTGGATAGATTGGGAGGATGACAGATCATGGGATCATACTAAAGAAGTATATGGAATAGATTATAAAAATTATGATAGATATTGGCAAGAAAAAGTGATTCCTCAAATGACAGAATTATTAACTAATTATGGTGAAATATCAATCATTTGGTTTGATATGTGGATTCATCATTCAAGAACTATAGTCAGTAAACAACAATTATTCCAGCTTAAAAATTTAATAAGAAAACTTCAACCAAATTGTTTAATTAATTCCAGATTAGGTCTTTCCATAGAAGAAGATAAGGATGTTGATTTTAGAACTCTTGGTGATAATCAATTAGGAAAAGAAAAATATGAATATCCATGGCAAACCCCAGCCACCATTGCTCATTCTTGGGGATACAATTCAAGACAGGATAAATGGAAATCCACTTCAACTATCTTAAAATCGCTGATTGGAAATGTTAGCCTTAACGGTAATTTAATGCTTAACATTGGGCCAAGAGCGGATGGCAGTCTACCATATGAGGCTTTATCTCGACTGAATGACATGGGTGATTGGCTCAAAAAAAATGGGAATTCAATTTATGGAAGTGAAGCGTTTGACTTAAGAACAAATCTTCATGATTGGGGGACTTTAACCTACAAAGAAATTAATCCTAATAAACATTATATTTTTTTACATGTATTTAATTGGCCATTAAAAAGATTACTTAAATTAACAGGAATAAGATCTAAACCAAAGAAAATATTTTCATTATCTGATACAGAAAATAAATCTTTAAATTTTAAACATAAAAGTGTATTGACAGAAATAAACCTTCCAAAGAATCCATTTGACAAATATGTATCTGTTATTGTTTTGGAATATGACAAAAAACCTATTGCATATAAGGGATTAGTGGCTGAAAGTAGCGAAGGCGGATATTCATTAAATCTTGAAAATTATAATTATATAAATGGAGATGGTAAAATCAATGAAGCAAAAAAATACGGAACAATACCAAAAAATATTTTAGTCCAAAAAAAACAAATATTGAAATGGAAAATTTTTATAAGTGAACCAGGTGAATATTCAGTTGATAGCTCATATAGTTTTCAAGATGATAAAAACGGAGGAAATACTAAGTTTGAAATTAACGAGACTAAATTAAAGCAAAAATTTAAATCTACCGGTAAAACAGTTGGTGAGCCTATTCAGGACTGGGTTATTGATAATTATAAGTCTAATAAATTAGGATCTTTTAAGATAAATAAAACGGGTATATATGATGTGACTTTAACTTTAGAATCAAATAACGATCCAGTAAAATGGCAATGGCTTTGGATTAAATAAAAAAAATAAATATTCTTAGGGTAGTTTTAGCCTTTCAATTGAATATATCTCTGGGCCTCCGCCTCTATTTCCACTTCCTGAAACTGTGTAAACAAAGTTTTCAATAATACAAAAACCGGTACCGTGCCTTCCTTCATTCATAAAAGGCCAATTTCTCCATTTTAGTTTACTGTAATGAAAAGCTTCAACTTCATTATGTGCTTTTACTTGGGTTATACTTTCCCCTCCTCCCAAAATGATTTCATCCTTCCATACAAATCCTCCATTTCCAGCTCTTTTTGTTGGGATTTCATAATTTGGAGAAAACGGTAACCATTTTTTAGTTTCAAAATCATAAATATTCCCATAATTATTTGTCAAGTCTAATGCTTTATTATGTCTAAAACATGTATTTCTTCCTGCAAAAGCATATAATTTATTATTTAAAATTAAAGCTTGGAAATGATCTCTTTTATCAGGGGCATCCTTAAGTTTTTCCCATTCACCAGTTGTTATTTCATACGAATCAAACCAAGACTGAAAGCCGTCCATATGTCCATTAGTTAGTCCTCCAAGCATGTAAATCTTATTTTTATGAAAAGTTAATCCTGCAGCCCCCCTTTTTCTATTTTTAGGTATAGAATCTCCAAATACATAAATATCTTTATCAGGGTAATAAATTAAAATTCTATCAACTGCTTTTTCATTTGGAAAAGGACCAGTCAATGCTCCAATTATATAGACTGCGTCATTAATTACTAATGGCTGAAAGTGATGAATTTCAATAGGAGGCTTAGATTTTTGTGTCCATGTTTTTGTATTAATATCAAACTCATCTGTAGGATTTATTCTTCTTCCGCCTATTAGGTAAATTTTATTTTTATAAGAAAAAACCCCTGCTTCAGATCTAGCAGTTGGTTTACCTTTCGCTTGAATTGATTCCCATTCCCATTGAGAGTTTAATTGAAAAGAGAAAAGTGAACAAAAAAATAGTATATATAAATTTTTTTTAAACAAAATATTTTAAAACTAAATTGATGCAATTTCCAAATTTAACTATTTAATATCTAAAATTATTAATTTATTATATTAGTTAATAATTTAATTTCAAGTGAAAAAAATATTTTTTACATCCGCTATTATTATTTTGATTTTTTCAATCTTTTCAATTTCCCAATTTTTCAAAAACTCATATTTTAATAAGTATTATATTATTTCAAAATCAGAATATTATAATAAAGTTTATGCTTCTTGGTTAGGACAAATTATTGGTAATATATATGGCCTTCCTCATGAATGTCAATATGTGGATGAGCCAAGACCTGAAAATTTTGGCAAAATGTCTTATGAAGAAAATCAATTACAGCTTATGAAAGAGGTAAATGGATCTTTTTCAGATGATGACACTGATATTGAGTATATGTATTTGCTTCAAATGGAAAAACATGGAATTGAGCCATCTTATTATCAGTTGGCAGAGGCATGGCAATATCATGTAAGAGAAAGAGTTTGGCTCGCAAATAGGGCAGCCATAGGGGCAATGAAAATTGGCTTAACTCCTCCATTAACTGGGGCAAAGAATAGAAATCCCCATTGGTTTCAAATCGATCCTCAATTAGTAAACGAGATATGGGCTTTAACATCACCTGGTATGATTGATTACGCATGTGAAAAGTCTGCTTGGGCTGCAAAAATCACCAATGATGACTGGGGAATTGAACCTACAATTCATTATGCAGCTATGTATTCATCTGCTTTTTTTGAAAAAGACATAAAAAAATTAATTTCGATAGGGCTTGATCATATACCTGAAAATGGAGTTTTTTACAATACAGTAAAAGAAGTAATTAATATTTACAATAAATATCCTGAGATTAGTGATTGGAAAAAAGCCAGAAAAGAATTATCTTATAAGTTTTATATTAATGAACCAGAAATGACAAAAACAATGTGGAATGCTAATTTAAACGGCGCTTGTGGTATTTTAGCTCTTTTATATGGCAACGGAGATTTCATAAAAACACTTGATATAGCTGCGGGATTGGGGTTTGATGCTGATAACCAAACAGCAACAATGTCTGGATTGTTGGGTATTATTTATGGTATAGATGGACTACCTGAAAAATTCCTTTTCCCGTTTAAAGATAAAATGTGGGACAAACCTTTTAATGATTTTTATAAAAATGTTTCTCGATATGATTTACCTGATATAAAAATTTCAGGAATGACAAAAAAAACTGTTGAACAAGCAGAAAAGATTATAATATCTAATGGAGGTGAAATTTATGAAGAGAACGGAGAGGTTTTTTACAAAATAAATAGAAATTCTAATTTTAGTCCTAAGCTAGAAATTTCAGTTGAGCCAAACCCAATTTTCCAGCTAGGTTCTCCATTTGAATATAAACTTTCTACATCTTATGATAATAGTGAGGTTGAATGGGAAATATATAATCAGGTGCTTCCAAATGGTATAAAATTTAAAGATGGTACTTTTTCTGGTATTCCAGAAGTAACTGGATATTTTAAAATTGGTGTTAATTTAAGGCGAGATGAGCAAGAAGTTTTTAAAGAAATTAATCTAACGGTTTTTGATAAAAATATTGCACTTGAAGCTGACAAAATCCTTTCGTTTATAAGTAAAACCGATACTTTAGCTAGGGATAAGATGTGGATTACTGTTGGAAAAAAAATTTTTTCCAATGATGTCTCTATAATTAATGATGAGAAATACCATGGTGATAATTCTGTTTTTTACAGTATCAATGACTCAAATAAATCTTTTATAGATTATTACGGATATGAATGGGAAAATCCAAAATTAATTGGGAATATAGTTTTTAGAACGGGCAGTATGGAAGAAAATGGAGGATGGTTCAAAAATATTGAGATCGAATATATAAATAACAAGGGCGATTGGATAAAATTGAAAGACGGGTTTAGTATAAGTCCCGAATTTGACACTTCTAATTCTGCATTAAATAAATCTCATTTTGTTGATTATTTGATCGAGTTTAGTCCAATTAAAACTAAAGGAATTAGAATTACTGGTTATGCTGGTGGAGGTGATCATTGGCATGAATTAAGTAAAAATTCTTATTTTACAAGTATAACTGAACTAGAGGTATATCCACCTCTTAAGAACTAAAAAATGAAATTTATAAAATTTACTTTATTTTCTCTTGTTTTTATTTGTTTGTTGACTCAATGTGAAACTAATAATAATTCAATTCAAAAACCTAATATAGTTATCATTATGTCTGATGATATGGGGTTTTCTGATTTGTCATGTTATGGTGGAGAGATACCAACGCCTAACATTGATAATTTAGCAATGAATGGGCTTCGATTTACTCAATTTTATAATACCGCTAGATGTTGCCCTACAAGGGCTTCTTTGTTGACTGGTCTTTATTCTCATCAAGCTGGAATTGGCAGTATGGTAAGTGATCGAGGAACCCCAGCATTTAAAGGGGATTTAAGTAAAAATGCAGTAACTATAGCTGAAGTATTAAAAATGGTAGGATACTCAACTTATTTATCAGGTAAATGGCACATAACGCCATATGACGATTCCCCATCTGGTATTGAAAATCCAGATAAAACAAATTGGCCAATACAAAGGGGATTTGATAAATTTTTTGGAATGATCTCGGGTGCAGGTAGTTTTTTCGATCCAAGATCTTTGGCAATTGATAATGAATATATTCCTCCCTCAAAGGACTTCTATTTTACAGATAATGTTTCAGAAAATGCTGTCAAATTTATTAATCAAAACTCTAAAGAAGATCCATTTTTTATGTATGTCTCATACACAGCGCCCCATTGGCCTCTTCATGCTTTACCTGATGATATTCTTAAATATAAGGGCAAATATGATAAAGGGTGGGATAAAGTTAGAAATGAAAGAATTAATAGAATGAGGGAAATGGGATTAATTAAAAAAGAGTGGGAGCTTTCGCCAAGAGATATAAATGTAAAAGATTGGGAGTCTGAAGTTGAGGATAGAGAATGGGAAATAAGAAATATGGAAGTTTATGCTGCAATGATTGATAGAATGGATTATGGAATTGGTGAAATTGTAAAGAAATTAAAAGAGGATGGAATTTATGAAAATACATTAATTTTTTACTTACAAGATAATGGTGCTTGTTCGGAAGAGTTGGATTGGATTTCCAATAGAGAAGAATTAAACGAAAAACAAGATCCAATGGACCCTATGGAAATACAAACTCAAATGATTCCACTGAAAACAAGAGAAGGAATCCCTGTAAAAATTATGAAAAAATCAATGGCGGGGGGTGCTGAAAGTTATTCAGCTTATGGCCCATCCTGGGCAAATGCAAGTAATACTCCATTTAGGGAATATAAGCACTTTGTACATGAAGGAGGAATTGCTTCACCTTTAATAGTTCACTGGCCAAATAGTATTAAAGAGAAAGGAGACTTTAGGCATGAGCCTTCACATTTAATTGATATTATGGCAACTTGTATTGAAGTTTCAGGAGCAAGCTATCCAGAAAAATTCAACGGAAATCAAATAATTCCTCTTGAAGGTTTAAGTTTAATCCCAGTATTTGAGAATAAGAGCTTAAAAAGGGAAGCATTATATTGGGAGCACGACGGTAATAGAGCCGTCAGGATGGGGAAATGGAAATTAGTATCTAAAGCAGTTAAAAATAATTGGACCGCTTGGGATAAAGTAGATAATTTAGAGACTGATCAATGGGAATTATTTGACATGGAAAAAGACAGAACAGAACTTAATAATTTATCTATAGAATATCCTGAACAAGTAAAAAAAATGGCTTTGATGTGGGAGTCATGGGCAAAAAAAACGGGAGCTTTACCTAGGCCAAATTAAATTCTTTATTTATCTCAAAAAACCATCTAATATAAAAGTAAAAGCTTTTAGTTAAATATTTAAATACAAAGTTTTATTAGTTTAATGATTACTAAATTAATTTTGTGAATTTTAATTTTTAACTATTTAAAATTTACAAAATGAAAAAATTATTTTTTACTCTAGCTTTAGTTGCGACTTTTTTAACCGCTAATGCTCAGAATGTTTATTGGTCATGTTATGCAATGAAAGTTGACGATCCTGAAGGATTTGTCAAAGCTTTTGATGCTTTTATGGCTACAGAATCTGGTAAATCCTTACCTGGAGTGGGGCTTTCTCAAATTCAATTTAATAATACTACTAATGATGCTACTCATCAATTATGTTTTTTTTCACCAAATCCAGATGACCTTCAAGTCCTTTCAAAATTTAATAATGCAGAAGCTGCATTATTACAGATGTTTGCAAAAGAAAATGTTGAAATGGAACAAAGTATTCTTGGTAATAGCCTTGTTTTTGATGTAAGTAAAGTAGATTTAACTTTTACTGTTTCATACGCAATTGATGTAGAAGATCCAATCGCGTATGGTAAAGCCTTTATGGAATTTCATAAGGCTGTATCAAAAATGTTTGATGGAGATATTCAATTACATGAGGCTATAGCTGGTCAAAATTCTGGCGATACACACTATATGAATGCTAGTGCTAAGTCAATGGGAGACTGGTTTAAGGGAAAAGAAAAAATATTTTCTTCTAAGGCATTTCAAACATTTGCTACAAAAGTTAGACCAATATCTAATATCACAAATTCAGTAGGTTGGACACAAGTTAAATTATGGAATGCTAATTAATTTTAACATTTAATGAATTAAAAAAATCCTGTTTTTGAAGCAGGATTTTTTTTTTGTAAAAAAACACTAAATTTAATCACATTATGATTAGAATATTATTTTTAGTATTATCTATAAGTTTAAGCTTCGCTCAGGACAAACCCAATATAATTTTGATTATGGCTGACGATTTAAGTTATGAATCTATTTCAGTTAATGGTGGGAAATCATATAATACTCCAAATATTGATAAACTTGCTTCAAGAGGTGTTAGATTTACAAATTGTCATTCTGAACCAATATGTACCCCATCTAGAGTTCGAATAATGACAGGTAAAACTGGTAAAAAAAATTATTTAGATTTTGGTGTTTTAGATAAACAAGAAATTGTTTTCAGTCAACTATTGAAAAAAAACGGATATAAAACACTAATTGCAGGAAAATGGCAATTGGGGAAAGAGAAAGATTTACCTCAACATTTTGGTTTTGATGAACATATTTT
>CESO01021477.1_pt1 | contig 10252 bp, 11 predicted proteins | sample 356341 | NCBI WGS metagenome assembly CESO01 (sample SAMEA2621812, study PRJEB7988) | marine metagenome | biome: marine biome (ENVO:00000447); feature: deep chlorophyll maximum layer (ENVO:xxxxxxxx); material: "saline water (ENVO:00002010), including plankton (ENVO:xxxxxxxx)" | depth 35 m
ATTACAAATCAGCTGCTCTACCAACTGAGCTAAGGCGGCAATATGTTAAAAATCAAAGGGTTATATCAAAGAACTTTACACTTTTCTCTACCCTCCTTATTTTAAGGATTGCAAAGGTAAGTATTTTGTTCAATAGAACAAACCCTCAACATTAAAAATTAAATAATAACTGTGGTTTAGGTAAATTATGTAAATCTTAGGCCTACTTGTGTTCAACCACTCTACCTTTATGACGCTTTATTTGTGTCTTCAATGAATCTACTGCCATATCAGTAGCAGCCTCATATGAGATGGATGTCTCGGTTTGTATAAAACTAGTTTGACGAACATTTATTTTTATCTCAACCGTCTTGTTTTCTTTCATGCTTGTGTTCTCTAATTTTAAGAAAACTTGAGCATCAATTATACCATCATGAAAAGTCTCTAGTTTGTTAAGCTTTCTTTCAATGAAATCAATCAGTTTTTTATCTGCTTTAAAATGAATTGCTTGAATTTGTGTGTTCATATTGTTTGTCTTTATTTTCTCTATTCTGAAAACGGATGTGTATCCTTATATATTTTCTTTAACTGTGAAATATCATTGTGAGCATAAATTTGAGTTGCTGCTAAGCTACTATGCCCCAACAATTCTTTAATCGAATTCATATCAGCCCCATTCTGTAGAAGGTGAGTTGCAAAACTGTGCCTTAGTGTGTGAGGACTCTTTTTGTCAGAAAATGTCTGATTTAACATTTTTTTCACAACTTGATATACCCATTTTTCCTTTAATTGATTTCCTTGGTCATCACAAAAAACATAATCTGAATGCGTGTGATTTGACTCCTTCTGGTCTTTAAAACGTTTTAAATGACCAACAATTTCATTACTTAAAGGAACGATTCGCTCTTTCTTTCCCTTACCCATTATTTTAATTTCCTTTTTATCCAACGACAAATCAATTTCCTTTAAGTTAATTAGCTCAAAACGCCTCATACCTGTATGATAAAAACTAGAAAAGATGGTAAACTCTAAAGATGATTGATAATCCTTAACATTTAATTCATGAGTATCCAGAACTTGATTAATTTCTCGTTCTTTTACATAGCTAGGGATATTTTTTTTGAGTTTTGGTAGCTGTATCTCTAATGGAATCTCTTTGTCAATTTCATCCGAAACAAACAAAAAATTAGCAAAAGACTTAACTGCACTAACTTTCCTGTGAATAGATTTTTCAGAAATTTCATTTAGAACTAGGCTTCGAACCCATTTGCGAAGTGTTTTAGAATCAGGAACGTGGCCTAAATTAAAATCTTCTGAATAAATTAGGTACTGCTTAAGATCAGTGATATACGATCGAATGGTGTGAATTGAATAACCTCGATTCTTTAAAATATAATCGTGATACTTTTCAAGTATAGGTAATGCTGCACCGTCCATTCTGTGCACAATATACAAAAAAAGGGAGAGTTTTCTGAGGAGAAATTACTTAGGGTTATTTAAGAATTGCTTGTACCTTGCCTTAATTAACTGCTTTCTGCGTTTAACTGATGGCTTGGTGAACTGTTGTCTCTCTCTTAACTCTTTAACGACACCTGTTTTTTCAAACTTTTTCTTGTACTTTTTTAAAGCCTTATCTATCGTATCGTTTTCTTTTAAATTTATTAATAACATTTTTATTAAAGGACTGCAAATTTAGTGTTTATTTTAAAATACCAACTACTATTTCAATATATGTCTTGAAATTACCAGTTTTTGTATTTCTGACGTTCCTTCTCCAATAGTACATAACTTGGAATCTCGATAAAATTTCTCAACTGGGAAGTCTTTCGTATATCCATAACCTCCAAAAATTTGAATTGCCTCTGTACTCACTTGGACTGATACTTCTGAAGCATAATACTTGGCCATAGCACTTTCTTTGGTCATTGGAAGATTTTCATTTTTTAAATGGCATGATTGATCGATTAGCAACTGAGATGCTTCAATTTGAGTAGCCATATCTGCCAATTTGAAACTAATTGCTTGAAAACTCGAAATTGGTTTTCCAAATTGCTCTCGTTCTTTACTATAATCCAGTGCAGCTCGATAAGCTCCCTTTGCTATTCCGAGTGATAAAGCAGCTATAGATATTCTTCCACCATCTAATATTTTCATGGCTTGAATAAAACCTTGTCCCTCTTCGCCAAGCAAGGCATTTTCAGGAACAAAACAATCTTCAAATATCATCTCTGCTGTCTCAGACGCTCTCATTCCTAACTTGTTCTCTTTTTTACCTCCAGTAAACCCAGGAGTGCCTCTATCAATAATAAAAGCTGAAATGCCTCTGCTATCTAACAATTCACCAGTTCTGGCCAGGACAACAGCCACATCGCCAGATATTCCATGAGTAATCCAATTTTTGGCACCATTTAAGACCCATCCACCATCAACTTTCTTAGCAATAGTTTTCATTCTCATGGCATCACTTCCAGTGTTTGGTTCCGTAAGTCCCCATGCACCAATAAATTCGCCTGAACTTAGCTTTGGAAGGTATTTTCTTTTTTGCTCCTCATTAGCAAAATATAAAATATGACCTGTACACAATGAATTGTGTGCAGCAGTTGAGAGGCCTATTGAACCACATACTTGAGCAATTTCATCAACCACAGCAGCATATTCAAAATACCCAAGTCCTGAGCCGCCATACTCTTCCGGAACAAGTATGCCCATAAAACCCTGATCACCCATTTTTTTGAATAAATCTCTTGGGAAATGTTGATTTTCATCCCATTCCATAACAAAAGGACGAATATTTTTTTCCGCAAAATCTCTAGCAGCTTGTCTAATTAAAGTTTGTGTTTCCGATTGTTCAAAATTCATTTTATATGGATGTTTTTAGGTATTTGGTGCAATTATAACAAGCTAACAGATTTAGTAAAAATTAGTTTAGGTCTTAATACGGTAAAATATGATTAATTGATTTATTATTAAAGATGTGTAATGTTTTCAACGTATCTAATTGTGAAATTTTCCCTGTTGCTGTCTATAGTTAACTATTGCTTTTGTCTCGTTATAAGATATATATGGATGCATTGACAAAGCTTTTACATCAGCTGAGTTGAGTCTGATTTTTTTGATTTGTGTAGTATCTAAATTTAAATTTGGTAAAATTAATTCTATAGTTTCCATCGGCAACCCATAGACCTCTCTTAATTGAGAAAGGGAGTAGAATCCCCCAAGTTTTGATCGAAAGGCTACTATTCTTTTTGCGAAAATAGGACCAATTCCTTTTAACATTTCTAAACTATCTACTGAACAACTATTAATTGAAACAAGCATTTTTACTGGTGATTTATTCAACAAACGATTAGTTGATTTCACAATTAATGTGTCTGGTAAATTAATGTATGATCTTATTTTTTGATATTCGGTTACAGATAGGCTATACAATCGAGATAAATCTTTTTTCACACGAAACTTCCCTCCTTTTTTACGATAGTTAATAATGTTTTTAACTACACCAGTAGACAAACCTTTTCGTATTAGCTGCTCTTTGGTATCCATGTTTGGATCAAAAAGATCATTCACCTGACATTTATCCGTTGTATAATCTTTTTTTTTCTGAGCAAACTTTTTATCCTCGAACAACGATTCATTCTTGGCTATAAATTCTTGAAGTTTTCGAGTGTCCTCTGAAGTTGTTACAGTATTGTCATAACTATGAATATAAAATTGATATGCACATACCATTGAAATGATAAATATCAAAGCAAAAAAGCCAAGTCTCTCGAAATTTGATACCTCAAGGTATCCACTTAGATTTTTAAAAAACTTTCTTATCAATCAAAGGCAGCTAGTGTTTCCGCTTTGTACTCTCCTTGCAGTAATTTACCTTTGATGTTTTGGAAAGCTTCTATGGTCTCTTGAACATCTTCTAAAGTGTGAACGGCTGTTGGAATTAATCTCAACATGATCATATCCTTTGGAACAACTGGATATACTACAATCGAGCAAAAGATGTTGTAGTTCTCTCTCAAATCATGCGTTAAGTGAGTTGCCTCTGCAACATTTCCCTTAAGTATTACAGGAGTAACGCATGAAGTCGTAGTGCCAATGTTGAATCCCTCTGCTTTTAACCCCCCTTGAAGTGCATCTACTATTTTCCATAGATTTGCTTTATGCTCAGGTTGAGATCTTAACATTTCCAAACGCTTAAGTGCACCTTGAACAAAAGTCATCGGCAAAGACTTTGCAAAAATCTGAGACCGCATACTATACCTTAGGTAATTAATAATCACTTGATCACCTGCAATAAAGGCTCCTATACTTGCCATAGACTTAGCGAACGTTGAAAAATAAACATCAATATCTGCTTGGATGCCTTGCTCAACTCCTGCACCTTCTCCATTGGGTCCTAAAGTACCAAAACCATGAGCATCATCAACCATTAGTCTGAACTCAAATTTAGACTTCAAATCAACAACTTCACTTAATTTACCTTGATTTCCACTCATCCCAAATACACCTTCAGTAATTACAAGTATGGCTCCACCTTGTTCCTCGGCCATTTTTGTAGCTCTTATTAACTGCTTTTCAAGGTTTTCAATATCATTATGAGCGTACACAAAACGTTTTCCTTGATGAAGTCTTACTCCATCAATAATGCAGGCGTGAGATTCAGCATCATAAACAATAATGTCTCTACGATCTACAAGTGCATCAATAGCTGAAAGAATCCCCTGATAACCAAAATTTAAAAGAATGGCATCCTCTTTTTGTTCAAATTCCGCCAATTGTCTTTCTAATTCTTCATGATAATCGGTATTACCAGACATCATTCGAGCACCCATTGGGTAAGCACATCCATAAGCTGCAGCTGCATCAGCATCAGCCTTTCGTACATCGGGGTGATTACCCAAACCCAAATAATTGTTCAAACTCCAATTCAATACTTTTTTTCCTCTAAAAATCATTCGAGGTGCAAGTTCACCTTCCAATTTTGGGAATGTGTAGTAATGATGAGCCTCATCAGCAAATTGACCTAATGGGCTAGTTTTATTGGCTATTTTATCAAATAAATCCATTGAAATTATCAGTAAATTGTTATTGCAAAGATAACAAGATTAATATTCTAATAAACAAAGAATACTTCCTACATAAATAATATTTTTAACACATTAGAAACATCTTCAAACAAACAAAATGCAACTTATTAGTGATTTACAAGAAATTTGTGGTGAAATATCACTAAATTTGCAAGCATTTTTGTTGAGAAGCATTTTATACATATCGCTTATTCTTTTAGCAACATCTTGTTCAAACTATCAAAAAATTGTTAAAGATGGTACACCCCAAGAGAAACTGGATGCTGCAAGGAAATACTACAAAGCTAAAGATTACTTGAGAGCACAACCTCTCTTGGAAGAACTTTTAGGACTATACTACGGTAGAGTTGAACGAGAAGAAATTTATTATCTTTATGCATACTCATACTTTGGAAACCATGAGTACTTACTTGCAGGATATCATTTTAATAATTTTGCTGAGACTTATTCTTTAAGTGATAAAAAAGAAGAAGCAGAATACATGACTGCCGTCTGCAAGTTCAAAAAAACAATGCCACAGGAACTTGATCAGACTCCAACTAAAGATGCTATAAAAAATCTTCAATCGTACATCAATGAATATCCTAACAGTTCGTATGTTGCTGATTGCAACGACAAAATCGATATTCTAAGAGAGAGAATACTTCTCAAAGTATATCAAAATGCAAAATTGTATTATGATTTAGGATATTACAAAAGTGCAATGGTGGCTTGTCAAAATGCCATTGATGACTACCCAGACATAAACAACAGAACCGAATTATCCTATTTGGTTTCAGATGCAGCATATCTGTATGCAAAAAATAGTGTTCAGAAAAAAAAACCTGAGCGTTTTAGAGAAGCACTTCAAAAAGCAGAGGAGTTTGAAAAAGAGTTTGGAAAAACAAATACTTTTTCTGCATCACTAAGTAAAATTAAAGAAAAAACAAAAGCTGAACTAGCTCAAATTAACATAGAATAAAACCCTTATCATGACAAATAACGATATAGAAATCCCAAATTCAACGATTACACGTGACACTAGAGAAATCAGTCTGCCTACTGAAAACTTGTATGAATCTGTTGCAATCATATCTAAGAGAGCCAATCAAATTTCTTCTTCACTCAAAGAAGAATTAGTTGCTAAGTTGGATGAATTTGCATCTGACCATGACAACCTAGAAGAAATCTTTGAGAATAGAGAGCAAATTGAAATATCAAAGTATTACGAAGGACTTCCAAAGCCAACTATTGTTGCTATCGAGGAGTTCTTGAGCAAAAAGGTTTATTTCAGAAATCCTGCAAAAGAAGAATCTAAATAAAAAGATACTTTTAGGTATTACTGGAGGAATAGCTGCATATAAGGCAGCATCTCTTATCCGTTTACTCATAAAAAGTGGTGCGGAAGTTAAAGTGGTCTGCACACCCAATGCACTCGACTTTATAACACCTCTTACCCTTTCAACACTATCTAAAAAATCTGTATTCAGTAATTTTTTTGTAGAAGAAACAGGTGAATGGGTCAACCACGTAGAACTTGGTAAATGGGCAGATGCTATGATTGTAGCACCAGCAACAGCAAATTCTATATCTAAAATGACCACAGGACGATGTGACAACCTACTTATAGCCACATACTTATCTGCTAGTTGTCCAGTATTTTTTGCACCTGCAATGGATTTGGATATGTATCAACATCCATCCACATCAACTAACATTAGCCAACTAATTAATTTTGGTAATATCGAGCTCCCAGCCACCTCAGGAGAATTAGCCAGTGGCTTGGTTGGTATGGGCCGAATGTGCGAACCTGAAGATATTATCAAAATAGTCAAAGACTACTTCGAATTTTCGAATACACTAGCTGGGAAAAAAATTCTAGTCAATGCTGGACCAACTCACGAAAAAATTGACCCGGTCAGATTTATTGGAAACTATAGCTCTGGCAAAATGGGTAAGGCTATTGCCAATACCCTTGCAGAACGAGGTGCAAATGTAGAGCTTGTTTTAGGTCCCATTGACACTCAAGGATTATCTCCTAAAATTAATATAACCTCAATTACATCAGCTCAAGACATGTATGAAGCTTGTCATGCCATTTTCCCTAGTTGTGATGCAGGAATTCTAGCTGCCGCTGTTGCTGATTTCACACCAAGTAAATTCTCCAATCAAAAAATAAAAAAAGGAGATCATAACGGATTTCAGCTATCGATGTCTCGAACCCGCGATGTTTTGGCATCACTTGGTGAATCTAAAACAGAACAGCAAATTTTAATTGGTTTTGCACTGGAAACACATGACGAATTAAATCATGCACAAAAAAAATTAGATAAGAAAAATCTAGATTTCATCGTTCTTAACTCTATGAATGATAAAGGAGCAGGATTTGCTAAAAATACAAATAAGGTGACCATCATTGAAAAAAATGGTAAAACTCATAATTTTGATACAAAATCAAAAAAAGAAGTGTCCAAAGACATTATTAACCTATTGCATAACTACTTATGAGGTATCTAATATTACTTACCACGTTATTTGTCAATCTATTTGTAAATGGTCAAGACTTACAATGTAATATCCAAATCAGAACAGATCGAATACAAGCAACCAACAAAGAAATCTTTACTGATCTTCAGAACTCTATTAATCAGTTTATGAATCAACGAAACTGGATTAGTAACAAAGTTCAACCTCAAGAAAAAATAAACTGTAATTTCGTTATTAATATTATTGACTTTAATATTGACCAATTCAAAGCTGAGGTTAACATTACAAGTACTCGACCAGTATACGGCACAACCTATAACACATCATTATTCAGTCATTTTGATCAAGATTGGTTTTTTCAATATGCCCAATTTCAAAGTTTAGACTATCAAGAAAATGCCAATGTAATGGCACTTACAACGCTTTTAGCTTTCTATGCTAATATCATTATTGGGATTGATTTTGATACCTATGCATTAGAAGGTGGTCAAACCTATTTCAACAAAGCCCTACAAATTCGAAACTTGTCACAAAATGTATCAGGGTGGAATCCAAGTGATGGTCGAGGAAATCGAAACAGGTATTACATCATTGATCAGTTGTTGGATGATCGTTTCAGACCATATAGAGCTGGATTTTACCAATATCACATGGTTGGATTGGACAAATTCAAAGATGATAATGATGATGCTCGAAAAGAAATCTATGAATCATTAGAAAAAATTCGATCGATTCAGGAACGTGTTCCTAATTCAGTAACCTTCAAAATCTTTTTTAATGCTAAACGGGAGGAACTAATTAGTATTTTTTCCAAGGCAGACCCTGGATTAAAAAACAGAGCCATCGATATATTGGGTAAATTGGATCCGTCCAATGCCATTAACTACGAAAAAATCAAATCATAGACATTTTTAGGAAGTAAACTCCATTTCAAAGGTCTTTGAAACCTCTTTGCCTGTTTCCAGTAAAATCACCCCTTCTTTCTTACTAATATTCTTATCATGTGAGACTAAATCTGCAACTCCTTGCCAAGGCTCAATACACACAAAAGGAGCTCCAGGCTTCGACCAAATGCCCAAATAAGGGAAATCACTGATATCTACCTTTACTGCGTGAGTTGATAATTTATGAATGAGTTTCACCCAATTAGATTTTAAATTCTGAAATACCAAAGCATCTTCATCAAAAGTATGTTTATCTAACAGTATCTTATTCCCTTGAATCACATCAAATTTATCATTTGAAATATATGGACCTGCTAACATGTTAGCTTTCACATTTTCATTGAATTCAAACAGAATTTCATATTCATCAATAGCATGAACATTGAATGCGGGATGACCTCCAAATGAAACGGGCATCTTCTTGGTATCTTTATTAATCACCCGAAAAGTTTGCTCCAACGAATTTTTATTTAAAGCATAGGTTAATAAAAGAGTAAAATTAAAAGGATAACTTTGGTAAGTATCCTGATTTTGTTGGAGAATAAAGCAGATGGAATGCTCACTTTGATGCAATACATCAAAATCTAAATCTCGAGCAAAACCGTGGTGTGTTAGCTTAAATAATTCAGAGTCATATAGATACTCGTGATCCAACAAACTTCCTACAATTGGGAATAAATTTGGAGCATGCCTTTGCCAAATGGTTTCCGCTTGCCAGATAAACTCCCTATTAGCCTTATTTCTAACTGAGGATAATTCTGCACCTTTCCGATTGACATGCACATTTAGAAATTCATTATGTATACGAAATCGATTAATCATTTCAAATGCAAATTACGCAAAAGAAAAGGGTTTTATAAAAGGTAATAATTTACATTCGTACACAGTTTAAATATTTAACTTGGGGGATTAGCTCAGTTGGCTAGAGCGTTTGACTGGCAGTCAAAAGGCCACCGGTTCGAATCCGGTATTCTCCACCATTTTCTTTTCTGAGTTTTTCGACCTTTTTCAAAGCCTTTCATTGTCAATAAGTTACATCATTTAGAGTTGCAATAACTTTTATTTTATTCCTAATTTTATTGCAAAATGTTTCACTTATGTTTCACCTAAAGAATAAAAATGTTTCACCTGAAACATTTTCATCAAAAACAATGACGGTTAAGTTCTACTTAAAACCTGTTAAAAGTTCTGGATCGGGTTTTAAGGTTTATGCTCAAATTATCTTTAACCGAACAAAAGCAGAATTTACAACTGGTTTACCTTGTAAAAAATCAGATTGGAACCCTAAGAAAGAGGAGTTTAATAAAAACTCGCTTTTTAATCAAAGAATATCTGATCTAAAGATGAAAATTTATCGCATTAAAAATAATTTTGATGAACTAAAAATAAATTACTCCGCTAAAGATCTTAAAATACAATTACTAGGATCAAAAAAGTCTGAGGATTTATTATTAGAATACTTTCAAGAGTACATAGATAGAAAATTAAAAGATGGCTCTTGGTCAATAGCTACTAGTAAACTCTACTTTGCTAGTCAAAATTATCTTACTAAATTTCTATCAGAACATAATAGACAAATGATCACACTCGAAAATTATGATTTAACCATTATTGCCAAGTTTGATGACTATCTAAGACAAATCATATGGAATGATAAAGGAGACAGATTAAGCATTACTTCTATCAATAAGCATCATACAAGAGTAAAAACTATTCTAGGTGATGCGATATCTCGAGGTAAATTGAATATAAATCCTTATGCCCATTTTAAACTAACAT
>CESO01326175.1_pt1 | contig 10248 bp, 11 predicted proteins | sample 356341 | NCBI WGS metagenome assembly CESO01 (sample SAMEA2621812, study PRJEB7988) | marine metagenome | biome: marine biome (ENVO:00000447); feature: deep chlorophyll maximum layer (ENVO:xxxxxxxx); material: "saline water (ENVO:00002010), including plankton (ENVO:xxxxxxxx)" | depth 35 m
ATGGTTAGCAAAAAACATAGTAAAAGGTGGGTGGGTTTTGTGTAATAATAATTTTAATAGGGCAAAAGTTAAAAATGTCGAAATTATGGAAAAAAATGGATTTAAAGTATATCAATTATTAGATTTAGTTCAGAAATATAATATAAAATCTTTACCGTATGAAAGAATAGAAGGTTATATAATATGTAAAAAAATGATATAAATTTTAAAAAGAAAAAAATATGGTTATACACCCTGAACTTATAAAAAAATATGAATTAATAAAAGACTAAACATAAAGTAAATTACTAAATACTGTATTTAATGATTTACTAATCATCAAATATTAATTTAATTTAAATAGTAAAATTAATATTCAATATCTTGCCAATTAATACTCTTGTTTACAGGTGATTCATCAAAATATTTCCAACATGTAATATTAGACTTATAGTTTTGTTCATTTTTTTTTATTAAGGTATTCACCAACTGAATATCGACTAAATCTGGATGAACATACCAATCTTCATATGGATTTTTTCCACCATTGTTAATATCACTAAAAACTCTTACATATCCTCTATCCTCAAATATTTTTCTGGATTCCCAGTATTTCCAATAAAGTTTATGAAAAATTTATTAAAATATTATAATTATTATTTATGAAAAAATTTTATTTAGATTTCCAAATATTTAAATCTGTTAATTTTTTACAACTTCCAGATGTTTCTTGATCAGGGTTATCATCATTAATATTTTTAAACAATTCTAAGCCCCTGGCAGCTTGTTCTGGGGTCATATACATATTCCACCCTTTTGATTTAATAGGGTCATCTTTGTATAATAAATAGTTAATACCATCGCTCGCAATTGTTCTACCTATATATCTTACAGTTCTAAACCAATCATATGCTTGTTTATCATCAGTTAAAATCATACCACCTTTACCAATTGGAATGTGTTTTCTAATATGAAAAGATAAACAATGAAATGTATTCTTTTTATACATATTTTTTTTCATTCTTACAGCACCATCATATATAGGATATGGTTTAAGTTGATATATACCAGACCATTCAATGTCTTCAAATTCCACGTTACACCCAGCATGTTCTATAGTACATGGTACTGATATCCAAGTTTTTTCAGGAATTTTAACGGGTCCAGTGACTTTTAAATATTTTAAACATAAAAATATAGCGTCTGTACAAGAATCAACAGAAACAGCATATTTACTACCCGCATATGAAGCCATTTTTTTTTCAAATAAATCAACTACTCCCCAAGCATCAGTAACATTGTATTCAGTCATAATATCTTTAAATTTATCTTTTTCCTTGTTCCAATTATTAGTCATTTATAAATAAAATTAAATTATGTTTAAATTTATTTATTATCTAATATTAAATAATCATAATAACCTCCAGCAGAAAATTTTTTACCAGTAGTTACAGATTTTACATGGTTTATTTCAGTTACACAATAATTAGGTAAAATTCTAAAATCCATAGAAATTCTAGTTTTACCTGTTTTGTTAATTTTATTAAAATGTTCGCATAAATTACCGCAAAAACAATATACATCCCCTGATTTTAAATTCATAGGTTTATAATCACCAAGTCTTGGATAAGATTCATTCCATATACTATTAGTATCATACATATCAGTTAGGGCTATAATAAAATTAATTTCTCCTTTGGGATGTAAATGATCTATATCACTATCATAATGTTTTTTAACAACAGCTACATTATTTGGTAACATAACTCTAAATGTTGGAAATACTTGATATAATCCTTCCTGTAAATCTAAATATGGAAAAATAACCTCTTTTATAAATTGTTTGTATACAATTTTTAATTTATTATCTATATTATCAATATGATTATAAAATTTTTTATGAAAACAAGTATGTGTATCTTTTCCTAACTCAGTAAATAGAGCATAATCTTTATCTTTAATTTCATGTAATATATCTAATTCATAATCAAATATTTGTTTTGTTAAATCACAAAAATTGTATTTTGTTTTATCAAATTTAACATTCTTGTTGAATATATTATAAGTTTTAAACATTTATAATATATAGTATTTTATAAATATTTAAGTATATTTATACGTAAGTTTTTCTTTATTTATCATCGATACAAAATTATCTAATAAAAGATATGTTTCTATATTTTTGATTTTTTCCATATCTATCTTGAAATTGTTTAATAAATTTTCATTAACGTCTTTAAAGTCTGAAACAATTATACAAGGAAATTTGTTATATAAATCATCTAATCCAGATGTTTCAACAACAGGAATACTTCCAACTAATAATATCTCCCAAAAACGATGAGTATCATTACCTCTTCCTCTAGGAGATAAAACAAACTTATATTCATTTATTTTTTTCATAAAATTTTCAAAACCTAATCTATCTTTTAAAATATCAACAAACTGTTTATTATTAAAAATATTATTAATTTTATTTCTTGAATGGTGTGTTTTTCCCATACTTGTTAACAATAATTTATTTTTTTTTTCATCAAACAATGATTTATTATCATAAAGTTTTTTTAATAAAATCTGGTTTCCTCCGGGTAATTCATTTTCTTCAAATCCAATAGGCAATTTAACTATTTTTTTATGTTTGAATAGAATATTTGTTCCTAACCATTTTATTATTTTATCTGATTCTAAATATTTTTTAAATTTAATATCTACATCTAATCCAGCAACACCCGTGATTAGGAAGAATTTACTTTTTATTAAATGAAAAATATTAAAAAATTTAGGTAAATAATCTGTTTTTATAAATATAGTATCACCGTCTTTTATATTATCTATAATAAATGGTGGATAGTTATGATGAACTTTTCTACTAGCGTACTTATCATCTATTATATGCTTAGCTAAAGAAGGGGTAAAATTATAAAAAAGAAACGTGTTTAATTCCCCTGTTAAAATATTAGTAGTTTTATTCATTATATATTTTTATTATTAAGATATATTTAAATACAACAATTTAAATATATAATAAAATAATGACAGAAATTTTATTATTATCGAATCTAGGGTTAGGAGATAATATTTTTAACATATCAATTATTAATTATTTATCTGAAAAAAATAAAGTAACCACAGTATTATGGGAACGGAATTATGAACAATTTAAATATTTTTTTGTGGACAATGAAAATGTTTCTTTTTTTCTTCTACATGATGTGAATGAAAGAAATACTTTATTTTACAGAAACAAGTCTTTAAAGACTTACAATAATAAAAAAATATTACGCTCAGGTTGTAATAAAATAAATAGTAATTTATCTACATTTCCTTTTTGTTTTTATGATGATATAAATATACCAAGAGATATATTAAAAACTCATTTTAAGGTAAGAAATACTAATAAAGCATTATCATTATATAATTCAATAGATAATATGAAATATGTTTTTGTTTGCAATGAAACAAGTAATGGTGAATTATTTGATATTGATAAGGTATTAAATCAGTTAAAAATAAACAAGTATGAAAAATTAATTATTTGTTCTAACAAAAATATATATGATAAGAACCATAAATTTTATCAAATAGCAGAAAAATTTGTATATAAAACCAATAATATAAATATTCTGGATTATAAATTAATTATAGAAAACGCAGAATATAATATTTTATCGGATTCTTCTTTATTTACATTAGCAATACAACTTAATATAATAAATAATAATAACTTATTTTTTACACGAAATAAATGGGTTGATTGGAATAATTTACTTAAATTTTATAATAATAAATTTAAGTTAATCGGATAAATTATTTTCAATAACTACGAAAAATGAATTATTCAAATCAATACCAGAAATAAAATAATTTTGAAATTTTTTGGATTTACAAAATTCTCGAAAAATATTCGGAGTAAAACAATGGTTGTGTTTTCTATTATTCCATGGTCTCCAATATTTTTGAGAAAAATCAGGTAAATATAAAAATAATATTCCTTTATTTTTCAAATTTGAAATCCAATATTCTATTGTATTTATCCAATGGTCCACGTGTTCTAAACAATGAGATGAATAAATATAATCAACTTTATCATTTGGTATATTATTAGCGTCATAATTGTTTGTTTTATCATTTAAATCAATACCAATAGCTCCTGGATATTTCCATTCTTCTTTACAAAATCCAATATCATAACCAATGCCTTTACAAAAATGTTTGGCATACGATAATGCAAATTGAGATGCGTTACCTTCTGCTTGAAAAGCAGGATATTTTTCATTTTCATATTTAATAATATTCATATAAATATATTATTTATATGTATTTATATATTTTTACAGTTATTAATTATATTAGTTGAACTATATCCTTCTACAAATGGTATTATCTTTACTTCTTTGACCAAATCACGACCTATTATATCTTCTAATTTATAATCTCCGCCTTTTATCAAAATATCTGGTTTTATTTTTTTTAATAATTCTTTTGGTGTATCCTCTAAAAAAGGAATTATTTCATCAGCTATATTTAATTCTTTTAAGAAAGATATTCTATCGCTTAATTTATTTATAGGTCTATTATTTCCTTTTAATCGCTTTATACTTTCATCAGTATTAACACCAATAATAAATTTATTTCCATATTTTTTACATTCTTTCAAATATCGCAAATGTCCAATGTGTATTATATCAAAGCAACCATTTGTAAATACTATTTTTTCATTTGGATTTGTTTTAATGGAATTCCAATCTTTTTTTGTTAAATTATAGCAATTAGGTGTATTTACGGCTATATTACCTAACTCAGAAAGAATATCTAAAAAATAATGTTTATTTTTAAAATTTCCATATTTACTATAATAAATACATAATCCCGCTAATATTGTATCTCCACATCCAGTAACATCGATAACTTGAGAAGGTATAATATTTTTATAAATAATACTATTTTGGTTAGATGAAATATCTTTTTCTATAAACCGCATACCATTAGCCCCCAAAGTGTTTAAAATAAATTTTATATTAAGGTCATTTAAAATTTTATTTGAAAATTCATTAATATTTTCGGGTGTAATAGTTTCTTTAAAAAAATCTATAGCTTCTTGTTTATTTGGTTTAATTAATGTACAATTTTTATATTTAGTATAATCATTTCCTTTTGGATCAACAAATGTTACCTTATTATTTTTATTTGCCACATTAATTATATTCTGTGTAATAGTATTTGTTAAAAAACCTTTATTATAATCAGATATCAAAACAATATCTATATCACATATAATAGTTTCGATGTAATTTATAATTTTTTTTTCATTTTCGGGATTAATATTATTAATTATTTCTTCATCAAATCTTGATATATATTGGTTATTCGCAAATATGCGATTTTTTTTTATCAACTCTCTATTATCTTGATGAATATTAAAATGTTCTATATTATAATCTTTTATTTTATCTACTAATGGTTTTATAGTTTTTTCATTTATACAAGTAATTAAATAAATTTTATCAAAAAATTCTTTTATATTTTCTAGAACATTGCCCAAACAACCTAATTTATTTTTTATATTATTGACGTTAATTATAGGAAAGGGTCCTTCTGGTGCTAATCTTTTACATTGACCAAAATAATATTTATCAATCACAATATCTCCTACAAGTAAAATATTTTTCATATATATAAAATATTAAAGAAATATCTTTTATATTTTATTATAATGAATATATTTGTGGATTTAGACAATACATTATGCGAAACACAAGATAGTAATTATACAGAAAGTAAACCAATTAATGAAAGAATTGATAAAGTAAATAAATTAAAAGATGATGGCAATAAAATAACTATATGGACTGCTCGTGGACAAACATCAGGTATAGATTATACAGAATTAACAAAAAAACAATTAACTGATTGGGGAATTCGTTATGATAAATTGTTAATGGGAAAACCATCATATGACTTATATATAGATGACAAAAGTGTAAATGTTGATAAACATTGGAAAATTCCTACCAAAAATTTAAAAAGTAAAAAAATAGAAAGTAAAATAGTGAAAAAGGGTTGGGGAAAAGAGATTTGGTTTGTAAATAATGATGAATATTGTGGTAAAATATTATGTTTTGATAAAGGAAAAAAGTTTTCAATGCATTATCATGTAGAAAAAAAAGAAACTTGGTATATAGCCAAGGGTAAGTTTTTATTTTCTTGGATATGTCCCCAAAAAGGTATAGTCTATAATGAATATTTAAATATTGGAGACGTAATAACAAATGAACGAGGAGAAGCTCATCAAATGGAAGCATTAGAAGACAGTGAAATATTTGAAGTTTCAACATTTCATAAAGATTCCGATAGTTATAGAATTGAAAAAGGCGATTAATCTAATAATTTACATGGGTTAATAATATATTTACACCAAACAGTATTCTCATATATACCTCCTAATCTTATAGGATATGTATGACCTATAGGTTTTGCCGAATTATATGTTCTATAACAACTTTTATGATGATGTATTAGTTTTATTTCAATACATGGGTTATGTATTTTATAATTTAATGTTTCGATACAAAATATAGTTAATAATGATTCTATTCCAGGAGTATTTTGGATGTATTTAATATAAGACAAATCTTTATTTTTTATTTTATCTTTTAAAATATTACTTTTAAATATGAAAGCATCGTGTGAACCTCCAAAATTAGTAATTAAAGGATGTGTCATATCATACTCGTGCCTTGTTAAAAAAAAACAGGTATTTTCATCTAATTTATTTAAAATATCTAAATTTGAAATAGAAAATTCAATATCACTATTACATATGGCAATAATTTTATCATTGTATTCACTAGCAACTTCAAATAATTCTTTATATTTTGGTTGATAATTTTTAATAATAAAATCTATTTTATCATAATTTTTAATATTTTTTAAAGAACTTTCATGAAATGTTTTGTAATCATTTTCTGTAATATACAGGTGAATTTTTTCTATAAATACTTTACTTAAATTTTTTTTTAAAGTATCTATTAATTCAACTTTTCTATTTTCATTATTAGGAAAGTAAAAACTAGTTAACAAATTCATATAAATTATTTTATATATTTATATTTAAATATAAAATTTGAATTAAATTATATGTTAATTCCGTTGGATGGATTAGTAGATTATTTTAAATTAAATATTACTGGTGTATTACATGTTGGTGCTCATGAATGTGAAGAACAAAAATACTATTTAAATAAGGGTGTTGTTAATGAAAATATTTATTGGATTGAAGCTATGAATGATAAAGTTGAATTAATGAAGAGTAAAAATAAAGATTTGAATATTTTTCAAGCTGTTATAGATATAGTTGATGATAAAGAAGTAGAATTCAATGTTGCTGATAATGGTCAAAGTTCGTCAATATTAGAGTTTGGCACACATTCAAAACATCACCCTCATGTTAAAATGATTAATAAAGTTAAATTAACTACAACTAGATTAGATACATTTATTAAAAAAAATCGTGTTCCAATAGAAAGATTAAATTTTATGAATTTGGATATTCAAGGAAAGGAATTAGATGCTTTAAAAAGCATGGATAATTATATTCAGTATGTTAAATATATTTATACAGAGGTAAATACCGAAAAAGTTTATAAGGATTGTGGTTTACTTTCTGAAATTGATGATTATTTGAAAGAAAAAGGTTTTGTTAGAGTTACATGTCGTATATATTCTGAAAATGGAAAATCTTGTGGTTGGGGAGACGCTTTTTATATGCGTGTTTAATTAAACATATCCACAATTAATTTATCCAATGTATTATAATCACGTTTCCACCCTAATTCTTTTATAGCTTTACTAGGGTCTCCTAATAATAAATCAACTTCACATGGTCTATAATATTTAGAATCTATTTTAATACGAACAATACCATTTTGGTCTCTTGCGATTTCATTTTCTTTTTCCCCAAACCATTTTAATTCATATCCTTTATAAGAGAATGCTTTATTTACAAATTCTTTTACAGTATATGTTTCACCGGTTGCTAAAACATAATCACCCGGTTTTTCTTGTTGTAGCATTAACCACATACCTTTCACGTAATCTTTGGCATGCCCCCAATCACGTTTACTATATATATTCCCCAATGATATAAAATCTTTTTTATTAGAATTTATATCTTTAACACCATTGACAACTTTCATCGTTAAAAAATTTTCTCCGCGACGTGGACTTTCATGATTAAATAAAATTCCATTAGTAGCAAAAATATTATATGCTTCTCTGTACATTTTTACAATATGATAAGCATAGAGTTTTGCTGCTGCATAAGGAGAAACAGGGTTAAAAGGCGTTGTTTCACTTTGGGGTGTTTCCAATACTTTACCATATAATTCACTAGTCCCTGCTTGATAAAATTTAATTTTATTTCTAATTTCTTCTGGTAAAGTTCTAATAATTTCTAATAATCGCATGACACCCATGCCATCTACATCACTAGTATATTCTGGTATTTCAAAACTAATTTTAACATGACTTTGTGCTGCTAAATTATATATTTCAAATACTTTAAAATTTGTATTATTATTTATAATTTGATGTATATAATTAGATATACCGGCACCATCGGTTAAGTCACCATAACGCATTGTAATTTTGTTGCGTATATTATCTATTCTTGTTGTATTAAAAAGTGATGTTCTTCTTTGAATACCATATACTTTATAATTTTTCTTAAGAAGTAATTCAGCTAAATAAGAACCATCTTGACCAGTAATACCAGTAATGAAAGCAATATTCATTTATTTAAATATATAATTTTTAATATTTAAATAAATTATTTATTACTTATTTTATCCCAAGAATCTAAAAATAAATCTTTTGTATCATTATGAGCCAATTTTGAACCAAACCAAACATCTGGGTAACAAACAATTTTATCTTTATTTTCATTAAAATAAGCACCCCACCAACTAAATGTACTATTCGCAATAATATTATGTTGAAAGCAAGACATTAATAATAATTGCTGCCAATCTACTATATTATCATCAGCTTTAATAAATTTCAAATGCTTAAAACGGCGCTTTAAAATCTTAATTTTTATATTAATCGCGTTATTATCCTCTTTTTCACAAAAATATAAACACGTCCAATCATTTTTATTTGTTTTATTGATTATGTTTTGGAGAGAATTTATATAATACTGATTACTTAAAATGGGATGACAGTCTTGTATATTTTTATAGTCCCCATGTCTAAAATGAATAGAAACAGAGGGTTTTTTAAAATAGTCTGAATAATTCTCTCTAGATTTATTTTTCAAACCTGAAATATTTAATAATTTGTGAATGTTACTAAATTGGTCTTCAAAATATTTATAAGAATTAAAATATCCGTAAAAAATGAAATCTTGATTTGCAACCATTTTTAAAGGAACATAGTGAAAACTAGTTTCTTTGTAAACAGGAATATTTTTCGGTATTTCTTTCAATAAAAATGGTTTTAAACGCTGAAAAAAAGTATCCCAATATGTAGGTCTATCAGACCCCTGCGCTGATTTAAGGTCGCGCTTGTTTTCAGGTATTTTAAACGGCAACTTATGTCTTAAACAATAAGATATACATGCAAATATTTGAAAAAGTTGATTACCTAAGCCACCCATTAAGTGAATAGTTATCATTTTATTGAAATAAGTAATTAACTTTAACTTAATTTAATAGATATTATTTTATTAAATTAAGCGGGTGTGCTTCTTACTCTTCTACTATATGCCGTTTTTGTTTGATTAATTTTGTAACATTTCTTACCACTGGCATTTAATATATGACTGTTAATTCTTGGTAAGTCAGGATTATTTTGATAGTGAACCATTTCGTTGTCCTTACATTTTCTTTTTTGTCCGTTTTCGAGAACGGCTGTTTCATTTGAATAGCATCTTTGTAAAATACCACCTAAAGATTTGTCAGCGTATCTGTAACCTTTCAAAGCGCAAGCATTCATAATACTTGTTCTATCAACTAATTTTCTAGTTTCTGGATCAACTGCTTTTGAACCTACAGGGTATTTTGAACAACCAACATGTTCTTCAGCACCATCTTGGTCTGGCTTAATAGGATAAGGGAAATCTTCTGTACATTTAACATTCTCAACACCTAATATTTTTTGAGAAGTATGTTCGTAAGGTCTATCGGGACTCCATTTACTAGCGGGTTCTGCTGGTTTATTTTCAGCAGCAGTACCAGATGAAGCAGTACCAGATGAAGCAGTACCAGATGA
>CESO01028950.1_pt1 | contig 10240 bp, 10 predicted proteins | sample 356341 | NCBI WGS metagenome assembly CESO01 (sample SAMEA2621812, study PRJEB7988) | marine metagenome | biome: marine biome (ENVO:00000447); feature: deep chlorophyll maximum layer (ENVO:xxxxxxxx); material: "saline water (ENVO:00002010), including plankton (ENVO:xxxxxxxx)" | depth 35 m
TTTTTAAATTATTTGAAAAGCGTTAATGCTTTAAACTAAACGCGTATGTAAGGATGAAAAGATGTATTCAACAATTTTGGTAGAAAAAGCAGAAGGCTGGTTAGATATCTGGTTAAATCGTCCAACTTTCAGAAATGCATTGTCAACAGAAATGGTAAAAGAGTTGCTTAAGGTTTTGAATATAACAAAAAAAGAAGGTGGTATCCGAGGTATAACATTACGTGGTAAAGATAACATTTTTTGTGCTGGTGGTGATTTAAAAGGTTTCAAATCTGTTTTCCAGAATCCAAAAACGGATCGAAAGGATATTGAAAAGGCAAGTGTTGAAATTGGAGAATTACTTCATGTTTTAAACACTATGCCTCAAGTTGTAGTTACCTTTGTTGAGGGGGCTGCGGTGGCCGGAGGAATGGGATTAATGAGTTGTGGCGATGTAGTGGTTTCAACTAAACAAGCACTATTTTCACTGACAGAAACTACTTTGGGTATTCCTCCAGCACAAATTGCACCATTTGTAATGGCTAGGATTGGCTTTTCGGCTTCTCGAAGGTTAATGCTCACTGCTGCTCGTTTTGATGGGGAGGAAGCGCTTCGATTAGGTTTGGCTGATTTTTTGGTAAATGATGAACTTGAGTTTGAGAATTTATTGAAAAATTTAAAAAAAGGTATTTTCAAAGCTGCGCCGAAAGCAAATGCAAAAACGAAAAGCTTGCTATTTGATTCTCTTCATTTAAGTGCAAAAGATTTTCGAAATCATGGAGCGCAAGTGTTTACAGATTGTATGTTAGATGCGGAAGGTCTCGAGGGCATTGCTAGTTTTATGGAAAAGCGTAAACCATGGTGGACTACTTGACATGGAAAGGAATCTTGATTGCATACTAAGTGTTAAAGAAGTACCGTCCTGCAATATTGTGAGAGCCTTTATTATCAGGAGCCCTGGTTTCAAAAACTTTATGGGAATGTAATTAATGCAGCAGGCAATTGATTTCAAGTTTGAGTGTGATTGCCTATCCAGTGTTTTAAAGGATTTAAATAATCATGACTTTAAGCAAATAACCCAATTTAAGAATTGGACAATCGAAGATATTTTGGGTCATTTACACCTTTTCAATGTTGCAGCTGATATTACGCTTGAAAGTGATCTAAAATTTGATGCATTTTTTGCGGATATCACAAAAGAACTTAATAGAGGTAAATCTTTACTACAAGCGCAGTATCCTTGGTTGAATGGATTGTGTGGAAAAGAATTATATGATGTTTGGCTCGAAGGTTCATACCAAACTGCCCATAATTATTCCAAAGTAGATCCAAAAATGAGAGTAAAATGGGCGGGACCAGAAATGTCTGCCCGATCGTCCATTACGGCTCGACAAATGGAAACATGGGCGCATGGTCATGAAATATTTGACGTTTTGGGAGTTAAACGTATTGAAACTGACCGGGTCAAAAATATTGTTTTCTTAGGAGTAAACACTTTTGGGTGGAGTTATGTAGTGAATAATAAGGTCGTACCAGAAAATATGCCTTACTTATTATTAACTGCCCCATCAGGAGATTTATGGGAGTTTGGTGATAAGAATAATCAGGAAATAATATCTGGGGAAGCAGTTAGCTTTGCACAGGTAGTAACTCAAACGAGATCATTTGATGATGTAAACTTAAAAGTTAAGGGGCAGGTGTCTGCTGAATGGATGAATATAGCGCAGTGCTTTGCTGGAGGTCCTGAGAAACCACCGTTGAAGGGAACAAGATTTATCAGTACCTCGAACCTATAGGAAATATTAATTATGTAAAAACGACTTAAATGTCGTTAAAGGACGAGAATGGTTTCTAAATATGTCAACTCTTTTATCTGTTATTAAGTTATCAGGTACTTATGAAAAACAGTGATATTCATCCTCAAAGTTTGACAGGCCTGGACCTTGTTCGCTCTAATATTACTTGTTTAGTAGCCGTTGCACTCTTTGCCTTTACATTTCCTGCTTCAGATTTGTTATTAAAAGACTGGGGTATTTTATCAGTTATAGTATTTAGAAATATTTCAGCTTTTCTTCTTTTGCTACTGATGTGGTTATTCAGTGAGGGATATTCTCCGCTCAAGGGAGCGGGTTGGATAAAGGGATTATGGGTTGGGGGAATAGGATTTGGAATTGGTTCAATTTTGATGATAACTACAATATATTTGACTACACCAGTAGTCGCAGCCTTGACTGCAGCAATAATGCCCCTCGCTGGAGTAGCTTTGGAAGTTGCATTTGATGGAAGAAAATTGCGGAAATGGTTTGTTGTTGGTTTTGTCTTAGTTTTAATAGGCGGGTTTTTAGCCACTGGAGTAAACTTTTCGGAGGCGCGGTTTGGGGTTGGAGCATTGATTGGCGTTTTGGGTGCCGTGCTATATGCTTGGGGTTCTAGGGCGACGATCGTATATTTGCCAAAATTAACCTCTTTGGGTCAAACTACTGTTACGAGTTTTGGAATGACTGTATTTGGTATTGGTTTCTATATTGGAGCTTTAATTTTAGGCTTACCTGGGACTGTGATACCTGAGGTGACAAATAATCATATAATTTTAATTTTAATTACTGGCTGGGTATCTTTATCAATATCGCAATATTTGTGGATAAAAGGTGTTGGTAAATTGGGCATTGGTATTGCGTCATTTCATTTAAATAGCGCTCCATTTTTTGTGATGTTAATCTTACTAGTTTTAGGCGGTGATTGGAATTGGCAGCAAGCTTTTGGGGCTCTTGTTTTGGTTTTTGGTGTCATGATTTCACAAAAATAATAATTATTACGTATATCTAATAATTATTATTTTGCTACTACATTTACTCGGACCGGTATGTTGTCTCCAATTAAATAACTATTGTAAGAATAACTAGTTCCCAAAGCGCCGTGAAAATCGTAAGTTATTCTATAGTTTTTTAATTTGGTAGTGTTTATTTCTTTATTATTCATCGTGCAGCTCTGTACTGTTCTGTAACCAATAATTTGGTTATTATTATTGTTATTATTGTTTGCGCCGATTAAACCTCCTGCAATTGCGCCTACTGCAGCACCTCCATCTTCTCCAGTAATCACCTTTCCACTGACCCCACCAAGGATCATACCTAATAAAACATTCCCTGCATTGTCATTGCTTTGACCAGTATTTCCATAAATTGGCACTTCTTCATCCCGACAAATTTTAACTGGGGTATATTCTGTCACTGTTTCATAATTTGCTTCCACCTGAACAACCCGAGCGTATAACTCACTAGCTAAACAATAATTGGCTGAGCCAAATAATAATATTAAAGATATTAATGTTTTTTTCATTTGGTTTTCCTTAAGTTCGATCACAATTTTCACTAATTTAGTACTGTTAAATAACTATTGTTGCTTGAAATGAGTATAGATCCATTGGATTGTTAATCAATATTTGACCAATGTTATCGAATAACATTCAAAATTTATTATATTTTTAAAGGTTTGGTCGCGTTTCTCTTGAGTTAAACCAGCCACCTAAAGCTGTTTCATAAGCTAACCCAGCTTGAAATACGTCCCCATCACAGTAAGTTCGACCTACGATTTGAATGCCAGTAGGCACCCCATTTGACGCTTGTCCAGAGGGTACTGTCAAAACTGGACATCGGCTCATTGTATTAAATGGTGTAGTCATACACCAGCCAAGCATTTTATTCACATCTTTACCATTTATTTTCAACTCATCTTTAGTAGAATCAAAATCTGCTGGTACAGCTGGTATGGCTGTAGTGGGACAGATTAGGACATTATAGTCCTCTAAGATTGGCCCAAGAGTACTATACATTTTATATGCTACATCTAAGGACCCAAGAAACTCTCTCGGAGTGCTATTTATGGAGTCTTCGGCAAACGCCCGAGCATAAGATGTCAACTTGTCTGCATGTTGCATTAGCTCATCTTCCATTGCAGCGCCAAATATATGTCCTAGATAAGCAAGCCCAGCTTCCAAGACCTCTGGTCCCCAACCAAGATCGACTTCCTCAACAGTAGCACCAAGAGATTTAAAAACTTCTAGTGAAGCCAGAGTGTTTCTCTCCACTTCTGGATCAACTTCAAAACAACCAAGGTTCGGTGAGTAAGCTATCTTCCAATCTTTTATTGGCTTGTAATCATATGGTAATACAAGCTTTGGACGTAGGGATGCTATATCTTTTGGACTTGGTCCACACATTACATTTTGCAGCCGGATACAATCTTTTACTGATCTTGCTAGTGGTCCAGTATGGCAATAAAAATCTAAATTAAAAATTGCTTCTTCTGGATTTCGCCCGTATGGGGGCTTATACCCTACCAATCCGCAAGTTGAGGCTGGAATTCTTATCGACCCACCAATGTCAGAACCTGTGCAAATCGTTGATGTGCCAGAGGCTAGTGAGGCTGATGATCCGCCTGATGATCCGCCTGAAGTAAATTTGTTGTTCCATGGATTTCTAGTTACGCCCCATTGACGAGACCAGGTAAAACCTGCGCATGAAAACTCCGGTGTTGCTGTCCGAGCATGTACAATACCTCCAGCGTCAAGCACTCTTTGATTTACAGGAGAGGTATCTTCAGCAATGTAATCCTTATAAATCAATGAACCTTTGGATAATGGTTGTCCTTCGATCCCAGACTCGTCTTTCACACCAATTGGCAAACCTTCTAGATCTTTGGTTGCTTCACCATCTGCATATCGTTTTTCTGCTAGCTTTGCCTGATTTCTGGCTTCATCAAAAAATGTATAGGTAAAAGCATTAATCGTTTTGTTTACTTTTTGGCTCTGATCAATAACAGCATCAATTAATTCTACTGGTGATAGTTTTTTTATTTTAAATGCTGAAATAGCTTCATCAGCTGTTAAATAACATAGTTCAGTATCGCCCATTGATTTTAGCCTTTTCCTTTATAATTATTTGCAATCGCATGAATGGCTGAAAGGGTATTAAGCTTATGTGTGTCATCCAGGAAATCTGGCCATGTTGAAAACTTTACAACTACCATATTATACTCAGGGGCGATATATATTAGTTGACCAAATACGCCAATACACATCACGGTTGTTTTGCTCGAATCTTCAATCCAAAATTGGTTGCGATATTTTCCATTTGGGTAAGTGGTGCGAAGAGATTCATTTGCCAATCCGTGATTGCCACTTCTAATGTCTTCAATCCAATCCCTAGGTATGATTTGTTTTCCATTCAGCATACCATCGTTCAAATGGAGAATACCAAAACGCGCAAAATCTCTAAGTGAGGAGCTTATCCCGCCACATGACAACCCATAACCAGAACTATCCACTGTAATATTAGCATCATCTTCAGCACCCATTGTCTGCCACAGCTCTTCACTTATTAACTCGGCAAGTTTTTTTCCGGTAACACGTTCCATTGCGTGCGCAATCACATCGGTTTCTATTGATCGATATAAAAACCGCTCTCCATGATCGACTTCCTTTTCCTCAAGAGTAAGCATTTGATCCCAAACGCAATCTGGCCAATATTCATTTGGATCAGAGCCCTCAGGAATTGGCTTCCAGCCTGATGCCACATCCATTTTTCCAATATCTGAATTTCGAACATCATATTCCTCACTAAATTTCACACCGGAGGTCATATCAAAAACATGCTGAAGTGTAGCGCCATTCCAAGCTGTGTTTTCTAACTCTGGCAAGTAATGGGTAATCATTTGACCTGGATCTAATAATCCCCTCCCAATTAAAATACCCGCCACAGTTGAAGTTACAGATTTGGATACGGATTGTGCAATATGCAAACTGCTTGGTTTCATCCCATTGTAATAACTTTCATGGATAACCTGCCCATCTATATGAACCAAAAAGCCATCCGTGTATGTGTCTTCCAACATTGTTGAAACACTTGTATCTTTGCCATTAGTATCTTTAAACGCGATGTCTTCAATATTATGCAAATTATATTTCAATTCACTTACAAAGTTCTTATTACGTTTGATATTAGCCGTTGGTAAAATCTGTCTGATATTTTGAAAAGCCCATCTATTCCAAGGAGGTCTATCCCAGTCGATCAATGGAATTCTCCACTCTTTAGGTGTTGAAGAACCTAACATTATTGGTGGAATTTTATCTGTATTCTTATAGCTTTTCATAGTTTAGCCTTTGAATTAAAAAGTAGTTTGGCCAGTAAAACTGGCCAAACTGAGTGCATTATTTCATTAAGTTTGTCCAAATTTTTGTATAAATTTTATTTATCTCAGGTGGACAAGTTTCTAAAAATTTACCTTTTGCAGCTAATTCTTCAGGCACTACAATTTCTGGTGCAGTCAACATGTCAGCTGGCATGTATTGCTCGGATCCAGCTATACCATTTGCGTACCTTGCGAATGCAGACATCATTGCAGCATTTTCAGGTAGCATTATAAAGTTTTGAAAAATTTTAGCATTTTCTACATTTTTGGCTTCTGCTAAAACCACAACTGCATCTTGCCAAAGTGGATAACCCTCCACCGGATGGCCGTATGCGAATGTTGGGATTTCAAGGCGAGATCTAAAGCTTGATCCATTCCAATTTACGCCACCATAAAGATCTTCAGACGCAAATTTTGGCATATTTCCATAAGCCATACTTTTCCATTTTGGCTTGGCTGCCACTAAGGTATCGTTAACCTTCTTTAGCATTGCTTTATCATCAGAACATATTTCGCCACCGTGATACCAAATAGCCATACTCAAGACGTCCATCATTTCGGGAACAACATTTATTTGTCCAATCAGCTCTTCTGGTGGGTCTAAAAATATTGTTGATGTATTAATATCGCCTTTATAGAATTTTGTATTAACCGAAACGCCTGTTGATCCCCATTGCCAAGGTGCACTATATTGACGCCCTGGATCCCAAGAAACATCTCTAAATTGTGGCAGAATATTTTTAGCATTTGGCATTAGATCAACGCGTGTATTTAGCAACAATCCTTTTTCAATCCAAATTGGTACGTAAGAATTCGATGGAACCGCTATATCAAAACCATGACCACCAGCAGCAACTTTAGCCAATGCGGTATCATTACTGTCGTAGTCAGTTAATGTTACTTTGATATCAAATTCTTTTTCAAATTTCTCAATGAGATCAGGGGGTGTATAATTTCCCCAATTGAAGATATTAAGCTCACCAGCTGCAAATAATGCAGAGCTGGAGAAAGCTAATGTGGTGGCAACCACACTTGATATTAATTTAATTTTCATTTTTCTCTCCATGTTTTGCCCACGAGTAGGGCGATTGAATTCCGCACATTATTTCTTTCTTTGAGTTAATAAAAAGAATCCTGTTACGAGAATGACGCTCACAACAATATTTGCTGTTGCGATTGCGTTTGTTTCAGGCGTGATAAAACGCCTGAGTTGTCCTAACATATAAGTTGGTAGTGTTTCTTGGCCTGCTGATTTAACAAATTCTGAAATAACTACATCATCTAGTGATATCACGAATGCAAGCATGAAGCCTGCGATTATTCCAGGCCAAATCATTGGTAATGTGATGCGTTGAAATGTCTTCCAAGGAGTGGCATACAGGTCTGCCCCCGCTGTTTCCAGCGTTAAGTCCATTGACTCTAATCGCGCTCTTATTGGTAAATAAGCAAATGGTATACAAAATGCCGTATGGGCAATTATTAAGTACATCATGCCCTGGTAGCCAGTAGCAATTTTTATCATAGCAAAAAACACTAGTAATGCTACAGCGGTAACAATTTCTGGTATCATCAGTGGTTGATTGATAATCACGTAGATAAAAGTGATACCACGAAATTTTTTGGTTCTTGTTGTTGCTAAGGCAGCCATTGTTGCTGCGATAGTTGATATCGTCGCAGCTATAGTAGCAAGATATATTGAACGCAAAGCTGCTTCCTGAACTTTTTCATTTTCCCAGGCTGTTACGTACCATCTAAAAGAAAAAGATTCGAATATCCCCAGCGAGGTACTACTATTAAACGAGTAAGCGATTAATATTAAAATTGGCCCATAAAGGCATACAAAAGTTAAGAGGGCGATGCTTTGAAATCCTGGTATTCTTTTTATTTCAAATGGCCGATTGAGAAATTTACTTTTAAGCATTTTTCTTATCCTCGCCACTCGTAATTTTGACAAAATATATTAGAGCGACCATCACAATTATCATCAATGTGAGTGATAGAGCGGCACCTAGTGGCCAGTTTTTACCCTGTCCAAATTGCAAAGCTATCAGGTTACCGAACATTAACTGATGCCCACCTCCTAGAATACGAGGGGTTACATATGCACCAAGACAGGGAATAAAAACTAATATTGATCCGGCGATTAGGCCGGGCCTTACAAGTGGTACAATTATTCTTTTTAAGCATTGCCACCTGGAGGCATATAAATCATATGCGCCTTCCAATAATCGAAAATCAAGTTTTTCAATTGAGGCGTACACTGGTAGAACCATCAAAGGTAAGTATACGTAAGTCATTCCAAATCCGACGGCAAAATCTGTAAACAACATTTGAATTGGCTCGTCAGTAAGCCCGATCCATTGCAGGAAATGATTAATTACTCCCTTGTTTCTTATTAATTCTTGTATAGCAAAAGTTCTTACTAATAAGTTTGTCCAAAATGGAATTGTTATTAAAAATAGCCAAATGTTTCGTGATCTTGGTGTTCTGGTAGCAATAAAATAGGCAGTAGGTATTCCAAAAATAGCTGTTAATATCGTAGTCACTAAAGATAATTTAATCGAACGCCAGAATATACTTAAATGTGCATCAGCCCAAATGAGATTATCATCAAATATATCCCGCTCTAAGATTACATTGAACCAGTTATCCGTTGTAAAAGTCCAAATTACGCCAGTATAATCTCCTGGAGTTAGAAATGAATAAATTATAACAATTAAGAGTGGTCCAGCGGCTGCAAAAAATATGATTAATAGTGCTGGGGAAGATAATAGCCAACGGTTCCTAACATCTTTCTTTCGTGCTTCTTGCTCAATTTTCGCGGCCTTATTTGTGCTTTTTTGAGATTCTATGCCTAAATCATGAGTCATTGAAAGTATATTAGCCTTTGGTTAATCATTTAAAATCTGAATAGCATCTTGGTCGATTATCAATTCTACCACCGACCCCACTTCAAATTCGTTACCTTCATTCGGTGTATTTTGTTTTCTGATGGTGAAGTCTTCTCCAGTTTTCAAATTTAGGTGAAAGTGAGTGTCAGTTCCAAAGTAAACAATGTTATTTATTTCCCCCTTAAATGCTGATTTCTCAGAATTTGAATTCTTCATCAACACATGTTCTGGGCGAATTAAAATAGATTTTTGACCTAAACTTTCGGTTTTCTTTGACTTTGAAAGTTTTAATTTAGTACCGTCTGATAATATGGCATTTCCATCTTCTATGCTTGCTGACAGAAAATTACTATCTCCAATAAAATTAGCAACAAATTTATTTTCAGGGTGATGATAAATTTCTCTTGGATTTCCATATTGCAAAACTTGACCCTCACTCATAACTGCAATTCGATCGGACATAGTTAAGGCTTCTTCTTGATCATGTGTAACGAATACAAATGTGATGCCAGTCTCTGATTGGAGCCTTTTTAATTCGATTTGCATCTGTTTTCTCAGTTTTAAGTCTAGAGCGGACAGAGGTTCATCTAACAGTAGTACTTTTGGCTTTGGTGCAAGAGCACGTGCTAGCGCTACACGCTGTTGTTGACCACCTGAAATTTCTGAAGGCCGACGGTTTTTTAAGTCTTCCATTTTTACTAACTCAAGCATTTCATCAACAGTTTTCGAAACTTCTTGTTTAGACCAGCCTAACATTTCAAGACCAAAGGCAATATTTCCAGCTACAGTCATATGAGGAAATAATGCATAGCTTTGGAATACTGTGTTTACTGGTCGTTTGTTTGGAGGAAGAAGTGAAATATCGTCACCGTTCAATAAAATAGTCCCACTGGTCGGGTGCTCGAATCCTGCTATGAGCCGGAGTAAGGTTGTCTTTCCACAACCAGAAGGTCCTAACAGAGTAAAAAATTCATTCTCTTCAATTATTAATGAAACATCATTTAAGGCGTAGACATCAGTATCGCCCTTATAAACTTTTAAAACATTTTGAATATTAATTATCTCATTATTATCTGTCATGATTTTTTTATACTTATCTTTTTACAGCTATGAAAGTTGATTGGCCTACAGGCTAATAGGTTTCCATACTAATATATTTTTTGCAAGAGTGATCACAGTTT